>Ga0207664_10001239_pt1 | contig 16887 bp, 17 predicted proteins | sample LARL83metaG_FD_184349 | JGI IMG/M metagenome (GOLD analysis project Ga0207664, IMG submission 184349) | Corn, switchgrass and miscanthus rhizosphere microbial communities from Kellogg Biological Station, Michigan, USA - LAR L8-3 metaG... | ecosystem: Host-associated > Plants > Roots >... | reverse complement strand
CGTCGAAGTCGACGCCGGGGTTGATGCGCATGATCCCCGACGCGGTGCGGTCGGCGGCGCCGATGCCGGGATCGAGGCCGAGCGAGCGCTCGAGGATCCAGAGCTCGTTGGTGTCGGGGTAGCGGAGGGCCCAGAGCTCCCCCGGTGCGGTCACGACGATGTTGAGCGAGTAGAGCGGGATCTCGGCCGCGACTTCCCGCGCCGCGGCACCGATGCCGGCCGTGACGTCGCCGTCGTGCTCCTCGATGCGCTTCGTGATCAGGGCGAAGAAGTGCTCGGAGTCCGTCTGGCCCTGGACGAGCTCGACGTGCTCGCCGAGGCGTTCGCGGAGCTCCGGGATGCCGCCGAGGACGCCGTTGTGCGCCATGAGCCGTCCGTGCTGCTCGAAGGGGTGCGTGTTCTCGAGACTCGGCTCCGCCTCGGTCGCGTGGCGGATGTGGGCGAGGAACGTCGCGGAGCGGACATTGAGCGCCCCGGTGATGAACGTCTCGCTCCGGTTGGCGGCGACCGGCTTGCGGTACACCGAGGAGGTTCCGTCCTCCTTGAAGGTCCCGAGCCCGACGCCGTCCGGCTGGTTCTGGCTCTGGAGCAGCAGGCTCGACGGCGCGTCGAGCAGCCAAAAGGTCGCCTGGACCTGGCGGGTCCCGCCGGTCATGCCGAACAACCTGCACATCGGCTGCGGCCTAGCGCCGCTCCCCGGCTGCGCCCAGCCTCATGTGGGCGCGGTCGGGCTGCATCGTCTCGTCCACGAGGTCGGCGAGCACCTCGGGCATGCCGCCGCGCGCGAACGCGTTTCGCCGGCGGGCCGCGCCGTTGCCGTCGACGAGCATCCGCTCGATCTCGTCGAGCGCTCCGTCGCAGCCGAGCTCACGCGCGTAGGGAAGTGCGAGCTGGACAGCCGTGCGTGCGATCTCGGGGACGGATCGGAACGCGTCGTCGTACCAGAGCATCGCTTCGAGCCCGTCGCGCGCGGCGCGGAAGCTCGACTCCGTGATCACGTTCCGATGCTCCCACGGGCCGCGCGACTCGACCGCATGCACGGCAAGCGCGTGGACGAGTGCGCCGATGCCTGCGACATCGGCGAGTGAGGATTGGCAGTCCATCGCCCTGATCTCGACCGTCCCGAGTACGGGATGCAGCCGGATGTCCCACCACAAGAAGGTGTAGTCGGGCACGCCGCCCGCCGTCGTCAGCAATTCGACGTTCTCGGCGTACTCGTCATACGACGCGAATGCGGGCGGGATCTCCGAGCTCGGCAACGCCCGGAAGACGTGGGCGCGTGCGCTCGCCATGCCCGAGTCGCGGCCGTGCCAGAACGGTGAGTTCGCAGCCAGCGCCTGAAACAGCGGCAGGTGCGCTCGCAGGCTGTTGCAAGCCCGGATCGCCGACTCGGCATCGGGCATGCCGACGTGCACGTGCAGCGCAGCGGTCGGCGTGCGGGACATCAGTCCGCGCATCTCATCCGCGATCAGCTCGTAGCGCGGGCTCGGGTAGTGCACGACGTCTCCGAACGCTCCGTCCGGATGCAGACCGGCTCCGATGGTCGTTGCGCCGGCCGCGCGCAGGTGAGCGCGCAAGCCCGAGAGCGCCGCGACGGCCTCACCGGCTTCGGAGCAGACGGGCGACGTGAGCTCCACGAGGGCGGCGAAGGCCTCGGGCAGCGCCGCGCCTTCGTCCGGCTGGACGGCCATTCGTCCGAGCACGTCGACCGCCGAATGGTCGAGCGCATGCGTTACCGGATCGACGAGCAGCAGCTCCTCTTCAATCCCTATGGCGAAGTCCGACTCCGCGCCGAAGTTGACGGCCGGGATCGCCGTGCTGACCGTACGATCCTCCACCGCGTCCTCCCTCGTGGCCGGCATCGACTCCGTCCCCGAATCATTCCCTAACCCGGCCACACCTTCAACCTTGCCGCCCCGCCTAGAAGAGCTGGTTCTCACCGGCAAAGGCCTGGCTGACCGACCCGCCGGTGAAGATCTGGGTGATCGAATCCGCAAGCAGCGGGGCGAGCGGAATGACCACGACGTTCTCCGGCGCCCCGGGGGCGAGGGGCACCGTGTCGGTGACGACGATCTTCTCGAACGGCACGGTTCCGAGCGTCTCGAAAGCGTCCCCGGAGAAGAGCCCATGTGTCCCCGCCGCGTAGACGCGGGCCGCGCCCTCGTCGAGAACCGTCTGCGCAGCTGCCCGCAGCGTGCCCGCGGTGTCGATGATGTCGTCCACGATCACCGCAGTCTTTCCGCGAACGTCGCCGATCACGTAGCCGATCTCGGCGACCTGCTGAGCGGGCCGATCCTTCGTCATGAGCGCCAGGTCGGCGCCGATCATCTCCGCGAACTTGTGGTTCAGCTTCACGCGGCCGACGTCGGGCGACACGACCACGAGATCGTCGAGCTCGAGCCCGGCAAAGTACTGCGCCAGCGGCAGGAGCGCCGACATGTGGTCGACGGGCTTGGTGAAGAACCCCTGCACCTGATCGGCGTGGAGGTCGACGGTGACCACCCGGTCGGCGCCGGCGGTCTGGAGCAGATGTGCAATCAGCCGCGCGCTGATCGGCTCGCGTAGCTTCGACTTCTTGTCCTGGCGCGAGTAACCGAACCAGGGGAGAACGGCGATCACGCGCCGCGCCGATGCGCCGACCGCGGCGTCGATCATGAGGAGCAGCTCGACGATGGCGTCGTTCGGCGTCACGCCCGTGTGCGGGTTGGCGCAGGTCGGCTGGATGATGAAGACGTCGGCGGCGTGGACGGATTCGTCGAAGCGGCAGTAGCACTCGCCCGCCGTGAACGTCTTGAGCGTGACCGCTCCGAGCTCGATCCCGAGCTCCTTGGCCGTCGCAGCCGCAAGGCCGGGGTTGGCGCGACCGGTGAAGAGCATCAGGTGCTTCTCTCCGGGAACGGGGGCGGCTTCCGCCGGCGCCCCCTCTTCGAATGGAGCCATGGGACCGCTGACTCTATAACCGGATTGCCGCGACGGCTATGACGGGGCGGGACAATCGCCACCAAGTTGACGCGGGAGCCGCGAACGGCTTAGGTCCACCAGATGCCGGGACCCGGAGCACGCGACGCGGCGCTCGGCCGCAGCCCAGTGTTCGCAGGGCTGGACGACGCCGAGCTCGACGTCGTCGCCGGGCGCATGCGCGCGCGGCAGTTCGCGCCCGACGAGCTTCTCTGCCGCGCCGGCGAGCCCAGCGACCGGATCTGGCTGCTCACGGGGGGTCTCGTCAGCTGGTCGGCGCCGGTCACCGCCGGCGGTGGAGAAATCGTGCTGCGCATGCGCAAGGGCGACGTGATCGGGGCGCAGGACGCGATCACCGGCAAGGAGCGCACGGCCACGGTCGTGGCGAGCATTCGCACGTCGACGCTCGAGCTCGACACCGAGGATCTCGTGGACCTCGCACGCCGCTTTCCGCAGATCCTGATCAACGTCATCCAGCTGCAGCGCGAGCGGCTCTTCCGCGCGAGTGCGCGCAGCGCCGCCCTCCTCAGCGGCAGCGTGCGCAGCGCTGCCGGTCGCGGCGGAGAGGAGGTGGGCCTGGTCGCCGGTCAATCACTCACGGGCGTTATCGCGCCGCTCGTTGCCGCTGCGCAGATGGCGTCTGCGCGGCCCGTGACGCTGCTCGATCGATCGCTCTCGTTCGCCGGGGCCTTGACCGCGTCCGACGAGCTGGCGTCCGAGAACGCGACGGTCCTGATCCCCGGCGGTCTCGAGCCCGAGAAGCTGGCCGTGATGCTCGACGAGGTGGATCGCGTGGTCGCCCTGGCCGGGAATGCCCAGGAGGTGGAGTTGCTCGGGCGGATCGCCGCCGCAGCGTCGGGCCGCAACCTGGAGGTGATCCTCGTCAGCGAGGAGGCACGGGAGGCGAGCCGCGTCTGGTCGCTCGAGTTCCTCAAGCACATCATTCGCGACTGCCCGCGCCAGCAGGGGTTCCCGCTGGCAGACGCCGACCTGGCGTGGCTCGCGCGGCATCTGACCCGCACGAAGCTCGGTGTGGCCCTGGGCGCCGGCGGCGCGAAAGGCTACGCGCACGTGGGCGTGCTGCAGGTGCTCGAGGAGGCGGGTTACACCGTCGACTACGCCGGGGGGAGCAGCATCGGCGGCTTCGTCGCGACCCATCTGGCGCTCGGCTACGACGCGCCGGAGATCGACCGGCGCTTTCGCCGGACGTTCAGCGAGGAGCGGGTCGGAAAGCTCTTCGGCGGCACGTTCGGCGCCGGCTCGGTGGAGGAGTTGACGAGCATGCTCAAGGAGGCGACTGAGGATCGCGCCTTCTCCCACACGACCATCCCGCTCGTGATCATGGCCGTCGACCTGACCGACCGGGTGCCCCGGGCCCAGCGGCGAGGCCCGCTGTGGGACGCGCTCCTGGCTGCCCTGGCGGTCGCAGGTGTGTTCCCCCCGCGCGAACGTGACGAGCACCGGCTGGTCGACGCAATCGCCCTGGTGCCGGTGCCGACGGCCGCGGTGCTCGAGGACGGCGCCGACATCGTGGTGTCGGTGAACCTCCTGGGCGCGGAGGCGCTCGCGGAGTGGCCCGACGCACCGAAGCAGGAGGGCGGCGAGCCGGCCCGGGCCCGCCGCAAGAACATGCTCGACACGCTCTTCGAGGTCATGGATCTGAGTCAGCTCGACACGGCCGTGCGCCATGCCGAGCTCGCGGATGTCGTCGTCACCCCGCGCTTCGGTCCGGCGGACTGGCGCGACTTCCAGCTTGCCGACCTGTTCCTGGCCGCCGGCCGGGCGGCAGCCCTCGAGCAGCTGCCTGCCCTCCAGGCGCTCTGCAGGCCCATCGATCTGGAGGCCGCCCGGCGCGAGGCGGCGCTCATTTTCTAGCCCTTGGGTAGGGAACGGCGACTGTAAGCCGGCGCGCGCCGCCGGTCGACCTCGCGGCCGCGCGCCGCGAAACGGTCATCGTCCGGCCTCGCTCGATTGTCACCCTCGGACAACTGTGAAACAGTGCTATTTGGCTCGCGATGACCATGCCCACACCCACCGCGCACGGCACCGACGTCGATCCGCCGGCGAGAGCCGAGTCGGGGCCGCGCGTGAAGGTGTGCGGCATCACCGAGACGTCCGAGATCGACCGGCTGGCCCGCCGGCAGGTCGACTTCGTCGGCCTCTGGCACGGCGTGCCGGGCGGGCCGGCCGACCTGCCCCTGGAGCAATGGCAGTCGCTCGTCGCGGCAGCAGCCTCGACGGGTGGGCTCGCTCCCGTTCTCGTCACGTTCTTCAAGGACGTCGAGGACATTCGCCGCACGCTGGAGGGCTCGCAGGCCCATTGGGTGCAGCTGCACGGGTACCCGACGCCGGGCTTCGTCGGAGCGGTGAAGGCCATCTCTCCCGACGTGCGCGTGATCAAGGTCCTGCACATCCGCGGCGGGAAGTGCGTCGAGGAGCGGCTGCTCGGTGCGTACGAGAGCGCCGGCGTGGACGTATTCCTCTTCGACGCGGTGGCCGACGACGGGCGCGTCGGGAGCACCGGGCAAACGCTCGATCCGGAGCTCGTCGCCTCGCTCGCCGAACGGTTGACGCGGCCGTTCCTCCTGGCCGGCGGCATCTCGGCCGAGAACCGCGAGCGCTACGCGGCGCTTGCGGCGCATCCGCTCTTCCTCGGGATCGACGTCGACACGAATGCGCGCGGGGCCGACGGCAAGATCAGCGAGGAGAACGTCGCGGCGATCTGCCGCGCTTGGAAGGCACAGCCAAAGGGAGAGCAGCATGCCTAGCCGCTTCATCGATGCGCTCCTCGGCGCGCACCTGCCGGTGATCATGGAGGTGAAGCGCCAGGACGGGAACGGCGTCGCCTTGATGGGCGAGCGGACGGTCGCGGAGATCGTCGGCGAGTACGTCGCCGCGGGCGCGCCGTGCATCTCGGTCGTGACCGGCCGCTGGTTCGGCGGAGACGACGAGATGCTGCGCGAGGCCGCAGGCCTCACCGACCTGCCGCTCCTGCAGAAGGACTTTCTCACGCGGGAGAGCCAGATCGTGACCGCGAAGGAGCTGGGGGCGTCGGCGGTCCTGCTGACGGCGCAGCTTCTCCCGAAGTCGGCGCTGCCGAAGGTGATCGAGATCACGCTCGGCCTCGGCCTCACCCCGTTCGTCGAGGTGATCGACGAGACCGAGGTCGCGCGCGTCGTCCATGCGGAGGAGTGTGTGATCGCGGTGAACAACAAGGACATCCGCACCCACGAACGAGACGCCGGCGACATCGACGTCAGCCGTGCAATGCTCGACGCTGTGGCGGCGTCAGGGACACCCTGTCCGGTGAGTGCAAGCGCGATCACCGACCCGCGGGTCGGCGCCGAGCTGATCTCCGCCGGCTTCAAGGGCCTGCTCATCGGCACGGGCCTCCTCCGGAGCGGCAGCGTCCAGGCCTGGGTCGAGGAGTTCGAGCAGCATCGTGCGGCTGTCGCGCAGGGGCAGCGATGAGCGACAAGTCTCTCTTCGACCATTTCGCGGAGCACGCGCAGAACCGGCCGGACGCGCCGGCGCTGATCTGGGAGGGCGAGACGATCAGCTACGGCGAGCTCGCGGAGATGGCGGCGGCTGCGTATGCCGAGGTCGAGGCGGCGAACCTCCCTGCGGACCGTCCGGTGGGCCTCCGCGCGCGCAAGTCGCCCGAGGCGATTGCGCTCGTGCTCGCCATGCTGCGGGCGCGGCGGCCGTTCCTGCTGCCGTCCGTCGAGCTCGCGCCCGAGACGCTCGCGCAGCTCTTCGCGCAGGTCGGCGTCAGCCAGGTGCTCGAGCCGCACGGGCCTCGCAGCCAGAGCGCGAGCCTGCGCGCGATCGAGGAGCCGCGGCCCGTCGAGGACGGAGGCGGCCAGTGGCCGCCTGCCGCAGGCGGCGACGACATCGCGTTCATGCTCACGACCTCCGGGTCGACCGGGCTCCCGAAGGTGGTACCGCTGCCGGCAGGCGCAATCGAGAACTTCACCGCGTGGGCCGCGTCGCAATTCGAGATCGGCCCCGACACCGTGGTCGCGAACTACGCGCCGCTCAACTTCGACCTCTGCCTGCTCGACATCTGGACGACGCTGAAGCAAGGCGGTTGCGTCGTGCTCGTCGACCAGGACCGGGCGACGCAGGGCGCGTACCTCGCCGACCTGCTCTCCGACACCGAGGTCAACGTGCTCCAGGCGGTGCCGATGCTCTACCGGCTGCTGATCGACGTTACGAAAGAGGACGGCCGCACCTTCCCGAGCATCCGGCACGCGATGACGACCGGCGACAAGATGCCGGCGACCTCGCTCGAGGCGCTGCCCGGCCTGTTCCCGAACGCCCGCTTCTTCAACATCTACGGCTGCACGGAGACGAACGACAGCCTCGTGCACGAGTTCGAGCACCTCGCGGAGGGCGAGGTGCCGCTGAACATCCCGCTCGGCAAGCCGATCCCGGGAGTGCAGATGGTGATCAAGACCGAGGACGGCGGGGCGCTCGAGGGGACCGGGACGGGCGAGCTGCTCGTGCGGACGCCGTTCCAGACGCGCGGCTACCTGAACGAAGCGCTGAACGCAGAACGGTTCGCCTCATATCCCGCCGACGGCGGCGGGGAGACCTATTACCACTCGGGCGACATCGTGCGCAGGCACGAGGACGGCCTGCTCACGCTCGAGGGCCGCGCCGACTTCTACGTCAAGGTCCGCGGCGTCCGCGTCAGCACCCAGGTCGTCGAGCAGGCGATCCAGGAGCACCCCGAGGTGGTCGAGGTCGCAGTCGTCGCCGTACCGGACGATCTGGCGGGCAAGCGCCTGCACGCGGTGATCCGTCGTGCGGAGGACAGCACCCTCAACAGTCTCGGGCTCCGCAAGCACTGCGCGAGCAGACTTGCACGAACTGAGATGCCGTCCATAATCGAGATCGGCACTGAGCCGTTGCCGAAGACATCTACGGGGAAGGTCGACCGCAAGCGCGTTCTCGCGCAGCTGGAGGAGATAGCACACGCCAATGGATGAGACGACGCTCAAAATCAAGCAGTTCATCATCGACGAGTTCATGCCGGATGTTTCCGTCGACGAGCTCGATTCCGACTTCGACCTCCTGACCGGGGGCGTCGTCGACAGCCTCGGCCTGCTGCAGATGGTGGCCTGGCTGGAAACCGAGTTCGATGTCGCCGTCGACACGTCGCAGCTGGGTCCGGAGAGCTTCCGCACCGTCGACGCGATCAAGACGTTCGTCGACGAGGCGCGCGAGCCGTCCAGTGCCGGGTAAGACCAAATCGGAGGCGCTCGAGGCGCTCGTCACCCAGCGCTACCCGATTCCCGCCGCGGTCTGGGACGACTTCTGGGACCGGCTGGAGGGAAAGGCGCTCGAGACCGGCGAGGCGCTCGCCGTGGTCACGTCGCTGACATCCCGCCTGCCGGACGGCGCGTCGGTGAACGAGCTCCTGAGCTCGCTGCGGGCGCGTAACCCTCAGCCTGAGCCGCCGACGCGGACGACGGTGAACATCGTTGGGACGGGCGGCGGGCCGAGCACGTTCAACCTCTCGACGGCCTCGGCCTTCGTGGCCGCGGCGATGGGCGCGCGCGTGATCAAGACGGGGTCGCGCGCCTACGCGAGCCGCACCGGCTCGATCGACCTGCTCGACCGCCTCGGGATTCGGCTGACGACGTCGTACGAGCAGACGGAGGAGATGCTCGAGCGGTTCAGCATCGCCTGCGCAGGGCCGTTCGTCTACCCGAAGGAGCTCGCGCTTCTGGCGCGGAGCATCCTCCCCTTCGGCATGAAGACCGTAGGCCGGTTCTTCAACGTGATCGGGCCGTTCCTCGCCGCGATTCCGGTGACCACGCAGATCACCGGCGTCTCCGACCACTCGGTGCTGCCAACGTTCCGCGAGCTCGTCGCAGCAGACCGGAGCAAGCGCTACTGGATCTGCTCCAACGCACTCGGCGTCGACGAGCTGCTGAGCATCGAGGTGAGCGACGTCTACGACAGCGGCGACGAGCGAGAGTTCAAGCTCGACCCGCGCGAGCTCGGCCTCGGCGCCGGCTCGTTCGACGACCTGCTGCCCGTCGCCGATCTCGACCATACGGTCGGCAACTTCCTGTCGCTGATCGGCGGCGACGGCCCGCCCGCGGCGATCGAGAGCATCCGCCTCAACGCGGCTGCGCTCTCCATCAACGGCGGCGTCGTCGACGACTGGCCGGCGGCGTTGAAGCTCGCCGCAGACGTGATGTCGAGTGGTGAGCCTGCGCGGCGGATCGAGCAGATGCGCGCGTACGCAGAAGCTGGGGCAGCCGTCTCGTGAGCGCGTTCTTCGCCGATCGGCCGCCGGGCCGGCCCGGCCTCGCCGTCTTCCTGAACGCCGGCGATCCGCCGCTCGACGTCTTCCAGGAGCTTGTGCAGCTTCTGGACGACTGCCGCGTCGATTGTCTCGAGCTCGCCGTGCCGTTCCCGGATTCCCCGAGCGACGGACCGGTGATCCAGGCATCGGCGGCGCGGGCGCTCGCCGACGGCGTCGATCGCGAGGCGGTTCTCGCCTTCGTCGAACGCATCCGGCCGCAGCTCGCCCACCTGAAGATCGCGCTGCTCGCCGACTGGCGGCACTCGGTCAAGGACCTGCCGCTGCCCGAGTTCCTCGAGCGCGTGCGCGGCTCGGGCGCCGACGGTCTGCTGATCCACGGCATGCCGCCGCGCCTGCGCCCAGGGTACTACGAAGCCGCGCGGGCGGCCGGCCAGCCGATCGTGACCACGTGCTACTCGAGCTCGCAGCCGGAGGTGATCGAAGAGGCCGCCGACAACGGCTCCGCCTACATCTATCTCGTGTCGGCGTACGGCAAGAGCGGCACGGTCGGGCCTCCCGACCACAGCACGCTCGGACCGGTCATGCAGACACTGCGCGCGCGCACCGACGTGCCGATCGCGGTCGGCTTCGGCGTCAAGAACCGGAACGACATCGAGGGCCTCGGCGCGGTCGGGGCGGATGCGGCGATCGTCGGCAGTGCGTGCGTCGCGTGCGTCGCCGACTCGCTTGCCGACGGACGCGACGTCGTCGAAGACTTCCACGCCTTCCTCACCGAGCTGGGGGCGTCCCCCAGCGTCCACGAGCCAACAAGGAGGTAGCGGTGATCATCCGCAAGCACGATGAGGTCAAGAACGTCCAGTGGGGCAACGGCACGAGCCACCGGTTCCTGCTCGAGGCGGACGGCATGGGCTACACGTTGACCGACACCGTCGTCAAAGCCGGCACGAAGTCGCTGATCGAGTACGAGAACCATCTCGAGGCCTGCTACTGCATCGCGGGCAGCGGCAAGGTGATCGAGATGGACGGCACCGAGCACGAGATCGAGGTCGGAACGATGTACGCGCTGGACAAGCGCGACCCTCACTATCTGCTCGGCGGCGAGAACGAGGACATGCGGCTCGTGTGCATGTTCACGCCGGCTCTCAAGGGCGACGAGCACCACGACTTCACCAAAGAGGGACCGTCGCACTACTGAGATGGACGGCTGGACTGACGAACAGAAGGCGCTCCGGAAGTCCCTCGACCCGTACTTCGAGCGGCTGAGCGCCGGGCACATCGACGACGACGTCAACGCTGTCTTCCCGCGCGAGAAGTGGGAGCTGATACGTGAGACGGGCGTGATCGGCCTGCCCTTCGAAAAGGAATGGGGCGGGCTCGGGCACGACGCGCTCACGATGGTGTACGTGCTCGAGCATCTCGGCTACGGCTGCCGGGACGCCGGCCTGCTCTTCACGCTCGCGACCCAGATGGTCAGCATGGCGGTACCGATCAGTCAGTTCGGCTCGGACGAGCTCAAGGAGCGCTACCTGCGCCGGTTGATCGACGGCTCGATCATCAGCGCGCACGCGATCTCGGAGCCCGACGCCGGGTCGGACGCCACCGCCATGTCGACGACGGCGACCGAGGACGGCGACTCCTACGTGATCAACGGCAAGAAGGCGTTCTGCACGAGCGGGCCGGTAGCCGACCTGATCACCGTCTATACGACGACGGACGCCGAGGCGGGCGCGACCGGGATCACCGCGTTCGTCGTCGAGACCGACAATCCCGGCATCCGCGTCGGCGACCCGATCCCGAAGATGGGCCTGAACACGTCGCCGATCGGCGAGCTCGAGTTCGTCGACTGCCGCGTGCCGAAGGAGAACCTGATCGGCAAGGTCGGCGGCGCCTTCTTCATGCTCGAGACCGTGATGACCTGGGAGATCCTCTGCATCTTCATCATGATGGTCGGGGAGATGCAGCGCCGGATGGAGCAGTGCATCCGCTTCGCGAAGAACCGCACCCAGTTCGGAGCGCCGATCAGCACGAACCAGTACATCGCCGGCAAGATCGTCGACCAGAAGATCGGGCTCGAGAACTCCCGCATGCATCTCTACGAGGCTGCCGGGAAGTTCGCACGGGGGCGCAGCGTGGTCACGGAGATCGCGATGGCGAAGCTCGTCACGAGCGAGGCGAACCTCACCTCTGCGCTGTCGGCCGTGCAGATCTTCGGGGGCCGCGGCTACATGCGCGAGGCCGGCCTCGAGAAAGAGCTGCGAGCGGCGGTGGGCGCACCCATCTACTCGGGTACGAACGAGATGCAGCGCATTCGGATAGCGTCGATGCTCGGTCTGATCAGGCCGGGCTGGAAGTCTTTCTGAGAGGAGTCAGATGAGCACCGATGAAGCCACGTTGATCTCCGTTCCGCAGCATGTCCTCGCGTATCTCGGCGAGCGCATGAAGCTGACTCTGGCCACGGCGTCGACGACGGGGGTACCGCACGCCGCGACCTACATGTTCGTCAACGTGGGCCCGCTGCTCTATTTCTGGACGCGTCCGGAGACGACGATTGCGAAGCAGATCGCGCAGAACCCGGTCGTCGCGTTCACGGTGGACGACTACGACGAGGACTGGGCCAAGACGAAGGGCGTCCAGGGCAACGGCGAGTGCCGCGTCATCCTCGCGAGCCAGGAGATCCTGAACGTCGTCCGCGCGTTCTCCGAGAAGTACCCGAACGTGCACTCGAAGGGCGAGACGACGAACATCTCCTTCTATCGGATCACGCCGACGCAGCTGCAGTTCATCGACAACACCGAGGGCGGCAGCGCGGACGACGAGGAGTTCGGCCTCGACTTCAAGCGCGAGGTCGTCTACAGCGTCTTCAGGGACCTGCCGCGGCACGAGGCGCTCGGCTTCACGGGCGAGCTGCAGCCGATCAACGTCGCTGCAGGCGAGATCATCGTTCGTCAGGGCGCTCCCGCCGACAAGATCTTCATCATCGTCAAGGGGGAGGTCGTCGTCGAGCGTGAGGAGGCTGACGGGCGGAAGGTCGAGCTCGAGACGCTCCGCGACGGTCAGTTCTTCGGCGAGGTCGCGATCATGCGCGACACGCCGCGCGAAGCGACCGCACGGGCCCAGACCGACGTCACCTTGCTCGCGCTGCAGCGGGACACCTTCCAGACCCTCGTCGCGGGCTCACTCGGTGCGGCTCCGGACTTCGACCGCGTGATCAAGCAGCGGATGGAGCAAGGCGGCGCCTGAGTCGATGGCGGCGACGGTGCGCGAACAGACGGCGGGTCGCACCGCCTTCAGCGGGCAGGAGTTCCGGCAGGCGGCCGGCACGTTCGCGACCGGCGTGACCGTGGTCACGTCGCGCGACGGTGAGCACGGCTACGGGATGACCGCGAACTCGTTCTCCTCGGTGTCGCTCGACCCGCCGCTCGTCCTCGTCTGCGTGATCGCACGGACCGAGGGCAGCGACGTGATCGAGCGTCACGGCAATTTCGCCGTCAACATCCTCGCCGCCGACCAGGAGCCGATCTCGCGGTACTTCGCGTCCAAGGACCGTCCGCGCGGCGCGGAGGCGTTCCGGGACGTCGCCCACCGCATCGGCGTGACCGGCTGCCCGATCATCGACGGCGTCGCCGGGCATCTCGACTGCACGCTCGTGGCGAGCCACGAGGCCGGCGACCACGTCATCTTCGTCGGCGAGGTGCAGGCTCTCGACCTGGCCCCGGACGCGCAGCCGCTGATCTTCCACGCCGGCGGCTACCGGTCGCTGCGGCAGCGAGGCGAGACCGCCGTCCACGCGGTTCAGACGTAGTCGCCCGGCCGGTAGGGGTAGTGGCGCGACTTGTCGCCGCTGTCCCACGCCTCGCGCAGGCCCGGCGCGTGCAGATCCCAGTCCGGCCGGATCTCGCGGGTGATCTCGCGCAGGTCGCGGCGTAGGTCCTCGGTCGACGGCCGTCCCCAGAACCAGTAGCCGTTGTAGATGCTGTAGATCACGAGCCCGGGCTTGAGAACGAGCGTGTGCGGGGTCATCGGGTTGTGGTTGGGGTCGGTGTACTCCTCGATCTGCAGGTCTTTCTGGATCTTGCGTCCGTGGTCGGAGAGGAAGGTCCAGTTCGCTCCGACCGAGCCGCGGAACTCGTTCAGCGCGAGGATGTTGTCGGTCGTGATCGTGACGATCTGCGTGTACGCGACCGCGATCTTCGGGTGCAACGCCGCCAGCTCGAGGTGCTGCTGGTGATCCTTCGGGCAATAGTGGCCGCGGGAGAGGACGAGAATCATCGGGTCGTTGCCCTGTAGCTCGCTCAGTGATCGGCGGGTCTTTGTGTGATCGGTCAGCTCGTAGTCCGGGAAGACGGCACCGGGGACGATGTCTGCGCGCACGGCTCACTCCTTGGTCGGGCGTTCATCTGATCGGCTCAGTCGATTCTGACGATTGAGTAGCCTCCCTGCCCATGACCCGATTCCTGCACACGATGGTCCGGATCACCGATCCGGCGAAGAGCCGCTCGTTCTACGAGGCGCTCGGCTTCACGTTCGCGCGCGAGATGGACATCGTCCGAAACGGCGAGAAGGAGGCGACGAACTACTTCTTCTCGATGGGCGACCAGGACTCCGTGCTCGAGCTGACGTTCAACCACGACGGCCGCACCTACGACGTCGGCACGGGCTACGGGCACATCGCGCTCGCGATCGATGACATGGCCGGGACGCTTCAAGCGCTGAAGGAGCAGGGAATCGAGCCCGAGCGCGAGCCGTACCGGTTGCGCGACGGTGGCTCGCTCCTTTGCTTCGTGCGCGACCCGGACGATTACCGGATCGAGCTGATCGAAAAACCTGGGGCCGGCACGACCGGGTAAGCGCAGGTCACCACACGCTCGGCGCCGTCTGCAGGTCGGCGTCGACGTCGATCATGAGTTGGTTCCATTCGGTCGGGCCTACATGGGGTGGCGTTGCTGCGTCGTACACCTGGAAGCCGTCCGGCTCACTCAGCTGGCCCCGAACGACCATCTCGGCGGCAATAACGGCGCTGTTCACCGATGGGATTCTGTTGGCTCGTCCGATCCTCCGTGCGTCGCCATCGTCCATTCCAAGAAGTGGGATCCCGAGGAGCCGTGCGACAACGATGGTTGCTGCCTCCCCGACGTGTTTGGGTCTGCGGTTCACCGGGCTTTGCCAGCGAGGTGCGGACTGTTTCGATGTCGTCTTCCAGACCTGCGATGTCGGGCACGTCGACTTCCGACGGCCACGGCGGAGTGGCATTCAGAATCAGCTTGAGAGCAGCGTGCCCCGTCCAGTTCTGAACGACCTCCAATTCTGTCCTCACTTGCGGCACGATCAGCGCCCGTTCGCCCAGATAGCTCTTCAGGGCGAGTAGCGTCGTCCCGACTTCGAGGAAGCGGCGAACCGGCCCGGCATCGAGCAGGAGCTGGTCGGCACGGCACGCGAGTTGCATCAGTACTCGCGGTCATCGTCTTCAACGTGCGAGAGGCCGCGGCGCTCGAGTTCCGCGCCAAGCTCGGACTCGTCTGTGCGGAGGTATGCGGCCGCACGGTCCGCTGGCACCACGCCGAAGCGATATGCGCGGAGTGCCATCTCCGTCAACCCACTCGGCATCCTCTGCCCGCCGCGCGGCAACTGCTCCTCCGATAGCGCGTCCCCGTAGCCCCCGAGACCGAGTTCCTGCCGAAGAGCACGATGCTCGCGTGCCTGCAGGCGCTCTTCGAACGCCTCGCGCTCCGCCGGCCTAATGAATCGTTCACGTGCAAGCGCGTAGAGCGCCACCCATGCGCTTACGCCGTACCAGTCCGCGAGTCGCACGATCGCCTCAAGGTCTGGTCGGGTAGCACCTCTAGCGCCCATCCATGCGCGCACACCGACGCCTGGGATCAAGAACTCGCTCGCGAACGAGTTCGCGTCCCGTTCGCGCTGAGTCGAAGGTCGGCCATACACATCGGACACTTCGTCGACGGCGGCTGTGTGGCCGAGGAAATGGTGGCCGTACTCGTGCGCGAGTGTGAACCGTCGTCGTACAGGCCAGTCGTTGCTGTTGACGAACGCCAGTCCTTGACCCCGCTTCTTACCGTACGCGCCAGCGACACCGTCAGGGAGAGGCAACACAGCGACGGGGATCCCGGCGCCAGGGTGCTCGTCGATCAGTCTGAGGACATCGCGGATCGGATCGGCGTCGCCGAGACCGAGCGCGCGCCGAGCGTTCTGCGCCTGCTGCGCAGGTGAGACGCCGACGGGTGGCAACTCTTTACCGCTGTTCGCCGACGAGGGCGCGAAGCGTGAGGAAGTCCTCGACGATACGCGCGCAATCGCTTTGAGCCTCGTTCAAGACGCCGTTCTCTATGCCGGTCGCCCGCATCGCGAAAACTGGTTGGTCGTCCGCCACGAGCTCGTCCAGCGTGAGACCGAGGACATCTGCGATCGCTGCTGTCTCGAACAGGTTCAGTCGCCGCTTCCCTGCAAGCGCCTTGCTGAGGGCGGTCTTCTCGAGCCCTGTCTCGTGAGCCAGCTCGGTTTGCGTTTTTCCGGCGTCGTTCAACGCCGTCGTGATGCGCTCAAGCACCTTCACGTCGCGTGCGCTCATCGGCGTCAACTCCCTCATGTGGTCACGGCTAGGATTCCCATTTCGCAACATCTGAATCAGAATCGACCGTGGCTGTTGCGATTTTAGCTGAGTCGACGGGCTCCGGTCAAGAGGGTCCGGCCCGGACATGTCCCTACTTGCAAGCCGGACGGCCACAGAATTGAGCTAATTGACCGGAGTGGGAAGTAGCGATCCGTCGAGTGTGAAGCTCTGCTTTCCGCTCGACCAGGACGACGACGGTTGGCCGCCGGTACGAACTGAGAACGTCTGGGCGCGTCCTCTTGGGCAGGATGAGTACGAGGTCGAGAGCGTTCCCTGGTTCGTGCGGGGTATCGCCTTTGGCGACCGCGTGCTCGCTCGGCGCGACGCCGATGGCGTTCTTGCCTTCGAGAGGAAGCTCGCGTGGTCGGGGCGCTACACGATCCGCCTGATCCCGACCGACGAGGGCTCGGCACGCGAGCAGCTGGAGAAGATCGCGGCGGAATTCGCGCCACTCGGTGCGACCGGAGAAGGTGGGCTTCCTGCATACAAGATCCTCGCGCTGGACATTCCACCGACAGCAGCGTTCGGGGAGATCAAGGCATTGCTTCGCAGGGGCGAAAGTGAAGGGCGATGGGGTTGGGAGGAGGGTTGCATCGATGATCGGTGGACATCTATTTCGTAATGGCAACCAGCTCGACGGCTACCGCATCGAGCTGATCGACCGCAGCGGGAAGTGACTCCGCTCGAGGACGGTCCCTTCTTCCACGGAACGGTTGCGGCGCTGCAGCCCGGTGACCTGATAACGCCTGGACGTCTCTCCAATTACCGGCCCGAAGTGGTGATGAACCACATCTACTTCACAGCGCTTCGAGATGGTGCCGGTCTTGCTGCCGAGCTCGCGTCCGAGCTCGCGACGGACAGCCCCATTCCACGTGTATTCGAAGTGGAGCCGCTCGGCGAGTTCGAGGACGATCCGAACGTGACCGACAGGAAGTTCCCCGGCAACCCAACCCGCTCGTACCGCAGCGTCCATCCGTTGCGCGTCGTGCGCGAGGTGTCGGACATGACCCGACGCACCCCG
>Ga0207664_10001238_pt1 | contig 16904 bp, 17 predicted proteins | sample LARL83metaG_FD_184349 | JGI IMG/M metagenome (GOLD analysis project Ga0207664, IMG submission 184349) | Corn, switchgrass and miscanthus rhizosphere microbial communities from Kellogg Biological Station, Michigan, USA - LAR L8-3 metaG... | ecosystem: Host-associated > Plants > Roots >... | reverse complement strand
CGTGAAACCAGCGGCGCCAAGGAGGTACTCGTCATGAAGCTCAGTTCCCGGTTCGCCCTCGACATCCTCTTCCTCGTGGCCGGCGCATTCCTCGCCGTCACGGCGATGGCGTTCACCGCGCCCATGGCCGGCTGGATCGCGTTCGGCGTCTCCACCGGCCTCGCGGTGCTGGTGCTGACCACCACGGCCTTCTCCCGCCGGAGCAGCCAGCGCACCGGTCACGCGCTGATCGGCCTGGTGGCGCTGTGGTCGCTGGTCGCCGCGCTGGTCTTCTCCGGGACCGTGCTGACCTGGGTGATTTTCGCCGACGCGATCGCGCTTGGCGTCGCCGCCATCGCGGACCTGACCGCGCACGAGATCGCCGAGGAAAACGTCGTGCACCGCCTCGAGGTCACCCACGCGGCCACCCAGGCCGCCGCCTGACCCAGGCACAAACACGGAAAAGCGGAAGGGCCGCCCGGCCCTTCCGCTTTTCATGATCGTGGACGATCTTCCGTGCTATAGGACGGAAAATCGTCCACGACGATGGGAATTGGCTAGGGAAGGCCGAATTTGGCCGCCACGCGGCGGATGGCAGCCACAGCGGCGTCAATGTCTTTCGCGTCCACGTCGGAGTGGGTGAGCATCCGGAGCTTGCCGGCGACGATCGTCACCAGGACGCCCTCGCCCGCCAGGGCGGCGGACCACGCGTCCAGCGGCTGCCCGGTGCCGGCCACGTCCACGAACACGATGTTGGTCTGGACCGCGGCCAGGTCGACGTGCCCGGGCAGGATCGCGGCGATCCCCTCGGCCAGCCTGCGGGCGTTCTCGTGGTCCTCGGCCAGCCGCCCCGGCCCCTCGGCCAGGGCGATCAGCCCGGCCGCCGCCATGATCCCGGCCTGCCGCCACCCGGCGCCGAAGAGGATCTTCAGCCGCAGCGCCTCCTCAATGAACGCGGCATCCCCGGCCAGGATCGAGCCGATCGGCGCGCCGAGCCCCTTGGACAGGCAGAACATCACCGCTTCGGCCTGAGCCGCGTACTGCGACACCGGCGCGCCGGTCACCGCGCACGCGTTGAAGATGCGCGCGCCATCCAGGTACAGCGGCACGCCCCGGGCCGCGCAGACCGCCGCGATCTCCGCCAGCGTGTCGACCGGCATCACCGTCCCGCCGCCGACCTGGTGGGTGTTTTCCACCGCCACCAGCCCCACCACCGCGGGATCGTAGGGCACCGGTTCCACCGCGGCCGCGACCTGGGCGGCGGTCAGCAGGCCGTGCGGGCGGCCCGCGATGGTGCGGAACGTGATCGAGGACAGCATCGCCGACGAGATCAGCTCGTGGGTGCCGACATGCGCGGTCTGCTCGCACACCACGACGTGCCCGGGGCCGGCCAGCACGTGCATCGCGATCTGGTTGCACAGCGTGCCGGTGGGCAGGTAGAGCGCGGCCTGCTTGCCGGTCAGCGCGGCGGCCTGCTCCTGCAGGGCGATGACCGTCGGATCGTCGCCGAACAGGTCGTCGCCCACCTCGGCGTCGGCCATGGCGCGCCGCATCGCCGGCGTGGGCCTGGTTACCGTGTCCGAGCGAAGATCCACATACCCGCTGTCAGCCATGCCGCCCCTTCCACGCCAGCGCACAGAGGTCAGGAAACCCAGCCCTGTTCGCTGAGGACCGCGGCGTTGACCGCGCGCGCCTCGGCGGCCAGGCCGGGGACCTCCACCACGGTAATGCCTGCCTCCCGGAGCAGGGCGGCCCCTCCCCCGGGCGCGAAGACGGGCGGTTCCAGCCAGGCGATCACCACGCGGCGCAGGCCCGTGGCGATGACGAGCTCCGCGCACGGGATGGGCCGCGAGGCGCGGGCCCGGCACGGTTCCAGCGAGCTGTAGAGGGTGGCACCGGCGAGCCGGGAATCGGCCGGGTCGATCTTGGCTAGCGCCGCCTCCTCCGCGTGCGCATACGGTCCGGTCTCCCTGGAGTAGCCGGTGGCCATGACCGTGCCGTCGGCCGCCACCACGACGGCACCGACCGAGAATGCCGAGGGCGAGGGCGGGCAGCGGCGCGACAGCTCGATCGCCTGCGCGAGCCATGCCCGGTCCGCGGCGGTCGCCTCGGCGCCGGTGCCGGGCCCCGCGATGCTGCCAGGGCTTCCGCTGGCCGCCGCGTCCCGCCCGGCGCTCTGGTGCGCCCGGTTCTCCTTGCGCGCCGCCGGGCCATCCCCGCCGAGCAGGTATCGCAGCAATACGACATCGTCGAGCTGGCGTACCTCCGCCAGGTGCATCGGCCGTGCGGGGTCGTGTGGATACACGCCGGGCCCGGCGAACCGTGGCGCCGCCGCCGCGCCGACGAAGAACGGGGCCACGGTCAGGGCCAGTTCGTCCACGAGCCCGTTCGCGAGGAACTCGCGCCCCAGCCGTGCCCCGCCCTCGACCAGCAGCCGGCGCACGCCGCGGCGGGACAGGTCGGCAAGGATCGCCCCGAGTTCCACCGGGGGCGGAACGGCGATGACGGGGGCAATATCGTTCAGCGTGTTCTGGAGCTTGGGCGCCTGCGGGGCGGCGCAGTAAACAACAGGACCGGCGCCACTGGTGGCGTCGAAGAACCGGGCCGACGGGTCCAGGTCGCCGCTGGCGGTGAGGGTCACCCTGGCCGGGTTCTCGGGGAGGCCGCGGCCCACCCGGCTGGCCCGGCGCCCGGCCGAGCGGATCACCAGGCGCGGGTTGTCGCGGCGGATGGTGCCCGCGCCGACCATGATCGCGTCCGCCTCGGAGCGCTCGGCGTCCACCCGGTCGAGGTCGGCGTGGCCGGACAGCACCAGCCGCTCAGGACCCGGCGCATCCAGGCAGCCATCCACGGACATTGCGCAGCTCAGCAGCACATATGGCCGTTCGGGCGGCCGCTGCGGCTCGGTGTGCACGATCCCCCAGTCAACCAGATGCGCGGCACGGCGCCGGCCAGGTCCGGCGGCGGTATCTGAGCGGGCGCCGGCGATGGTTTACTAACGCGTAACGGGCGGCGCACGGCGCCCCGGGCGAGGTGAGGACGCGATGGACACGCTGCAGACGGCAGGACAGACCGGTGCCCCGGAGACCTTCGATTCGGTCAACCCGGCGACCTCCGAGGTCATCGCCACCTTCCCCGTGTTCGGCCAGGCCGAGGTGAACGCCACCGTGGAGCGGGCGCACGAGGCCGCGGCCTGGTGGGCCGGCCTGGACTGGAAGCAGCGCCAGGCCCGCTTGCTGGCCTGGAAGTCGCACCTGACCCGCTACATCGGGCGGCTCGCCGAACTCGTGCACACTGAAACAGGCAAGCCACTGGACGACGCCAAGCTGGAGATCGTCCTGGCGATCGTGCACATCGACTGGGCCGCCCGCAACGCCCGCAAGGTGCTGAGCGCGCACCGGGTGCGCAGCGGGCTCACCGCGCTGAACCAGGCCTCCTACGTCGAGTACCAGCCGCTCGGCGTGATCGGCGTGATCGGCCCGTGGAACTACCCGGTGTTCACCCCGATGGGCTCGCTGGCCTACGCGCTCGCGGCGGGCAACGCCGTGGTGTTCAAGCCGAGCGAGTACACCCCCGCCGTCGGCGGCTGGCTGGTCAGCTCGTTCGCCGAGATCGTGCCGGAGAAGCCGGTACTGCAACTGATCACCGGGGCGGGCCCGACCGGCGAGGCGCTCGCGCTGAGCGCCGTCAACAAGATCGCGTTCACCGGGTCGAGCCCCACGGCCCGCAGGGTGATGGCCGCGTGCGCACAGAACCTCACGCCGATGATCGCCGAGTGCGGCGGCAAGGACGCCATGCTCGTGGGCGCCGACGCGGACCTTGACGCGGCCGCCGACGCGGCCGCCTGGGGCGCGGTGTCGAACGCCGGGCAGACCTGCGTCGGGGTAGAGCGCGTCTACGTCGTGGATGCGGTCTACCACTCGTTCGTGGAGAAGCTGTCCGAGCGGATGGCCGCGGTGCGGGCCGGCGACGACCGGGAGGCAAGCTACGGGCCGATGACCATGCCGGGCCAGCTTGACGTGGTGGAGGACCACATCGCCGACGCCCTGGCCCGGGGCGGGCGCGCGGTCCTTGGCGGCATGCAGAGCATCCGCCGGCCTTACGTGGACCCGGTGCTGCTGGCCGACGTGCCAGAACAGAGCATGGCGGTGCAGGACGAGACGTTCGGGCCCACCATCACGGTGACCAGGGTGGAGGACCTGCCCGAGGCGGTGAAGCTGGCGAACGCGAGCCGGTACGCGCTCGGCTCCGCGGTGTTCGCCAAGAACGCGAAGAAGGCCATGGAGACCGCGCGGGCGCTGCGCAGCGGCATGACCTCGATCAACTCGGTGATCGCGTACGCGACCGTGCCGTCGCTCCCGTTCGGCGGGGTCGGCGACTCCGGTTTCGGCCGGATCCACGGCGCGGACGGGCTGCGGGAGTTCAGCAGGCCCAAGTCGATCACCAGGCAGCGGATGAAGCCGCCGCTGAACCTGACCACGCTGGCGCGCAGCGACAAGGACATGAACCGGCTGCTGACGCTCACCACGCTGCTGCACGGCAAGCGCTACCGCACACGTTAAAAAGGGGCCCCGCTCCCCTTCGGGGCCCCAGATCTGGGCGGCCCGGCCCCCGCTGGCGCGCCGCTCAGACATCTGCCCGAAGCATCGCAGCGCAACATTCAGCGGCGGTTAAGTATCGATTGTGCGTGGGGCCGGCCGGGACGTCAGGCCAGTTCGGCGGGGAGTGGCTCGGGTTCCAGCGCCGGGTCGACGGGCTCCAGCGGCGCGCGGCCGAGGATCAGGTCCGCGGCGCGCTCGGCGATGGCGATCGTGGGGGCGTTGGTGTTGCCCCGGGGCACGACCGGCATCACGGACGCGTCCACGACCCGCAGGCCCTCGACGCCGCGCACCCGCAGTTCCGGGTCCACCACACTGGTGATCTTGGCGACGGCCAGCCGGGAGTCACCGCCCATGGCGCAGGTTCCGACCGGGTGGTACAGGGTGCCCAGGTCGCGCCGGATCCACTCGCGCACCTCGGCGTCGGTGCGCACCTCGGGGCCGGGGGCCAGTTCTTCGGTGCAGACCTTGGCGAGCGGGCTCGCCACCGCGAACTCGCGGGCCATCCTGACACCCTCCACCAGCGGGGCGATGTCCGTGCTGTCGGACAGGTAGGCCGGGTCGATCGCGGGCTTGTGCCGCGGATCGGCGCTGCGCAGCCAGATCTGCCCACGACTGCCGACATCGACCAGCGTGATGAGCAACGTGAACGCTCGGGTCTGCGGGTCGGCCAGGCCCTCGTTCAGGAACGGGGTGGGCAGCGCATGCCACTGCAGGTCCGGCGCGGGCAGCGAGGGCCGGGTCCGGCTGAACCCGCCGGACTCGGCGATGTTCGAGGTGAACGGGCCGGAATGGCGCAGTTGCCAGCGGAACAGGTTCTTCGGGCCGGCCTTCTCCCACAGGGCTGGCACCTTCGGGGTCTGCCAGATCGCGGGCACGACCGGGTGATCCGACAGGTTCGCGCCCACGCCGGGGCTGTCCACGATCACGCCGATGCCGACATCGCTCAGGTGGTCGGCGGGCCCGATGCCGGACAACATGAGCAGTTGCGGGCTGCCGATGGTGCCGGCGCTCAGGATGACCTCACCCTGGGCGTAGGCGGTCGCCTCGACGCCCCGCTCCAGGTACCGCACCCCGGCGGCCCGGCCGCCCTCCACCACGACCTTGGTGACACGCACGTCGGTCTTGACCTCAAGGTTGGGCCGCGCCATCGCCGGGCGCAGGTAGGCGTCCGCAGCGGAGCACCGGCGGCCGTCCTTCTGGGTCACCTGGTAGAAGCCGCTGCCGTCCTGCTGCGCGCCGTTGAAGTCGTCGTTGGCGGCCAGCCCGCACTCCTGGGCCGCGGCGACCCACGTCTTGGTCATCGCCGACTGGAAGCCCAGGTCGGAGACGGACAGCGGCCCGGTCCCGCCGTGGTACGCGTCGGCGCCGCGGGAGTTGCTCTCGGCGCGGCGGAAGTACGGCATCAGGTCGGCGTAACCCCAGCCGCTGCAGCCGTACTCGTCCCGCCAGGTGTCGTAGTCGTGCCGGTTGCCCCGGATGTAGATCATGGCGTTCATCGACGAGGACCCGCCGAGCATCCGGCCGCGTGGCCAGTAGATGGCCCGCCCTGCCGCCCGCTCCTGTGGCACGGTGCGGAAGTCCCAGTCGTAGGTGCTCTGGAACAGCAGGCTCAGCATCGCCGGGACGTGGATCTCGTCGGCATTGTCCGGCGGGCCCGCTTCGAGCAGCAGGACCCGTGCCGAGGGGTTCTCGGTGAGGCGCAGCGCCAGGACACATCCCGCGCTACCGGCACCAACGATGACGTAGTCGTACACAGCCACCTCAAGACCACAGAACGCGTGTGTAGGGGACAACCCTAACGCGCGCGCCGGGCATATCGCTGGGCCCGGTCCCGGCCCCGGGGCACCCGGGCCATGCCCGCTACGGTGAGTTCATGCCAGCAGACGCCAAAGACGCACGCGACAAGCCCGTGGTGCTCTCCCGCATCTACACCAGGACCGGTGACGGCGGGACCACGGCGCTCGGTGACGGCAGCCGCGTGGCCAAGGGGGATCCCCGGCTGGCCGCCTACGCCGACGTGGACGAGGCCAACTGCGCGATAGGCACCGCGCTCGCGCTCGGCCGGCTTGACCCCGGCATGGCGGCGCTGCTCACCCGGGTGCAGAACGAACTCTTCGACGTCGGCGCGGACCTGTGCAACCCAGTTGTCGCGGACCCGGAGTACCCGCCGCTGCGGGTCGAGGAAAGCTATGTCAGCGACCTGGAGCGGGCGTGCGACGAGTACAACGAGGGCCTGCCCACGCTGCGCAGCTTCATCCTGCCCGGGGGCACGCCGGGGGCGGCGCTGCTGCACACCGCCCGGACGGTGGTGCGCCGGGCCGAGCGCACCGCCTGGGCGGCGCTGGAGGCCTACCCCGACTCGGTGAACCCGGCCACCGCCAAGTACCTCAACCGGCTCTCTGACCTACTGTTCATCCTGGCCCGCCGGGCCAACGCCGACCACGGCGACGTGCTGTGGAAGCCCGGCGGCGAACGCTGAGCGCGGCCGCTAGGGGCTGAGCGGATAGGAGCCGGGCGGGGCGGATTCCAGCCAGGCCAGGAAGCCGGTCAGCGCTCCCTCGGCCATGGCCAGTTCCACGATCTCCGGCGTCTCCCCCACGGTGCAGGACACCACGACCATCCCCTGCCCGAGCTGCGTGGCCTCGGAGGGATAGGCCTCGCGCCGCGACGCCACCGACAGCGTCTGCCGGGCCAGCACCTCCTCCGGGCTGAGCAGCACGCCGACCGCGTCGTACCAGCGCAGCTCGTCCTCTGCGTAGGCGGCGACGCCCAGCCGCCAGGTGCCCCCTGGCCTGCGCAGCCCGCACTCGACCGTGCCGCCGCCGCGGTCGAGGAGCATCCGGCGGATGGCCAGGCCGATCGCGCAGAGCACCACGATGGCCAGGAAGGCGGCGAAGATCCAGGCCGCATCGAGCGCAATCGCTTTGCTCATCCCCGGCCCGGCTGCTGGCGCCCGTCAGGACTGGTCGCCAGCGGCCCGCAGCACGGCGCGGGAGTATCTCACCTCAAGGGGTTCGGCCTCGCCCGGCGGCAACTGCCCGGCCTCGGACAGCGCGGTGTCGAGCCTGGCCCGGGCCGCGGAGACCTCTACCTGGGAGCCGAGTTCCGCCTGGCGCACCAGGATCGAGACCCGGTCGTCGGCTAGCGAGAGAAAGCCACTGCTCACCGCCGCGCGTACCTCGCCCCGGTCCTCGCCCGCGCCGTTCTCGACGTCCAGGATCCGGACCAGGCTGGCCTCGGCCAGGACCCCGACCACGGGCGGGTGCCCCGTGAGAATCCCGATGTCGCCGTCGAGGGTCTTGGCGATCACCATCCGGGCCGTCCCGGACCAGATCTCGCCGTCCGGGGCCACCAGCGCCACTCGTACCGTCACGTCGCCAGCCCGCCCGCCGCTTCGAGCGCTCCGTTCACTGCTTCTCCAGCTCCGCGGCCTTGCGCTCGACGTCGTCGATGTCACCGACCATGTAGAACGCCTGCTCCGGCACGTTGTCGTACTTGCCCTCGGTGATCGCCTTGAACGAGGCCACCGTGTCCGACAGCGGAACGAAGATGCCCGGCTGGCCGGTGAACTGCTCGGCCACGAACATCGGGTGCGAGAGGAATCGCTCGATCCGCCGGGCCCGCCTGACCGTCACCTGGTCCTCCTCGGACAGCTCGTCGATGCCGAGGATCGCGATGATGTCCTGCAGTTCCTTGTAGCGCTGAAGGATCCGCTGCACCTCGCGGGCCACCTCGTAATGCTCCTCGCCGATGTACTTGGCGTCCAGGATGCGGGAGGTGGAGTCGAGCGGGTCGACGGCCGGGAAGATCCCCTTCTCGGTGATCGCCCGGGACAGCGCGGTCGTCGCGTCCAGGTGCGCGAACGTGGTCGCCGGCGCCGGGTCGGTGTAGTCGTCGGCGGGCACGTAGATCGCCTGCATGGAGGTGATCGCGTGCCCCCGGGTGGAGGTGATCCGCTCCTGGAGCTGGCCCATCTCGTCGGCGAGCGTGGGCTGGTACCCCACCGCCGAGGGCATCCGGCCGAGCAGTGTGGACACCTCCGACCCGGCCTGGGTGAACCGGAAGATGTTGTCGATGAACAGCAGCACGTCCTGGCCCTGCACGTCGCGGAAGTACTCGGCCATGGTCAGTGCGGACAGCCCGACCCGCAGCCGGGTGCCGGGCGGCTCGTCCATCTGGCCGAACACCAGCGCGGTGTCGTTGATGACGCCGGACTCTGTCATCTCAATGAACAGGTCGTTGCCCTCGCGGGTGCGCTCACCGACGCCCGCGAACACCGATACGCCATTGAAGTTCTTGGCCACCCGGGTGATCATTTCCTGGATGAGCACGGTCTTGCCCACACCGGCGCCGCCGAACAGGCCGATCTTGCCGCCCCTCACATAAGGGGTCAGCAGGTCGAGGACCTTGATCCCGGTTTCCAGGATGTCCGTCCTGGGCTCCAGCTGGTCGAACGCCGGGGCGTCGCGGTGGATCGACCAGCGCTCGGTGATCTTCAGGCTTTCCGTGGGCACGTCCAGCGTCTCGCCGAGCACGTTGAACACGTGCCCCTTGGTCACGTCGCCAACCGGCACCGTGATCGGGCCGCCGGTGTCGGTGACCGTGGCCCCGCGGACCAGTCCGTCGGTGGGCTGCATGGAGATCGCCCGCGCCATGTTGTCGCCGATGTGCTGCGCAACCTCCAGGGTCAGCGTCTTCGTCTCCCCCTCCAGGGTCACATCGACGTGCAGCGCGTTGTAGATGTCGGGCATCTGATCGGTGCCAAACTCCACGTCCACCACGGGCCCGGTGACCCGCGCGACCTGGCCGACAAGGGCAGCGTCGCCGCCGGTGGCCTGGGTTTCCTCGGTTACGGTCATCTCGACCTCACTCGCTCCCTGCGGTTGTCTCGGCCAGCGCGTTGGCGCCCCCGACGATCTCGCTGATTTCCTGGGTGATCTCCGCCTGGCGGGCCTTGTTGGCCTCGCGGGTGAACTGCTCCAGCAGGTCGTTGGCGTTGTCGGTGGCCGACTTCATGGCGCGCCGCCGCGCCGCGATCTCGGCGGCCGCGCTCTCCAGCAGCGCATGGTAGATCCGGTTCTCCACGTACCAGGGCAGCAGAGCATCCAGCACGGCCTGCGGGGACGGCTCGAACTCATACAGCGGGATCGGGCCCTCGGCGCGCTCCTCCTGGACCTCCCGGACCTCGAGCGGCAGGATGCGGCGCACCGCCGGGCGCTGCGAGAGCATCGACACGAACTGGGTGTAGACGAGGTGGATCTCATCCACACCGCCCTCGGCGGCCGGCCGGTTGAACGCATCGATCAGCGTGCTGGCAATGTCGGCGGCATTGCGCGGCGCCGGCCGCTCGGAGAACCCGCTCCACTCCCCGGCCAGCTCACGCCCACGGAACCGGTGCCAGGTGATGCCCTTGGTACCGCTCACGTACGTCGCCGTGGCCACGCCGCGCTCGTCCTCCATCAGCGCCCGCAGCCGCTGTGCCTCGCGCATCACGTTGGCGTTGTAGCCGCCGGCGAAGCCCCGGTCACTGGTCAGGATCAGCACGGCCACCCGCTCGGTGCCGGTTGGCTCACGCACCAGCGGATGGTCGATGTGCGCGGAGCGGCTGACCACCGCTTCCACCGCGCGGGTGAGTTCCTCCGCGTAGGGGGCCGAAGCCCGCACCCGCTGCTGCGCCTGGATGATCCGCGAGGCCGCGATGAGCTCCTGGGCACGGGTGATCTTGGCAGTCGACTGGATCGCCCGGATCCGCTGCCTGACCGCGCGAAGCTGTGCTCCCATGCTCTGCCTTCCCCGCCTACTCCGACCGCTTCGGCGGCGGTGGGACGCGCCTGGTCACCGTGTCGTGGCTGACCTCGTCCTCGTCCATGGGCTCGGCGGGCTCGTCGGAGACCAGCATCCCGCCGCCGGTGATCTCGAAGCCGCGCCGGAAGTCCTCGATCGCGTCCTTGAGCGCGGTCGTGGTGTCCTCGGACAGTTCCCCGGTCTCCCGGATCGACTCGTAGATGCCGGGGTGCTTGCGGCCCAGCGTGCCGAGGAACTCCTCTTCGAACCGGCTGATGTCCTCGATCGGCACGTCGTCCAGATAGCCCGAGGTGCCGGCCCACACCGAGACCACCTGCCGCTCCACCGGCGAGGGCGCGTACTGCGGCTGCTTGAGCAGTTCGACCAGGCGCGCGCCGCGGTCAAGCTGGGCGCGGGACGTGGCGTCCAGGTCGGAGGCGAAGGCGGCGAACGCCTCCAGGTCGCGGTACTGCGACAGGGCAAGCTTGAGGCCGCCCGCGACCTTCTTCATCGCCTTGATCTGCGCGTCGCCGCCCACCCGGGACACCGACCGGCCGACGTTGATGGCGGGCCGGACACCGGAGTTGAACAGGTCGGTCTCCAGGAAGATCTGCCCGTCGGTGATGGAGATGACGTTCGTCGGGATGTAGGCGGAGATGTCGTTCGCCTTGGTCTCGATGACCGGCAGCCCGGTCAGCGACCCGCCGCCCAGGTCGTCGGACAGCTTGGCGCACCGCTCCAGCAACCGGGAGTGCAGGTAGAAGACGTCACCGGGGTAGGCCTCACGGCCGGGCGGCCGGCGCAGCAGCAGCGAGATCGCGCGGTAGGCCTCCGCCTGCTTGGACAGGTCGTCGAAGATGATCAGCACGTGCTGGCCCTGGTACATCCAGTGCTGGCCGATGGCCGACCCGGTGTACGGGGCGAGGTACTTGTACCCGGCGGGATCGGAGGCGGGCGCCGCGACGATCACCGTGTAGTCCATCGCGCCGGCGTCCTCCAGGGCCTGGCGGACCTGGGCGGTGGTGGAGCCCTTCTGGCCGACCGCAACGTAGATGCACTTGACCTGGCGTGCCGGGTCGCCGGACTCCCAGTTCGCGCGCTGGTTGATGATCGTGTCGATGGCGATGGCGGTCTTGCCGGTCTGCCGGTCGCCGATGATCAGCTCCCGCTGGCCACGCCCGATCGGGGTCATGGCGTCGATGGCCTTGATCCCGGTCTGCAGCGGCTCCCTGACCTTCTGGCGCTGCACCACCGACGGCGCCTGCAGTTCCAGCTCGCGCAGTTCGGTGCCCTCGATCTCGCCCTTGCCGTCCAGCGGAACCCCGAGCGGGTCCACCACCCGGCCGAGGAACCCGTCTCCCACCGGCACCGACAGCACCTCGCCGGTGCGCCGTACCTGCTGGCCCTCCTCGACCTTGCTGAAGTCGCCCAGGATGACCACGCCGATCTCGCGCAGGTCCAGGTTGAGCGCGAGGCCACGGATCCCGCCGGGGAACTCGAGCAGCTCGCTCGCCATCGCGGAGGGCAGTCCTTCCACGTGCGCGATCCCGTCGCCGCAGTCGGCGACCGTGCCCACCTCCTGCCGGGAGGCCTCGTCCGGCTCGTACGCCTGGACGAACTTCTCCAGAGCGTCGCGGATCTCGTCGGGCCGGATTGTCAGCTCCGCCATGGTTCTCTCTTTCTCGTCTGCTTCCGCTCGCGGAACGCCGGCCTCATGCTGCCCAGTGCCGTCTGAGCTCGGCGAGCCGGCTGCTCAGCGTTCCGTCGATGAGCTCATCCCCGATTTGAATAGACATTCCGCCCACTACCCGGGGATCGATGATGACATTCAGTTGAATGCCGTGGCCGTAGATGGCCGTGAGCGCCCGGGTTAGCTGCTGGCGCTGGCGCTGGCTGAGTTCGGTGGCGACCCGTACGACGGCGATCAGGCGCTGCCGCCAGTCCGCGACCAGTCTGCCGTAGTCCGCCAGGTTCGCCTCCAGGCTACGCCCCCGGGGATTGATCACCGCCTGGGTGATGAGCCGCAGCGAGGCCGCCGCCACCCTGCCCGAGAGCAGCCGGTCGAGCAGCGTGCGCTTCTGGTCGTCCGGCATCCGCTGGTCGGCCAGGGCGGCGATCAGTTCGGGCTCGCCGCTGGCGATCCGGCCGAACCGGAACAGCTCGTCCTCGACGTCGTCCAGATTGCCCGCGCCGCCCGCGGCGGCCGCCGTGGCAAGGACGCCAAGCTCCTCGGCCGCGTCGGCCAGGTCCCTGGGCACCGACCAGCGCGCGCCGGCCAGCCCCGAGACCACGTCCAGCGTGGCCGCGGACACCCGGTCGCCGAGCAGATCGCGCACCAGCCCGGTCCGTGCCTCCCGCGTGCTGGTGTAGTCGGCGAGCGCACGCCGCAGGCCCGGCTGCTGGTCGAGCACGTGCACCACCGCGAACAGCTCGTCCCCCACCGTGGCGGCGACATCCGCGTCGGCCACGACCTCGGTCAGCCGGTCGCGCGCGTCGGCGAACGCGACCCGGCTAGCGCCGCGCATGTCTGCCTCCTGCCCCGGCGCACCCGGAGGTCACCGTGGCCGGCCGGCCCGCGGGGCCCCGGCCGGTGACCGTGGGCGCTGCGCTCATGAGGGTGACTCCGTGGCCACCTGCTCGGATTCCAGCTCATCGAGGAAGCGGTCCACGACGCGGCGCTGGCGCGCGTCGGAGTCCAGCGACTCACCGACGACCCGGCTGGCCAGCTCGACCGCGAGCGCGCCCATCTCGGTACGCAGTGCCTGGATCGCCTGGGCGCGGTCCGCCTCGATCTGGTCGCGTGCCGCCGCCACCAGGCGCTGCCGCTCGGCCTCACCCCGCTCACGTAGCTCCGCGAGGATCCGCGCGCCCTCTTCCTGGGCGTCCTGGCGCAGCCGGGACGCCTCGTGCCTGGCCTCGGCGAGCTGCGCCTGGTACTGCTCCAGCGTCTGCGTTGCTTCCCGCTGGGCCTCTTCCGCGCGCTGCAGGCCGCCCTCGATCTGGTCGGTCCGCTCCGTCAGGGTCTGCTGGATCCGTGGCATCAGCACCCGCCACAGAACCGCGAACACGATGAGGAACGAGATCGTGCCGATGATCAGTTCGGACAGGCTCGGAGATAGCGGCCCGAGGGACGATTCGGCAAGGTACATGACCGTCAGCCTTTCTGCCTTACTCGCATCTCATGATCTGCGTGCGATCAGGAGTAATGGAAGACGAAAGGCACCACGAAACCGATCAGCGCGAGTGCCTCGGTCAGCGCGAACCCGATGTACATGTTGGCGCGGATCAGGCCGGCGGCCTCCGGCTGCCTGGCCATCGCCTCCACGCCGTGACCGAAGATAAGGCCGATGCCCACGCCGGGGCCGATGGCTGCCAGGCCGTACGCCACCGCACCGATGTTGATGCTCAGGATCGTGTGGTTGGTGGTCCCGGCGGCCAGGAGGTGAACTAGGTGAAGCATCCTTGCTTTCCTTTGCGATTAGGCCGGCGGTGTTCTCCCCGGCGATCGGAAGGGACGACTGGGGCGGCGCTCCGCACTGGCGGCTCGCCGCGGTACCGGTCGCTGGTCATCTCAGTGCGCCGCCTCGTAGGCACCCCCGATGTACTGGGCGGTCAGGATCGTGAAGATGTACGCCTGCAGTCCCTGGATCAGCAGCTCGAAAGCGGTGAGCACGACGGTCATCACGAACGACGCCGCGGAGAACAGCAAGCCGATGCTGGCACTGAACAGATACCAGGTCGCGATCGTGAACACCGCCACCAGGATGTGCCCGGCGAACATGTTCCCGAAGAGCCGGATCGCCAGCGTGAACGGCCGGACGACGATGTACTGCAGGACCTCAAGCGGCGCAACAATGAGCAGGATGCCGATGGGCACGCCCGACGGGATCATGCTCTTGAAATAGCCGCCGACGCCCAGGTTCTTGATGCTCACGAAGTTGTAGGTGAGGTACACCATGATCATCAGCGAGACCGGGAACGCGATGTGCGCCATCGCCGGGAACTGGAGCACCGGGACGATCTCCATCAGGTTCATGAACCAGATGAAGAAGAACAGGCCCACCAGGAACGGCAGGTAGCCGTCGCCCCGCTTGCCCATCATCGGCCGCAGGATCTGGTCCCGGACGAACAGCATGCCCAGTTCACCGACGTTCTGCACGCCCCGGGGCACCAGCTTGGGCTTGGCGAACGCGGCCCAGAAGAACCAGATCACCAGCGCGGCGCAGAGGATGGCCTGCAGCTCCGGCATGATGAAGTGGAACGAGCCGATGCTGAACAAGGGCTCGAACGTGAAGCTCTTCGGGTACCCGGGGGCGGGGTACCCGCAGCCGGAGCCGAGGTGGCATCCCTCTGCCACCGGCACCCGGGACATGAAAGTCACCCTCTTAACTCCTTAAGCGTGCACGTGGCCCGGATGGCCAGCACTACCCCGGCCGGCCGGTACGTATGCGGGGCCGCGGCCACAGGCAGCGCGGATCAGGACCGGCCGTACCGGTGGATCACCAGCCAGATGGCCAGGGCAAGGCCGAACAGCATGCCCAGCGGGAAGAACAGCGAGATCCCCGTGAAGTGCGCGATCAGCCAGCCGAACCCCCCGTAGGCAAGCATGCCCGCGAGCAGGTAGCTGAACACGGTCATTCCGACGTTCTGCCCGCCATCGCCCGACTGCGGGCGCTCGCTGGTCATGCCCCGCCGCCGACCCCCGGCGTGCCGCCGGAGCGCGGGCAGCCCGGCCTACGGGCCGCGCTACGCCGTCCGGACGCTTGGTCGCCACCACGGGTCACCGTTTCCCGTCCGGTTCGACGTACGGAACCTTGAGCCTGGCCGAGACCAGCGCCTGTGCCGACGTATAGACGACTACGCAGACAACCACCGTGAAGCCGAAAAGCTTGCCGTTGAACGCCGTGGCGCCGCTGAACCTGATGACCAGGAAGAACAGCACAAGGATCTTGATCAGGTAGGTGGATACCGCGGTCACCATCGTGGTCTGCGGGCTTTTCCGTGACGCCCAGCTCATCGCGGCGGCGCTGATGCCGAAGAAGGCCACGACGAGCGCGACCCCGAGCAGGGCGCCCACCAGGCCCTTGGCACCGCCGAGTGCGCCGCCCAGCACGATCATGATCAGCGCTGGTATGGCAGTGACCATGGCAGAACGCCGGAGGATCACGGCGTAACCTGCCATCTGCCAAACTCCGAGGGGTCGACTGTCGGACGAACGGCCAGCGGCGAGCGTGACCATTCCTGCCCTGGCGCCGGCCGCGGGGGCCGCCGCGCCGCACACCCGGCGAGGTGCGCCGCCGGGTGAGCGAAAACGTATCACGATCCCCATCGCTAGCCCTTACCTGGGTGCTCGTGAAAGATATCACAAGCTCCTTGACCCAGACTTTACCGGGTCACCCTTAGTGATACTCGTGACCATTCGTAATGACTTCAGTGCTTTAAGTAACAGATCTCCGGCCGGTCATTTGACCGGGCTCGCCGGGTGTTCACGCGCCGTGCTGGCGTGCTGGTTACGGCCACGGTGGCGAGGCCGGGGGCAGCGGCGGAGCGGTGGGCGGCCGTGGCGGGGCAGCAGGTGGCCATGGCGGGACACCGTGCCCGTTCCCTGGCGGCCCGTCGGAGGCCACGCCCGGGGAGCCGCCCTGGCGCGGCCACGGCTGCACCGGAATCGGGCCGGTTGCGTCCGCATCGGCCAGTTCCCAGGGCGGCACGGACCTGCCCGCCGCGGACGGCGGAGGGCCGTGGTCGGCCCACGGCGGGATGCCTTGGCCTGCCGCGGACGGCGCACTGCCGTGGTCGGCCCACGGCGGGATGGACCGGCCGGACGCCCACGGCGGAACGGCGGAACGGACCTCCTGGGGCAGTTCCCACGGCGGCAAGGACCGGCCGGCCGCCGCCGAGGGCAGGGATCCTGCGCCGGAAGGCGATGCGCTGCGGCCTGCCTCCCAGGATGGAGCGGAACTGGCCGGCTCCGGTGCCGCCGCGGCGCTGTCGCCGTCCCACGGCGGCACCCTGCGGGCATCATCCGCGGGCGGGCGCGCCGTGTCACGGACACGATCCGGGACCGGGGCGGGCCGGGCCGGGTTAGCCGGCGGCCTGGCTTCGTCGGCCCCCCACGGCGGCGCCGCCTGGGCGCCGCTGCGTGGCGGCGGGGTGTCGTCGGCCGAGTCCCCGGGCCATCCGCCGGGACCGGCCGCACGGGCGACCGGCGAGCCGGTCTCATCCTCCGGGGTCGTTGCCGGGGTGTCCCGGCCAGGCGCGTCAGCGTTGCGTCCACGGCTCCTGGCAGGCGCGGCGCCGTTACCCCTGGCCCCGTTGCCGGCCCTGCCCTTGCCCGGCGCGCCACCGTTTCCTGTGGCGCCGTTGCCCGCAAGACTTTCGGCAAGCCTGGCGCGGATGGCCGCTCGCGCCGCGTCCCCCCGGGCGGTTTCCGGGACCTGCACCGCCGCGGCCCCGGCCGGGCGTGGCTGTTCCTGGTCGGCCGCAGTCGGCCCCCGGCCAGGCGCAGTCGGCCCCTGGCCAGCCGTTGCCGGTCCGGCA
>Ga0207664_10001237_pt1 | contig 16918 bp, 13 predicted proteins | sample LARL83metaG_FD_184349 | JGI IMG/M metagenome (GOLD analysis project Ga0207664, IMG submission 184349) | Corn, switchgrass and miscanthus rhizosphere microbial communities from Kellogg Biological Station, Michigan, USA - LAR L8-3 metaG... | ecosystem: Host-associated > Plants > Roots >... | reverse complement strand
GACGGTGGTGGCGGCGCATCAGTATCTGCGCGACTGTCCCATCCGGCGGCGGCTCACCTCGGACTGGTTCCGGCAGGCATTCGTCCGGTCCAGCATCTACCGGGATCTGCCCGCCCCGGCCCCGGCCGCGCCGGGTCACGGCGCCACGCCGGGCCACGGCGCCGCGCCGGGCCACGGCGCCGCGATCACGCCAGCGACCCTGGTGCCCCCCAGCGGAAGACGGCCGCTCGCGCCGCGCCCGCAGCTCGCGCCGCCGGCGGAACGGCGCGGGCGGGCCGCCGCGCCCTCGGTTACCGTTTTCGCCTCCGTGTACGCGGCGGACGACGACTTGCCGCAGTTCCTCGCCGGCATCTGCGGCCAGACTGCCTTCGACGCGTGCGAACTGCTGTTGTTCGACGTCTGCCCGTCCCACCGGGACCCGGCATCGGTCAGTGACCTCATCTCGGCATACCGGGCGGTGCATCCGAACATCTCCCGCCGGGCGCTCGACTTCGATCCCGGTCTCTACCAGATCTGGAACATGGCCGTCCAGGCCAGTAGCGCTCCGCTGCTGACCAACGCCAACCTGGACGACCGGAAGGCCCCGCGAGCACTCGAACGGCACATGACGGCGCTGCGGGAACACCCGCGCATCGACGTCGCCTGCGCCGGCATGCTCGTTACCAGCTCACCGCGCCAGACGTGGGAAGCCAATACCGCCGACCAGGTCTGGTTCGCCAAGTTCGGCAACGGCACCTCGGACATCTCGTCCCTCGGCAGCCGGACCGAGTTCGGCATCGAGGACCTGTTCCGGCATGATGCGGCCGGCCGCCGGATAGGCTCCCACAACCTGCCGCACTGCATGCCGATGTGGCGCAAATCGCTGCATGAGCGGCATGGGCTCTTCAATCCGTGGGATTTCGCTGCCATCGCCGACTGGGAGTTCTGGCTCCGCTGCGCGGCGGGCGGTGCCCGGTTCATGCTGCTGCGCGAGCGGCTTGGCCTGTACTACCGCGACCCCGGATCGCACAACAGGCGGCTGCGCAGCGACTCGGCCGCGGGACGCGTCATGGACATGTACCGGGAACGCAGTTATGCCTAGCCGGTTTCTCATCATGTCGCTGCCGCGCAGCGGCAGCACAACGCTCATGAACGTGCTCAACTGCCATCCGGATATTCGCTGCCTGCGCGAGCCGTTCAATCCTGACCAGGCAGGGAACGCCTATCTCGGCCGGGTCCATGACTTCGCCTCACTCGGCTCCGTCCTGTGCCGCATCTGGCGTGACTTCAACGGAGTCAAGCATGTCTGGGAACCGTGCGGATGGCCATTTGGCCGCGGCATGGATTTCAACCTCCGCTTGGCCATGCAGCCGGATGTGCGGATCGTGCTCCTCACCCGCACCAATCACCTCCAGCGCATCGTGTCGTACGAGGTCGCGGCGCAGACCAACGTCTGGCACCGCGTTCCGGGAACTCCGCGCGATGGCAATAGCTCGGAAGACAACAAGCTCCGGCCGCTCGATCCCGCCCGGCTGCGCCGCAACATGCGGCTCGCGGTGGCAGGCAACGAGCTCATGCGGAATACCCTCCGGAGCACCCGGACACCTTTCCGTGAAGTCACTTACGAGCAAATCTACGCGGGCGGAACCACGGAAGATCAGCCAGCCGCCGGCCTGCGCCGCGTTAACGAGATCCTTGAGTTCCTGGGCGCAAGCTCGCTTCCCGACGGCATTCCGCTCGACGCCGCGCGGCGACTGCTCGACCCCCGGTCGACCAAGCTGAACAGCGAGCAGACCTACCACGCGGTTCCCAATATCGAGGACATCGAAGAGCTCTGCGGAACGGGCGAGACCGGATATCTCTTCGAGAAGGAGAAAGCCGCGTGCGATTCATTATCTGCTCGCTGGCACGCTGCGGCAGCACCACGCTGATGCGGGCGCTCAATTGCTACCAGGATATCCGATGTGCCCTCGAACCGTTTACCCCTGCGAATCTCGGTACACCTTATGGAAATATCACCAAGGCGGCCGCTCTGGATAAGGCTTTCCATGGGCTGTGGCGTGACTACAACGGAATCAAGCACGTCTGGCATCCGGCCGGATGGCCCTTCAACGGAGCTGCCGAGCTGAATCACCGTCTGCTGTGGGCCGAAAATGCGCAGATTATCTTCCTGGACCGGAGGAACAGCCTCCAGCGCGTTATCTCGGCCGAGATATCGTGGCAGACGAACGTCTGGGGGCGGTATACCGAAGAGGAGCGGCGGCGGGTCCGGTGCTTCGACTACCAGCCGGTCAGCCTCGCGAAAGTCGAGCATCAGCTACGCACGATGGCGGCCGGGCTCGCCGAGATGCGATCCACGCTCCACGCCTTCGCGGTAAACCACTTTGATCTCTGGTACGAGGATCTTTTCGGCGACGATGTCTACCTGGCCGAGCGCCTGAGGCTCATGGACCGGCTGCGCGCGTTCGTCGGCGCCGCGCCGGAGCGCGATGTGCGGACCGGCTTCGCGGTCGCCGGCTTGCTGAATCCGGAGACGAGCAAGCTCAACCTGGCCGAAACCTACCGGCGGATTCCCAACATCGAGGAGGTCGAACGCCGCTTCGGGTCCGATGAGAACGGGTGGCTGTTCAAGGAATCCGGTGACCGGGCAGTTCTTTCGGAGCTAACTGGGCTCTCCGGGCAGGGCAGCTGATGGGGTATCAGGAGCGCGACCGGCACATCATCGACTACGCGCTCTACGAACTCCCGGGTGTCGCCCCTTACGAAGGCAACGGCATGTTCCGCGGACCAAGGGTTACCGGCGGCGGCTACATCGCTTGCGTGGGAGCCGCGCAGACCTTCGGCTGCTTCTGTCCCGAACCCTACCCGGTGCTGCTCGCGAGGAAGCTGGGCGTCGAGACACTCAACCTCGGTTACGGTGGCGCCGGGCCGACTTTCCACAACGCGAACACCAGGCTCCTCCGCTACATCAACGACGCCCGGCTGGTTATCGTGCAGGTGCTGTCGGCGCGAAGCCAGTCGAATTCGCACTTCCGTACCCCCGGCCATGCCAGGCAGGGGATCCGCGTCGCCGACGGACGCTGGATGCCCGCCGAAAGGTTCTACTACGAGCTGGCGCTGAACGATCCTGGGGAATTGCCCGCCATCGTCGAAGAAACCAGGCGCAATTATGTGCGGGACATGCGCCGGCTACTGCATGACATCCGGCCGCCGAAGATACTGTTCTGGTTCTCGCGGCGATATCCAGACTACCGGATACAATATCAATTGCCGATGTGGAATATATTCCGGAATTTCCCGCAGATGGTGAACAAGCCGATGGTCGACCAGATCAAACCGGCGGCGGATGGCTACGTCGAGTGCGTGACCGCGCGCGGGATGCCGCAGCCCCTCTATAACCGGAACGGCACACCGGCCACCGTCGATTTCCAGGATGAAGCGGGCCACGACGGCATCGTGGTTACCCACAACAACTATTATCCATCACCCGAAATGCACGTTGACGCGGCCGAGGCGCTGGCGGCCCCCTGCCGGGAGCTGCTCCGCGCGCGGTCGCGGGCGATAAAGCCGCGCGAAGCGCCGCCGGCCGTAAAGCGATGACCGAGCGAGGAACAAGCGGGGAGAAACAATGCACAGCAGGGGAACGGCACTGGTTACGGGCGCTGGTGGCTTCATCGGCCACCACCTGGTGAAGTACCTAGTGAAGCAGGGCTACTGGGTTCGCGGCGCGGATATCAAATATCCAGAATATGAGAATAGCGCCGCGCACGAATTCCAGGTGTGCGACCTGCGTCGCGCCGAGGCGTGCCAGGACGTCGCGCACGGTATGGATTACGTCTACCATCTCGCCGCGAATATGGGTGGCATCGGTTTTATCACGGCGAAGAAGGCCGAGGTGGTACGCGATAACACCCTGATGGACATCCAGATGCTGGACGCCGCGCTTGAACACGAAGTCCGTCGCTTCCTGTTCACCTCGAGCGCGTGCGTATATCCCTTGCGGCTCCAGCACGAGGCCGTCGCCCGTCCGCTGCGCGAAAGCGATGCCTACCCCGCCGACGCCGAAGACGGCTACGGCTGGGCCAAGCTCCACACCGAGCGGGCCTGCCGGCACTATCGCGAGGAGTTCGGCCTCCAGACGCGGGTGGTCAGGCTGCACAACGTCTTCGGGCCGCTCGGCGCCTATGACGGCGGCCGGGAGAAGTCGCCCGCCGCGCTGTGCCGCAAGACCGTGCTCGCGGACGACGGGGGTGAGCTAGAGATCTGGGGGGACGGCGAACAGACCCGTTCGTACTGCTACATAAGCGACTGCATCGAGGGCCTTTACCGGCTGATGCACTCCGCGCACGTGCATCCAGTCAACCTGGGACAGACCAGGCTGGTCACGATCAACCAGCTCGCGGACATGATCGAGACGATTTCCGGCAAGCGCCTCAGCCGCCGGTACGATTCGAGCCGGCCGCAAGGAGTCCGGGGACGGAGCAGCGACAACACCAACCTGCGTCGCGTTCTCGGCTGGGAACCGGAAGTCTCGCTGGAGGCCGGCCTCGCGGCGACCTACACGTGGATAGCGGGAGAGCTCAAGCGCCGTCCGGCTAGCTTGACCCTGATTTGATCGGCGTGCGGGTGGCCTAGCTGGCAGAAGATGTCCAGGGCATTCGTCCACGCCCGACCGGCCGCGCCGGCGTTGCCGACGGCGTCGTGGACCTCACCGAGGTATCTCAGGCAGGTGGCTTCGCCGTACCGGTCGCCGGTGCCGCGGAACAGCTCCAGTGCTTGCTGGTAGTACTCGATGGCCTGCTGGTGGCGGCCGAGGTGGTAGAAGATGTAGCCGAGGCTGTCGCAGGAGTGCGCCTGGCTGTTACGGTCGCCGATCTCGCGCTGAATGGCGAGGGCCTGCTGGCAGTGGGCGAGTGCCTGGTCGTAGTCGCCGTGTTCGGCAAGGTGCCAGCCGATGTTGTTGAGCGCCTTGGCCTGTCCTCCCGGGCGTCCCGCTGCCTGGTAATGCTCGAGGCTCTGCCGGGAATGATAGAGGCCCTCGTCATTGCGGCCTTCCGCGCCCGCCACCCAGCCGAGGTTCACATGTGTCTGGGCCTGGCCGGTGTGGTCGCCGAGTTCGGAATACAACGCCAGGGCGAGCAGGTACTGGTCGCGGGCGTCGCCGAAGTCCCCGGCTCCGGCGTAGGCGAGCCCGAGCCCGCGATAGGCGGCGGCCTCGCCAGCCCGGCTGCCTTCCCGCCGCGCCGCGGCCAGCGCCGCGGCCTGCACGGTCCGCTGATCGTGCCAGTGTCCCTGCAAGTCGAGAAACGCGGTCAAGGCCGATGCGAGCTGCCAGGTATAACTGTCGAAGCCAGCCGAGGCCTGGGCGATGGTGGCCAGCAGTACCGGGCGTTCGGCGGTGAACCAGGCCAGCGCCTGCTGATAGCCGGTGACCTGCTCGGGGATGACCCCTGGCCGCGCCGACGCGGTCGGGTCCGGGTCCCGGATCGGGTTCAGGTGCGCGGCCGCGGCCTCGGAGGTGTGCAGATAGTGGTCGTGCAAGCGGTCCATCGCGCCGCGCCGCGCATCGTCGTCCTCGACGGAACGGGCCTGCTCGGCGGCATAGGCGCGAAGCAGGTCGTGGAAAGCGTAACGGCCGGGGAGATGCTCGGTGAGCAGGTGCGCGCCGGCCAGCTCGGCCAGTAGCGCGCTCGCTTGCTCGCGTGCGATGCCGGCCAGGCTGGCCGCGGCCGGCGTGCTGATGTCCGGACCTGGGTGCAGGCCCAGCAGCCGGAACAGCCGCGCCGCGCCGCTACTCAGCGTCCGGTAGGACCAGGAGAACACGGTCCGTACATCGGTGGCGGCGTCATCACCATGGAAGGCGTTCAGTGCCACGGAGGCTTCGCGCAGTTCGGCAGCGAGCGCGGCGAGCGGAAACCCAGGGTGGACGGCGGCACGGGCCGCGACGATGACCAAGGCCAGCGGAAGCTGGGCGCAGCAGGCGATGATGTCGTCCGTCGCGTCCGGTTCGCTCGCCACCCGGTCCGCGCCCAGGCGGCGCGCCAGCAGGTCGCGCGCCTCTCCCATGGCGAGCAGGTCCAGCGTCAACGGGTGGGCGCCTTCGGCGGCGACCAGGCCGCCGAGGTGATTCCTGCTGGTCACGATCGCCAGGCTGCCAGGTGAGCCGGGCAGCAACGGCCGGACCTGCCCGGCATCGCGGGCGTTGTCCAGTACCACCAGGACCCGCTTGCCGGCGAGCAGGCTGCGGTACAGCGCGGCCTGGGCCGGCAGTCCCGCCGGGATCCGCTCCACCGGCACCCCGAACGCGTCCAGGAATCCGCGCATCGCCTCGGCCTGGTCCAGCGCCTGTCCAGACGGGTCGAAACCCCGCAAATTGACATACAACTGGCCGTCGGGGAAATGATCGGCGACTCGGTGCGCCCAGTGCACGGCAAGGGCGGTCTTGCCGACTCCGGCAGTACCCGACACCGCTGAAATGACCACCGCGGCGGGCCGCGCCTCCGTCGCGGCGAGGATCTCGTCGAGGCTCGCGAGTTCGGTGCCGCGGCCGGCGAACGCGGGCACGGCCGACGGCAGCTGCCGCGGCACCGGACCGGCCTGCGGTACCGTCTCCAGGCCGCGGTTCTGGATGCGCTGGTACACCGCGACGAGTTCACTGCCGGGGGAGACGCCGAGCACATCACGCAGCCGCTGGCAAGCCCGCCGATAGCAAGCCTGCGCGTCGGCGTGCTGCCCGGACCGGTGCAGCGCTGTCAGACGCAAGGCGATGATCTCCTCGTCGGTCGGGTACTCGGCCTCCCATTCGTTCAGCCAGCCGAGGGCCCGCGCGGTCATCCCCGACTCCAGGGCGCAGCGCGCCTGCAGGATCCGGGCGGTGCGTCGTTCTCGCTCCAGCTGGTCGCGGAACAACTCAACCCAGGTCCCGGACAGGCCGGATAGCGGGGCTCCGTGCCACATGCCCAGCGCCTCGTCCGCCAGCCGGCATGCGTCGTCGATGGCAGCCGCCTTGTGCGCTTCCCCGGCGTCGGCGATCAGCCGGCGGAACCGGTGGAGATCGACCTGGTCGGCGGCCACCTCCAGGACGTAACCCGCGCCGCGGCGAGCCAGCCGCACGCCGTGCGGGGCCAGCGCGGAGCGGAGCCAGCCGATGTACTTGTAGCGCACCGCGGCTCCTGGCGGTTGCTCACCCCACACGCGGTCGATGAGCGACTCTGTCGTGACCAGTGCTCCTGGCGTGCGCAGCAGCACTGCCAGCATGCACCGCGTCTTTGCCGATTCGGCGCCGCCCAGCGCGATCCGGCGGTTGTCCTGCCACACCTCGACCGGCCCGAGCAGCCGGAATTCCAGCATCCCCGCTTCCCCTCTCCCGTGGGATCGCGCCCGCCACCGTGGTGGCAGGCAACCGCGCAGCGAACCGCCAGCGCACTGATCCTGGCGGGGCCCGTCGCGACGCGGTGCGGGTGATCTGAAATGTGCTGACCCGGCAAACCGACACAGCGGTCCAACTCTACGATAGAAAACTTGGCAGATCAAACATCCAGGTATGGTGAAACAACCGTACGTTCGTTCTAAATGGGGTTCTTTTTTTTCCGAACGAACGGTGGTTCGACGATCAGCTCAGCCCGTGACGTGGATGCTTCCGTTCCCGTCTCGGCGGACCGGCAGCGGATCGGTCAGCTCTCCGGCGAAGACTCCGTCTCTGTCGATGCAGAAGGCCAGGAAACGCCAATCGCCGGGCTCGGCCTCGACGAGCTTTCCGGCATAGAGCGTGCCGAGTACTCCGTCGCGGTCGGCGAGGGGAGCCTCGCCAGCCCGGTACGGGCCGTCGGCGGCGCTGGCGGAGAACGCGAAGGTCCCTTGCTGGCCCGGCCCCAGCCGGGCGCGGCGCTGGCGCGAATGGTCCTCGGCGTGCGCGGAGAACAGGATGTGGCGGTGCTCGTCGAGCTGAACGAGCTGCGGCACCTCGACCTGGGCGAACTCGCCGGGGGCGGTGACGGGCGGGAGCACCCGCCAGTGCACGAGGTCGGGGGAGCGGGCATGCCCGACGACCCCCCGTCCGTCCGCGGCGCCGGCTGGTGCCCGCGCGGTGATCAGCGCGTGGAACTCGCCGTCGCCGGGGTCGTGGTACAGCCATGGGTCACGCCACGACTGGTCGCGCCAGCTGGCCAGGTCGAGCAGTTCGTACCACCGGCCGTCGGCTTCGAGCACCGGGTTCGCCGGGTGCTTGCGCCAGGAGACGAGGTCGTCGGACACGGCCAGGCCGATCCGCTGGATGAGGCCGTCCTCGGCCCGGCTGATGCCGGTGTACAGCATGTACCAGCGGCCGTCATGCTCGATGACGCTTCCGGTCCACGTGGCCAGATCATCCCAGGAACCGGGCGGGCCGGGTCGTAGCGCCTCGGGCTGCACGGTCCACGACCGCAGGTCTGCGGAGACGGCATGCCCGATCGAGGCGTTGTGGTGCCGCAGCTCGGGGTCGCCCAGGCTGCGCGGTGCTTGCAGGTAGAAGACATGGTGCACACCGTGGCGGCGTGCCAGCCAGAAGTCCCATACCCACTTGTCGGCAAGGCGGAGTGCCAGCTCAGTCAGCCTTTCAGTGAACCCTGGAGCAGCGCCACGACGAAGTGGCGCTGGAACGCCACGAAGACGGCCAGGGTGGGGACGAGAATCAGCAGCGAACCCGCGCACAGCAGCGGGACATTGGTTCCCCACTGGCCCTGGAAGGCGCCGAGCGCACCTGCCATCGTCCGCTTCGTCGGGTCGTCGACCAGCACGATTGACAGCAGGAACTGGTTCCATGTCCACAGGAACAGCAAGATCGTGAGCGAGGAAATCGCGGGCCGGGCCAGCGGGACGTGCACCCGCCAGAACAACTGCCAGGTGTTCACCCCGTCGGTGCGCGCCGCGTCGGACAGTTCTCCCGGCGCGGTAACGAAGTGCGCTCGCATCCAGTACACCGAGAACGGCATGAACAGCCCGATCAGCGGCAGGATGATGGCCCACCTCGTGTTCAGCAGCCCCATGCTGCTGACCTGGTAATACAGCGGCGTGATCACGCCCTCGAACGGCAGCGTCAGGCCGAGCAGGAACACGAAGAACACCAGGCGGGCGCCGGGCATCCGCAGGTGGCCGATCGCGAAGCCGGCCATCGTCGCGATCAGTACCGATACCGGCACCACACCGAGCACGATCAGCACGCTGGACTCCAGCAGGCTGCCCATCTGCGCCACCCGGAACGCCTGGACGAAGTTGCCCCAGTGCGGATGCCCGGGCCACGCCAGGCCCGGAGGATACGTGCCCGATGGCTGGAGCGCGGTCGTGAACAGGCTCACGAACGGCAAGATCGTGAAGACCATGAGCAGCACGAGCAGCAGGTAGCCGGTCACCGCCTCGCGGCGGACGGCGATCACCGGGCATCCCTCCTGGCCAGCCACTGGATCGGCAGCACACAGGCCAGCACCAGGACGATCAGGACCACGGCCAGCGCTGACGCCAGCCCGACCTGGCGGTGGGCGAACGCGAGCTCGTAGATTTCCAGGCCCGGGACCATGGTGGCATCGCCCGGACCGCCCTGGGTGGAGATGTAGATGATGTCGAAACTGGCCAGCGCCGCGATCACCGTGACCGTGACACAGACCGCGATCTCCTGGCGCAGGCCAGGCAGCGTGATCGAGCGGAACTCCCGCCAGAATCCCGCGCCGTCGATCCGCGCCGCCTCGTAGAGCGCGGGGTCGATCTTGGTCATGCCCGCGAGCAGCAGGATGGTGCACAGTCCGAGCAGCACCCAGGCGCCGATCAGCCCCACGGCGGGCAGCGCGGTGGCGAAGTTCCCCAGCCATGCGCGGGTCACGCCGCCAAGCCCGACGGCGGACAGGACCTGGTTGACGACGCCAGTCTGGGACAGTAGCCAGCTCCACGCGATGCCGGCCGCGACCAGCGGGATGACCTGGGGCAGGAACAGCACCGTCCGGGTCACCGCGGCCAGCCGGCTGGCGGCGATCCGCCGGATCACCGCCGCGATGGCCAGGCCCAGCAACACCGGGATCACGCTGAAGAACACGATCAGCCGGAACGCGTTACCGATGGTGTTCAGCAGGGCGGGGTCGCTGAACACCGTCCTGAAGTTGCTCAGGCCGGCCCACGTCGACGGGCCGATACCGTCCCAGCTGTAGAACGAGTACTGGATCGTGAGCGCGAGCGGGCGCAGCACGAACACGCCGTACACGCCCAGCGCCGGCGCGGCGAACAGCCAGCCCGCCCACCGGACCCGGCGGGTTCCAGGGCGGATCACCCGGCCAGTTCCTGCTGATAGTCGGCCTGCACGGTGGAGAGCAGCCCGCTGGCGGTCTCTTTCCCGGCGAACAGCTTCTGGAGTTCGGGAGTCCACGCGGATGCATAGATGGCGCCGGTCGCGTTGGCGATGAAGTCCATCGAGCCGTTATCCCGGCTCACCACCGACCCGGCTGACAGGGTCGCCGCGGTGACGGTGCCGGGTTTGACCGCTGGCATTTCCGCGTCGGCCGGGCCGAGCGGGTGCGAGCCGCCGACCTGCACGTCGATCTGGCGTGCCGTCGGGTTGGTCGCTACCCAGTTGAGGAAGAACGCCGCGCAGTCCGGATGCTTGGCGCGGGCCGCGATGCCGTAGGTGAGCGGCGCGGACATCGCGGCGTACGAGCCGCCTGCCTGCGCCGGCGGCATCAGGAAGAAGCCGGCCTGGCCCGGCATCAGCTTGTCGAGGTTGCCGGATTCCCAGTCTCCGTCGAACATGAACAGGCCGCTGCCGTGGGTGAAGTGACTCATCATCGTGTAGTAGTCCATGGCGTTCGCATCGGATTCGAGGTAGCCCGCTTTGATCCACTGCACGAGGTGCTGCGCGGCCCGCTGGTTCGCCGGCGTGTCGATGGTCGCGCCTGGCTTGTTGAAGATCCAGTCGTTGATCGGGCCGGGCGAGCCGTAGGCGGCCATCAAGTCCTGCAGCGGGAACGCGAAGCCGCCCGTGGCCCCGCCGTTGAACTGCACGATCGGCGTGATCCCCGCTTGCTTGGCCTTCGCGAGATCCTGGTCGAGCTGAGCCAGCGTGGTGGGCGCGGAGGTCATGCCGATCCGGGCGGCGAGCTTCTTGTTGTAGAAGACACCGGTCATGCTGTAGTTCAGGCCCATCGCGTACAGCGAGCCCTCGCCGCGCGGCCGCCCGCCGGGCCCCAGGCGAAGCTGCACGAGCTCAGAACTCGGCCACTTGTCCCAGCCGAATGCCTTGGCGTACGGGTCGAGGTTCTTGAGCAGGCCGTCCTTCACCAGATCCGAGATCGACGGCAGCCGCATCAGGTCGGGTGGATCGTTGGCCAGGACCCGCGGGGCGTTCTGGGTGATGACCGCGAACTGATCCTCGCGGATGTTCCACTTCACGTTGGGATACTGCTTGGTGAACTCTGCCATGAGCGAGTTCGGCACCTGGAACCCGGTCTCGATGTAGGCGTTGAGGGTGACCGGCGCCTTGCCGCAGCCGGAAGCCGCGTTCGCGATCGTCGCTGTCGCGCTGGACTGGGGCTGCGCGGCTCCGGGCGCGCTGCACGCGGCCACGGCCGCGGTGAGCATCACTGCCGCCAGCACGCTGCCGCGGTGTGCCATCTTTGTCTGACCCGACATCCGTCCCCTCCTTTGGGTGACGCAGTGCTGATCCAGGTCATCTGGCACGGCCAGTGCTAAATGGCCCGTGCTAAATCGTATTAGCTGTGGGGTAGCATTACACCCGTGCCAGAGGTTGTCAACCCTGTGGGCAGGTCGCGGACTACCTGCTCAGGACGCCGGAGGTGAACGCGCGGCGCGCCACCCTTGCCGACGTCGCCCAGGCCGCGGGCGTGTCGCCGACCGCGGCGTCGTTCGTGCTGTCGGGCCGCGGCCGCCAGATGCGCATCTCCGAAGAGGTGGTACGCCGGGTCCGTGCGGCTGCCAGCGAGCTTCAGTACCGGCCGAACAACGTCTCGGTGAGCCTGCGCAAGGGCATCACGCGCACCATCGGGTTCATCTCGGACGCGGTCGCCACCACGCCGCACGCGGGCACCTTGATCAAGGGGGCGCTGGAGGCCGCGCGCGAGCGGGGAAACCTGCTGTTCATCGGTGAGACCGAGGGAGACCAGGAGCTGGAGCGGCGGCTGCTCCAGGCGATGCACGACCGGCGGGCCGACGGCCTGATCCTTACCTCGATGTACACCCGCGAGATCACGGTACCGAGGACACTGCTGGATACCCCGGCAGTCCTGCTCAATGCCCTGCCGAAGCAGCCCGCCGCCATCTCGTCAGTTATCCCGGACGAGATCACGGCCGGCCGGGAGGCGGCCGCCATCCTGCTCAGGGCCGGCCACCGGGACGGCATCTACCTGCTCGGCGCCGGACCGGGCGAGGGCGAGTGGCCGCCCGATAGCGTCGCCGCGGTCGAGCGTCTGGCTGGCATCGGCCAGGCGCTCGCCGCCGCCGGTGCCCGGTACGCGGGTGCGTTCGGCTGCCTTGACTGGGAACCGGAGGACGGCTACCGCGCCACCCAGGCCCTGCTCGCCGCGGCCCGGCCGCGGGCGCTGATCTGCTTCAACGACCGGCTTGCGCTGGGTGCCTTTCAGGCGCTCGCCGCCGCTGGTCTCCGGGTGCCGGCGGACGTGTCGATTGTCTCGTTCGACGACGACCCGATCGCCTCCTGGCTCAAGCCGCAGCTCACCACCCTCGCGCTGCCGCACTACGAACTCGGCAGACGCGCCGTCGACGTCCTGTTCGGCGGCGAGGACCACCCGCGGTTCAGCCGCGAGGCTCTTGTGCACCGGGTGAGCATGCCGCTGCGCGAGCGAGCTTCTGTCTGCCCCCCGAGTTCGCTGGACTTACGCCGGTCAGCTGAACCGGATCGCCAGTGCCGGGCTCCAGGCTCAGGTTCGGACAGATGCGGAGCGAGCGATGGTGAGGTACCAGTAGCCACCCGCGAGATTCAGCGCCCCGACAACCAGGAAGAAGGCTGCCCATCCGTAGGCGCCGTACACGAGGCAGATGAGGCCCGCGCCGGCCGCGACACTGCCACCCGCGCTACGCGTAACCCCGAAGCCGCGGATGTGGCGGTACTCCCATGGATTGATCAGGCGCTGCAGGCCGGGTCGCGGCGGACTAGACCACCACCTGCGCAGACGTTTCGCAGCGGTGTTTTCGTTGGATGCGTTCATCGGGATACCTCCTGCGGGCTGCGGTGCCGGTCATTCAACTAGCTACCAATATGATATCACATTGATAGCTCAGTTCGTCAATGCGCATATCCCGGCTGCTCAGAAGGGCACTCAGGTATCCGCGCCGGTGCCTGACCGCTGGCGTGCAGCCGCCCGCGTAGCCCGCGACGGTCAAGTCCGCAGCGCCGAGATGCGCGACCAGCGCGTCTGCGGCGGAGGACGACAGGCGGTCATCCGCCCAGGTACGCTATGGGCGGAGCAGGCCCCGATAGCTCAGCGGATAGAGCGACTGCCTCCTAAGCAGTAGGTCCCGCGTTCGAGTCGCGGTCGGGGCGCTACCAGCGGAAACGCTGGATTCGGCTGCAGCATAGCGTTGGTGCAACGACTGCTTGTAGACTGTGAGGTGGCTCACTTCTGCGCGTAGTCGGAGGCTCTCATGCCGACTGTAACCCTCGATGACTTGATCAAGTCCTGGCTGATCGACCTTCGCGGACGCAACCTCGCCCCCAAGACGGTAAGCACCTATGGTGGCGCGGCCGAACGGCTGGCCTCCCGCTTGCCGGATCGATGCCGCAAGGACGCAACCGAGATCGGCCGTGACGAATTGCGCGAGTACTTCGCGCGCATCGCCCAGGAACGTACGCCAGGCGGCGTGAGCGTTGACTACCGCGCGCTTCAGCAGTTCTTCAAGTGGGCCGACGAGATCGAAGAGGAGATCACGCCGAACCCCATGGCGAAGATGCGTCCGCCGATCGTGCCCGAAGCGGAGACGCGCGTGCTGCGGAAGGAAGAGATCAAGGCGCTGCGCAAGGCCTGCGACGGTCGTGACTTCATGGCGCGCCGCGACCTGGCCATCGTGAGCGTGCTCCTCGACACCGGAATCCGGCGTGCCGAACTGGCTGGACTGCAAACCGAGAACGTGAGTACCGAGCTTCGCGAGGCTTACGTGATGGGCAAGGGCAGGCGCGCGCGTATCGTGCCGTTCGGCCACCAGACCGCGCGGGCGCTGGACCGGTATGAGCGAGTCCGGCGGGCGCACAAGAATGCTCACCTGGCCGGCTACTGGCTCGCGGAGCGGGGCGGGGCGATGACGTACGACGGCATCGACCAGGCGATAAGACGGCGCGGGAACGAAGCGGGGATCACCGACCTGCACGCGCACATGTTCAGGCACACCTTCGCCCATTACAGCAAGGACGTGCTGAACGACGATGAGTTGATGCGCCTCGCGGGCTGGAAGTCCCGGCAGATGCTCGGGCGGTACGCCGCAAGCACAGCGGAGGAGAGGGCGCGGGAGTCCGGGAAGCGTTCAGCACTTCTCGACCGGATCTTACGGCGGCTCTAGGAGGGCATTCGTGGTTGCACCTGCATGCTTGGTCGAGTTCTATTGTGGCTACACTGTGTGGCTACACCGGCAGGGCTGTTAGCTAGGAGGGATCTATGCCAGGTTTGCCCGCATCGCAATCACATCGTTTGCATTACAAGTCTCCTAGTCCCCCGCAGGGCAAGTTCTTGCTGCACCATCAGCGCTATCGGCCAAGACCATAGTAAGGAGTAGCCAATGCCAACGACTATTGATTCCCGGCCGAGCGCCATCACGTACGATGTCGAAGCTCTCGTAAAAATGGCTTGGGATGGGAAGATTCGCATCCCGCATTTCCAGCGAGATTTTCGATGGGGATGGGAAGATGTGCGCAAGTTGTTTGATAGTATCGCTAAGGGGTATCCGATCGGGAGCCTATTGCTTTGGACTCGTCCTGCCGAAGCTGAGACTATCCAGCTAGGCGCGCTTCGCATAAATGCTCCTGCTCTAAGCGATGCATTCTGGGTGGTCGATGGGCAGCAGAGGTTGACAAGCTTGGCAAATACGCTACACCCCGATGGGCATCTGCAGGCAAAATTTTCGCTAGCGTACGATTTGCGGGCTGAGGACTTTGTTCACACGCCGCCAATTGAAGATCCTTACATAATTCCCCTGCCGGTTCTTTTTGATCTTCAGCAACTTCTTAAATGGTTCGCAAGGTATCCACTCATAGCGGAACATCTAGACGCTGCGACGAACATCACTCGAAAAATACGACAGTTCGAAGTCCCCGCTTACCTAGTTAGCCAGGAAGATCCAAGCGTTCTGCAAGATATCTTCGATCGCATGAACAGCTATGGGAAGCGGCTTTCGCGAGCTGAAATATTCTCCGCTTTGAATGCGGGCGATGAGTCCGATAAAGATAAGTCCCTTACCTTCGACGGAATTTCTGCGCGCATCGATGCCGACCTTCTGTTTGGTCGTATAGACAATGATACAGTTCTTGGCGCGGTGTTGGCTCGCCGCGGAACTGAAGTTAGGCGCGATATTCGCGATGAGTTCACGGGCAAAGATGACGAGGGCCGGGATGTCGCGTATCGCGCCGGTGAAGAGGCTCTTCGTCGAGCTGTCGTTTTTCTACAATCGTACGCTGGCGTACCGCACATATCGATGCTTGCATATAGATACCTTCTGGTAGTCCTGTCTAGGCTATTTGCTTTTTATCCGGAACCAGATACTCGCAACCTTCAGCTTCTGAGACGCTGGTACTGGCAGGCTGCCGTTGCTGGGCCAGAGCAATTCAAGGGTGGCACACCAAACGCGGCGCGGCTGCTATGCACTCAAGTAATTGAGAACGATCTGACCGCATCTGTTCAAGGTCTACTCGCTGCAGTCCGACGCCGAGTAAAACCGACGCTTGATCTCTCCCGTTTCGCCACAAACGAAGCATCAACGAAGATGCTGCTCTGTGTGTGGTGGTCGTTGAAGCCGAGGAATCCGAAGACCGGAGAGCTGTATGATTTGACAGATCTAGCAGATTCTCTTATGGATCAACAGACTGCTCGGAATGCCGTTCGTTATATAGCCCCGCGCAACGCCATTCCTTTGGAAAATCGTCCGTGGGCAGCGAATCGCGCCCTTATGCCTGGCCTGGATATCGATGGAAGAGAAGTAAGTGCTCTTATCTCCACTATACCGATTGGCCTGGAAGAGGCGGTATGGGCTGCAGTTCTGGAGTCGCATACGATCACCGAGGAGATGGCTCTTCTTGCACGATTGGAGCGGTTCAAGGAATTCATCCACCTTCGCCAGAGCCTGCTGGAAGAATCTGCTGACTCGTTTCTATGGCACATGGCTGAATGGGAGTTTGAGGACACTCCACCCTTGTCGAGCCTCCTGCTAGAGGACGAGGACGACGGCGGTTCTGATGAATGACAAATTTTACGGCGTTTGGCTTTATGGCCGTCAAATCGGAGTGTTGGGCCAAAGAGGCGACTTCACCTGGTTCAGGTTCACAGACGCATACTTGTCCGACCCGGACCGATCAGTATTGGGCTTGATTTTTGAAGAAGACCTTACGGCACCCCATACTGGGATGCTTCGGCTTCCGGAGTGGTTTTCGAACTTGCTGCCAGAGGGCATTCTGCGCCGATGGATTGCAGAAGAACGTGACGTGTCGCCAGATCGCGAGATGGAACTTCTGGCGCAGGTAGGCCATGACCTTCCGGGTGCCGTGCAGGTGGTCGCGGCGGATCTTGCGCCGGACTCACTTGGAGATATTCCACTCCCGGGTAAAGAGCGTTCAGAAGAAACTGTTGATATGGCAGAGCCTTATTGGAGATTTTCACTGGCTGGTGTTGGATTGAAATTCTCGATGGTTCGTACCGGTGATCGCCTGGCTTTGCCTGCCTTCGGGGAGGGCGGAGATTGGATAGTT
>Ga0207664_10001233_pt1 | contig 16940 bp, 18 predicted proteins | sample LARL83metaG_FD_184349 | JGI IMG/M metagenome (GOLD analysis project Ga0207664, IMG submission 184349) | Corn, switchgrass and miscanthus rhizosphere microbial communities from Kellogg Biological Station, Michigan, USA - LAR L8-3 metaG... | ecosystem: Host-associated > Plants > Roots >... | reverse complement strand
CTACGCGCGGTCGGCGGCTAAAACGTGTCGACTGCGAGGACAACAGCGCGGTCGATAGCGTCGAAGGAAGCGCCGGGCTCGAGCGCCTTCTCGAATGCTCGGTACGTCGGCGCGTCAGACGTGCGCGCCACTGGAAAGATTTCTTCGGGCCCTGGTACCACATTCCTCTTAGCACGAAGTAATCCTCCAGGAGTGCCGTCAGCAACCAGACTCGGCGGAAATCGCCTTCAAGGTCCCCGCCACGCATGCGTAGCGACATCTTTTTTGCCCAAGTGCGTCGAGCATGGATCTCGTCAGTGGGAAGGGGCTCGGGACCGCGGTCGAAGATGGCATCGAGATTGGGGTCAAGAATGGGCGCGCGAATCGCGCACGAGCGCGGTGCAAACTTCCTGGAGGAACGGGTCCACGAGCTGATCGTGGGTTCACGCAGAATGGAAGCGAGCGAGGCGGCGAAACTCAACCGCCTCGGCGCAGCGCAACGATAGCCGGCGCGTGCCGGCTATCGCTCACTTCATCGCGTTCGCGACTTCGTTCAGCAGCGGCGCGGCTCGCGGCGAGCGCGCCGTGCGGCGAATGATGATGTCCGGCGGCAGGATGTTGTTGCCGCCGTAGTACGCGTCGTTCCACTTCACGTTCGAGTACACGACGGTGCCGTCGAGATTGACGCCGCCGTAGACGCCCTTCGAGCGCGTGAACGTCACGAGATCCGCGGTCACGGTTGACTTCGCGCCCGCGCCGACCGGACCCGCCGCGACGCTCGCGTCGCCGCCGATCTTGAACGAGCTCGCCATCAGCGAGTTGAGGCCCTTGTCGGTCATCACCAGGATCAGCGCTTCCGACACCTCGACGCCCGCCTGGAAGCCGACGCTGGCGGTCGCGAGATCGTAGAACGCCGGTCCGGCCCATGCCTGCCCTTCCCGCCCGACGAGCACGGCACGACCGCCCGAGCCGCCGAAGATGAAGCCGGCCTTGACGATCTGCGGGGCGATCAGCACGGCCTTCGCGCGCCCGATGTTGTCATGGACCCACGTCTGGTCGGGGTCGCGCAGGAAATGCGAGAAAGCGACCTGCGCATCGCTGACGAGCTTCTGGGGTTCTTCCGGCGCCGGTCCGCCGGTGCTCGCACACGCGGCGAGCATGCCGACGGCCACCAGGCTGATGGCGGCATTGCGTAGACGGGTGAAATGGCGAGCGACCATCGATTTCTCCTTGTTCGTTGCAATCCGAAGGCCGGCCCGTAGCTGCTCGGGTCGGTTGAAGCAGCAACTACCGCGAAACCTGCGTTAGATCGAGCGGGCGCGCCGATGGTTCAACGGCCCTGTGTCATTGTACGCCGCGACGGTGTGCGCACCGCATCGCCGCGGTGGACAATGCACGCTATCCGGAGACGAACAGCGATGCAAGTCCGACGGCCGACGTCGCAACCGCAAGCGCGGCAGTAAAGCCGACGGCCCAGTGCGTCGGCGCGATTTGCGGACGCACGCTCAACAGGACGCGCCTGCGCCAAGCGCCCTGCGCGATAAGGAAGCCCGATGCGGCAAGGAGCGCGACGGCCAGCAGCGTGACCCACGCGTTTTCGCTGCCCCAGCCGATGCGCAGCGAAAGCAGCGCATTGACGAGCAGCGCGAGCGCCGTGCGATTCCACGCGAGCGCCGTGCGCTCCGCCTGGAGACCCGGGTCGCGGATCTTCAAGGCCGCGGCCAGACGACGAGGAACACGATGACGGCGGAGACGAGCAGCGCAGCGGAAGCGAGCAGCGGAATCGCGATCGTGCTGGGCAGCGGCTGGCCGAGGCGCATCGCGATCTCGTTGGCGCGCCAGCGAAAGTACGCGAGCAAGCTCAGCAACGCGCTGAGCGCGCCGAGCAGCACGGCGAGTCCGAGCACGACGACGTGCGGCGTCAACTGCGTCGAGAACTGATGCAGCAGGACGCCTCCGGCGAGCAGCGCGAGGCCCGTGCGAATCCACGCCAGGAACGTGCGCTCGTTGGCGAGCGAGAAACGGTAGTCGGGCTCGGCGCCCTGCTGGCGCCAGCGGGGAGGTCTCATGGCGATCGACGGCGGTCGAGTTTAACCGAAGGCGCCGAACGCGCGCTTGCCCCGCTACGCAGTCGAGCGCTTCGTCGCCTCTTCGCGCAGCCGCGCGAGGCATGCCAGCGCGCGCCGTGCCGCCACGGGTCCGTCCGGCATGTCGCCGCGAACGTGCGTCGTGCGCAACGCCTCGATTTCGTCGAGCGCCGCAAGCGCAGCAGGCAGCCGCACCGCGACCTTGCGCCGGGCGCCGGCGGTCAGGAACTCCGCATGCATCGCGTCGGCGCTTTCTGCTGCGAGTCCCGCGCGATGCAGCAGCATGTTGAACCAGTGAGTGCCGGCCAGCATCGCGCCTTCGATCACCGCTTCGAACGCTTCGGCGTCGAGCAAACCGAGCGAGCGCTCGATGCGCTCGGCCTTCGCCGTATGCATGCGGTCGTTCATCGCGATTCCGAAATGCCGAGTGCGTGGCTCAGTTGATCGACGCACGTCCGATACGCGCCCTCCCATTCGGCGGTCGCACCGGCGGCGGGCGCTTCGCCTCCGCGGACGTACGGCTCGCGCAGATTCTCGATCAGCGCCAGCGCTGCGGAGGCGTCGGCGATCGCATCCGGCAGCGGTTGCCCGAGCGCGGGCTGCCCGGCGTGCATCACGTCGCCCGGTGCGTGGATCGCATCGGTCAGCGTCCCCCGTGCCCGATCGGGACGTGCATAGAGGCCTTCGACCTGTGTGTGGAACGAGTCGGTCTCGTCGGTTAGTCGCGCGCGATGCAGCGCCGCGTTGAGCAGGTTCACGCACGCGTTCATCGCCGTCCAGATCCACAACTCGCAGTCGACGTCGGGGCGCAGTCGTGCGACCGCAGCGTCGAGGCGACGAAACTTGTCGATGTGCGTCTCGATCTTCATGTCGCCGCGCTCCTTTGGACGAGTTCCAGATTTTCCGGGCCTGGTGCGAGCATCCGCCGCTCGACGCGCTTCACGAGATCGAGCAACGCGCGCTGGTACGGCACGTCGATTCGCGCGTCGCGCGCCGCTTCGACGACGAGGCCGTTGATCGCGTCGATCTCCGTGCGCCGCCCCTTGATCACGTCCTGCGCCGTCGACGGGCGTCCCTCCTGCGTCATCCGTGCCGTCCACGCTTCCATTCGCTGCTCGGTCGCCGCGAGCGCCTGCTCGTCGCCAGCAGCGGCACTTTCGAGCATGTCCATCGGAATGTCGCGGATCGACGCGACGTTGTAGCCGAGCGCGCGTCCAACCCGAACCGCCTCCGCGCCAAGCCGGATGGCGACGCGGCGCGGCTCGCGTCCGCTGTAGATGCCGAGATGCGTGAGACCGGTGATGGCGGCGAGGCCGTTGTGCATCGAATTCGCGGTGACCTTCCCCCAACGCTCGCCCCACAGGTCGCTCGTCACGTCGGCGCTGTCGACCGCACGCAGCATCGCGGCCACCGCGCGCGCTCGTGGCGTGATGCGCCCATGCACCTCGCCGACGCGGAAGATCGTGTAGCTCGCACCGCCGGGTTGATAGTGGCGTACGGCATGGCCGGGACCGACGAGCGATACGCCGATCGTGCTCGCGATGCAGCCGAGCGTGCGTCCCCAGCCGAGGTGGCGCGCGATACGCTCCTCGTTGATGCCGTTCTGCAGCGACACCGCGAACGCCGAGGTCGCCAGATAGTCCCTGACGAGGAGCGTCGCCCACTCCGTGTCGTACGATTTGACCGTGACGAACGCCACGTCGATCGGTTTTTGGAGCAGGCTCTGCACTTCGTGCACGTGCAACGCGTGCACCCGCGCGGTCGCCTCGCCCTGCGTGCCACTCAGCGTTACGCCGTTGCGCTTGATCGCGTCGACGTGATCGCCCCACGGGTCGACCAGCGTCACGTCGATGCCGGCGAGCGCCATCCGGCCGCCCACGTAGCAGCCGATCGCGCCGGCGCCGACGAAGGCGACGTGCCCGTACGCGGTCGCGTCGTTCATGCGTCCCCTTTCGGCGTCGAGGCCCGCACATCGCGCCAGAGGCCGACGATCTCGTCGACCGTCGACACGAGCCCGAAACGGTGCGTCACGTTGGCAAGCGCGGCCTCGCCGAGCTCGAGGCTCCACGAGGCCGTGGCGTCGCGCGGGACGACGACGTAGTAGCCGAGGTCGAACGCCGCGCGGAATGTCGACTCGACGCAGACGTTCGTCGATACGCCGGCGACGATGCACGTGCGGACGCCGCGCGCGTGCAGGATCAGGTCGAGACTCGTTCCGGCGAAACCCGAATAGCGATGCTTGCGCACGACGACTTCGCCGTCCTCGGGCGCAAGCTCGTCGATGAACTCGGCGCCTTCGCTGCCCTCCATCGCGATCGCTTCGTTCGCGTACGGCGAGCGCCTGCGCTGCGCGAGCCACGGTCCCCCGTCGCTGAGATGCTCGGGCAGCGTCAGAAAGCCGATGTGGACGACGAGCGCCCCGGCATCGCGTGCGCAGCGACGCAGCTTCGCGAGGCCGGGAATGATCGCTTTCGTCCGCGACAGGTCGCGACCCGTTCCGGCGGTCGCCATCGTCTCGATGCAGAAATCCTTCTGCATGTCGACGATCAAAAGCGCCGTGTGCGCCGGCGCGATGCGCTCCTGCAAGCCGGGCAGGATCGTCGGTTCCATCGTCACGTTCTGTTCGCGCGTGCGTCGGCGGCCATGAACCAGTCGGCGATCGCGCCGCCGGTCATGAAGATCGTGTCCGTGCGCGATTGCAGCGTCTCGACCATCCGCTCGAGATAGACCATCCGATGCGGCACGGCGATCAAGTGCGGATGCAGGGCGAGGGTCAGGATGCGCGGCTGACGCAAGAGCTCGGGGCCGAAGCACGCAAGCGAATCGAGCATCCGCCGGTACATCGCGTCCGACGGATGCTGCTGCACCGCGTAGAGCGTGCTGTCGTTGAGCTCGAGCGTGTACGGCATCGCAATCAGCGGCCCGTGGCGTGTCTGCATCCAGTCGGGAAGATCGTCGATCACCCAGTCGCAGACGTACTCGATGCCGGCTGCCTTCAGGTGATCGGGCGTGTCCAGCGTCTCCTTGAGACCGGGGCCGAGCCAGCCGCGCGGCCGCGCGCCGTAGAAGCGGTTCAGGCGTTCGAGCGATCGCTCGATCACCTCGCGCTCGCCGGCGCCTTCGGACTGCAGCGAACGTTGCCGATAGCCGTGGCCGACGATCTCCCATCGCGCCTCCCCGACGCGCTCGGCGAGGCGCGGATAGTCGTCGCAGACGCCTGCGTTGATGAACGCGCTGACCGGTACGCGTCGCTCGGCGAACAGCGCGAACAGCCGCGGCATGCCGACGCGCAATCCGTATTCGACCCACGAGAAGTTAGGAATGTCGGGGACCGCATCGGCGCCGTGCGGGGCGCTCAGGAGCTTGCGCGGCATCGGCTGGTCGAACGGCCACGTCTCGACGTTGACGACGACGTGAACGATCAGCGGCTTGCCTTCCGGCGGCGCGAGCGCGGGCCGCTCGTCGGCAAGGAGGAAAGGGACGCGCGGATTCGGCATATTGGCGCAGTGACTGACGGCGAAAACGATCGGCGAAGGTTTGCCCGCGTTATTTCAGCTTGACCAGGTCGGGCCGGACGCTGCGCAGCGGATCGGGATCGATGAACGCCCGCGCGTCGGGCTTCGACTGGATGCTCTTCTTCTCGGAGAGAAACTGGCCAAGACCGTTTACGTCGTTGACGAGCTGGTCGTCGAGTTCGAGCGTGTAGCGGTTCGACGCCATGATGTCGGTCATGTCGGCCTTGTCGAAGCCGAATTCCTTTCCGAGAATCTGCGTCGCCTCGTCGCGATTCGTTCGGATGAAGTCGCCGGCGCGCGCGAGCGCCTTCAGCACCGACTTGACGATGTCGGGCTTGTCCTTGATGAATGATTCGGTCGCGAACAGCATGCTGTGGTCGGCGTAGATGCGCTTCGCGCCTTCCTTGCCGGGAATGTCGGACTTGGTTCCCGACACCAGCATCTTGCCGTCGAAGAGCTTGCGGGCGCGCGTCGTATGCGGCTCCCACAGCGCAAAGCCGTCGACGTCGCCGCGCGAGAAGCTCGACAGCATTTCGGCGGGCGCCATGTTGACGAGCGTCACCTTCGCCGGATCGAAACCGTACGCTTTCGCGAACGAGTTGAAGATCGCCTCCGATCCGGTTCCCGGCATGATCGCGAACTTCTTGCCGTACAGGTCATCGAGCGACTTGACCGATCGCTTGACCACGATCTGCACGGCGCCCGAGATATCGGACATCTGGGCGATGATCCGGATTGGATACGGCCGTGCGCGCAGCGTGAGCAGCGGCGTCGAGCCCGACGAGCCGATGCTGATGCTGCCGCCGACGACGGCCGCCATCAGGTCGCCGCCGGACGGAAAGTACGCGACCGTCGCATCGAGCCCTTCGTCCTTGAAGAAGCCCTTGTCGCGCGCGACGACGATCTCGGCCGCGAGGTTCGGATCCTTGGCGGTGCCGAGCGTTACCGCGGTCGCGGCATACGCCGGTCCGGCGAATGCGACGAGGGCAACCAAGAGTGCGGCGAGCCGCGTCGCGAGCGCGGTGATGCGACGGGTCGTGCGCGTTTGAAGAGAACAGGCGGCAAGCATCATCTCCTCCTTGTCAGAGAGACAGCAGCGTGACCTCGGATCAGCCCGACTTCCACTTGAGCAACCGCCGCTCGGTCGCGCGCAGCAGCACGTTCAGGCCGAAGCCGAGCGCGCCGATGCACGCCATGCCGAGGAACATCTCGTCGGTTCGAAACTTGTAACGCGCGTCGCTGATCATGAAACCAAGTCCGCTGCTCGACGCGATCAACTCGGCCGCGACGAGCACGATGAACGCCATGCTCATACCGAGGCGCGCGCCGACGATGACGAACGGAAGCGCCGAGCGCAGCACGACGTCGCGGAAGACGTGATAGCGGCTCGCGCCGAGCGCCTGCGCCGCGCGGACCTGCACGCGCTCGACTTCGCGGAATCCGGCCATCGTGTTGAGCAGGATCGGGAAGAATGCGCCGTACGCGATGATCCAGACCTTCGAGAATTCGCCGATGCCGAACCAGAGGATCGCGAGCGGAATCACCGCGATCGGCGGAATCGGGCGTATCAGCTCGAGCAGCGGATCGCAGAGGCCCCCGAGCGTGCGCGACAGCCCCATCGCGATGCCCATCGGCACGGCGACGACGAACGCGAGCAGGAAGCCTTCGACGACGCGCGCAAAGCTCGCCATCACGTTGTGAAGCAGCGTGCCGTCGGCGAGCGACACGACGAACGCGCGGCCAATGTCGAACGGCGACGGCAGCAGCACCGGGTTGATCCATCCGAGGCCCGTCGCGAGCTGCCACAGGCAAAGGATGCCGGCAATCGAGACGATGCCGAGCACCCAGCGCTCCCGCTGCGACAGCGGCCGCGTGCCGAGCGAGTCGGTTTCGGCGATGTTGCGCGTCGCCGCCTTCATGCCGCCACCGTCTGCGCGACCGGCTCGCGCTTGTCGCGCAACGCCGCGTCGATCTTCCGGTACATCGAGAAATAGGCGTCGGACGTGCGGTCGCGTGGGCGCGGGCTCCCGTTCGCGATCACCGCGTCGATGCGACCGGGCTCCGCCTTCATGACGACAACCGTTTCCGCGAGGAACGCCGCCTCGCCGACGCTGTGCGTGACGAAGATGCACGTTCGCCGATCGGCCTGCCAGAGATCGAGCAGCTCCTGCTGCAGCGATTCGCGCGTCATCGCGTCCAGTGCGCCGAACGGCTCGTCCATCAGCAGGATGCTCGGCTGGTTCGCGAGCGCACGCGCGAGCGCGACGCGCTGACGCTGGCCGCCGGATAGCTGGTTCGGATAGCAGTGACCGTACTTGTCGAGCTTCACCAGCGCGAGGTAATGATCGGCGATCCGGCGCTGCTCGGCGCGGCTCGCGCCGCGAAGCTTCGGTCCGTATACGACGTTCTCGAAGACGGTGAACCAGGGAAACAGCGCGTATTCCTGGAACACCATGCCGCGATCGCCGCCCGGACCGCACACAGGAGCGCGGTCGACCGCGATCTCGCCCGCGGCGAGCGGAAGGAAGCCGGCGATCGCATTCAGAAGCGTCGTCTTGCCGCAGCCGGACGGCCCGAGCAGGCAGACGAACTCGCCCGCGCGCACGTCGAGCGTCACCGTGGTGAGCACCTCGCGCGGCCCATAGCGAACCGTCGCGCTGCGAACCGCGATCGCGGCGGTCTTCGCCTTGGCCATGAAATCGGAGGTCATCCGACGTCTCTCTACGCGGCCTTGCGCTCGACGAGCTCGGCCCGGTGCGCGTCGACGAAGCCGGTTGAAACGCCGCCCGCACGGAAGTCCGGATGCGACAGCGTCGCACGCAGGAAGGCGACATTGGTGGCGACGCCGGTGATGTCCGTGCGCAAAAGCGCGTCCAGCATCCGCTCGATCGCTTCGGTGCGGTCGTCGCCATGGCAGACGAGCTTCGCGATCAGCGGATCGTAGAAGTGCGTGACGCGATCGCCGGCGCGGTAGCCGGTGTCGATGCGAACGTGCGCGGATTGCGATGGAAGGGCGAAGCGCTCCAGCGTTCCTGGCGACGGCAGGAAGTGCTTCGCCGGATTCTCCGCGTAGATCCGGCATTCGATCGCGTGACCACGGCTCGCGATCGCGCCCTGCTCCAGCCCTTCGAGCGCACCGCGCGCAAAATCGATCTGCAGCGCGACGAGATCGCGGCCGGTATTCATCTCGGTCACCGGATGCTCGACCTGAATGCGCGTGTTCATCTCGAGGAAGAAGAACTCGAACGACGTCGCGTCCACGATGAACTCGACGGTTCCGGCGCCCTCGTAGCGCTGTGCCGTGCACAGGCGCAGCGCCGCATCGGCCATCCGCTCGCGAATGGACGCAGGCAATCCGGGCGCGGGCGATTCCTCGATGATCTTCTGGAATCGCCGCTGTGTCGAGCAGTCGCGCTCGTGGAAGTGCACGGCTCGCCCGTCGCCGAATCCGAACACCTGCACCTCGACGTGGCGCGCCACCGGAATGCAGCGCTCGAGATAGACCGTGCCGTCGCCGAAAGCCTTGGCCGCCATCGATTGCGTCGCGAGCGCCGTCGCGCGCAGCGCCGAGACCTCGTCGACGCGGCGCATGCCGATGCCGCCTCCGCCCGCCGACGCCTTGACCAGGAGCGGATAGCCGACTTGCGCGGCCGCGTCCTCGATTCCCGCGAGATCGGGCGCATCGAAACGACCGCTTCCCGGCACGATCGGCACGCCGCATCGAGTGGCGAGGACGCGCGCGCGCTCCTTGTCGCCCATGTCGGCGATGTTCTCCGCGGACGGCCCGATCCAGACAAGACCCGCCTCGGTGACGGCGGTGGCGAACGACGGCCGTTCCGACAGGAATCCGTAACCAGGATGAACCGCATCGGCGCCGCTGCGTCGTGCGGCGTCGAGCAGCTTGTCGGCTCGCAGGTAGCTGTCGCGCGCATCCGACGGCCCGATCGCGCAGGCCGCGTCCGCGAGCTCGACGTGCAGCGCGCCGGCGTCCGCTTCCGAATACACGGCGACGCTCGCGAGTCCGAGCTTGCGGCAGGCGCGGACGATCCGGCATGCGATCTCGCCGCGATTCGCAACGAGCACCTTGTCGATCGCGCGCTTCGTCATGCCTTGATCCGCGCCACGACGCTGCCCTCGGATGCCGTTTCGCCTTCCTGCACGTGAATCGCCTCGACGATGCCCCGTTCGGGCGCGGCGACCGGAATCTCCATCTTCATCGACTCGAGAATGAGTATCGGCTCGTCTTCCTCGACGGTGTCGCCGACCTGCTTCAGCACCTTCCAGACGGTTCCGGTGATGTCGGTCCTGATCTCGATGATCGCCATGTCTACCCCTCGCAATGCCGCTCGACGGCGCTCACGGCGCGAAGCGCGTCGGCCGCCTCGATGAGCTCATCGTAGACCGGGATCCGTCGCTCCAAAGCGTGCTGCCGGTAACGACGCCTGCGCTCGTCGAGCTCCGGCGAGCCGTCGACGCGCAGCACGATCACGAGGTGCGCCGCGTCGGCATATTTCGCGTGTGTACGCACGGCCGCCTCGATCAGGTTGTCGATCGGATCGATGTCACCGCGGCCGACGAACGCCGCGAGATTGATGTGCACGACGACGGCGTCGGGCAGGCCGCTCGCGTATGCGACGTCGAGGATCGCGTTCGCAACGCGTCCCTCGTCCTGCTGCAACGTCGCGACCGGCGCGTCGATCGGGTTCGCGATGCTCGTTCCCGGCGGCAGCTTCATCGCCGCGAGCTTCGCGCGCGCGGCGTCGTCGAACGGCAGCACGTCGAGTCCGCACTCGGCGAAAGCGTCCGCGGCAAGCACGCTGGTGCCGCCGCCGTTCCCGAACAGGACGACGCGCCGCGTCGGCTTCGACGTGCGCAGAGTGAGGAACTGGAACGCGAGCAACACGCCGATGAACTCGTCGACGGTGTTGACGAGCACGCAGCCGGTCTGCTTCGACAATGCCACCCACGCGTCACGATTGCCCGCAATGGCCCCGGTATGCGACGCCGCGGCGAGACGGCCCTGGCTCGTGCGGCCTCCCCAGAGGATCACCACCGGCTTTCGGCAGGCATTCGCGGCGAGCAGCTCGAAAAATGCGCGCCCATCCTTGATGTCCTCGACGTAGAGGCCGATGATCCGGGTGACGGGATCGGCGAACAGGAACTCGATCAGGTCGACCGGCGTCAGGTCGGCGCAGTTGCCCGCCGTGATCACGACGCTGAAGCGCAGTCCGCGATGGCTGCCGCGCTTGATGATGTCCGTGCCGAGGCCGCCGCTTTGGCAAACGACGCCGATGCTGCCGACGTCGCGCGGCGCATCGGCGGGGAACGTCACGCCGCCGCGCGGCGAATAGAGCCCGAGGCAATTGGGACCGATCAGCCGGCACCCGCCCTCGCGTGCCTTGGCGGCGAGCTCGGCCTCGAGCGCGACGCCCTCCTCCACTTCGCCGAAGCCGCTCGAGATCACCTGCGCGAAGCGCACGCGGCCGTTCGCGGCGCGCAACACATCGGGAATCGCGCGCGCGCCGATCGCGACGTACGCATAGTCGACCGGCTGCGGCGTGTCGGCGAGCGAGCGGTAGCACGGCAGGTCCTCGATCGCGCTCGCGGTCGGATGGATCGGATAGATGGCGCCCGCGTACCCGAATGCGCGCAGGCGCCGGATGAACGTGTTGGCGATCGTCGTCGTCGTGGTTGACGCGCCGAGCACGGCGATCGTCGACGGATTCACCAATGGCTCGAACCGCGCGACGAGCGTGCGCTCGTTTTCCCGGATGCGCCGGCTGCGCGCGCCGCTCACCGGCGCAGGCGCGACGATCACGCGTGCGTCGACGGCCACGAGGTCACGCTCCATGGCGATCACCGGGTTGATGTCGAGCTCCGCGACGTCGTCGGCGAGCTTCATGACGAGTCCTTCGGGACCGCCAATACGCATGAGTAGTTCCACGAGCGCATCGCGGTCCACGCGCGGGCCCCCGCGTGCGCCGTCGAGAAGCGCGCCGCCTCGGAGCTCGCCGAGCATCGCGCGCGCATCGCGCTCGGTGATCGGACAGAGGCGAAAGGCGACGTCGCGCAGGATCTCCACGAAGATGCCGCCGAGCCCGACCATCAGCATCGGGCCGAACTGCGAGTCGCGTATCGCACCGACGACGATTTCCTTTCCCGGCGCCTGCATCTCTTCGACGAGGAAGCCGTCGACCTGCGCACCGCGCGCGTCCATGCGCACGGTCATCGCGTCGACGGCACCCTGCACGTCGCCGACGCTCGCAAGGCCGAGCACGACGCCGCCGGCATCGCTCTTGTGCAACACATCCGGTGAGATGACTTTCAGCGCGAACGGCGAGGGCACGTCCCGCAGCGCCGTCGCAATATCAGCCCCATCACGAATGACGACGGACCGCGGCACGCGCACGCCGAACGCGGCCAGCAACGCCTTGCTCTCAGCTTCTGCGAGCGCGCGTTGTCCTGCATCCCGCGCGCGTCGTACGAGCGCTGCGCCGTCGTCCCTCATCGCGTCAATAGCTGGTCGGCCACGTCTGCATCAGATGCTGTCCGACGCCGGCGCCGCGCCGATTGCGATAGACGTCCAGCATCCGGATCAGGTGATCGCGCGTCTCCTGCGGCTTGACGATGTTCTGCAGCGAGAAGATCGTCGCCATGTCCCAGACCTCGACGTCCTTCTGGATCTGGGCCAGCGCGGCGTCGAAACCTTCGTCGCCCGGCGACTTGCCGTGCACGATCGTCGTCGCGAACGTCGGGTCCATGAAGCTCACCTCCGCCGTCGGCCACGCGATCATCTCGTCGTTGTGGCGGCCGCCCCCCATCGCGACGTACGCGCGGCCGTACGCCTTGCGCACGATCACCGTGACGCTCGGCACGGTAACGAGCGACGTCGCATTCATCATGTTCATGATCAGGCCCGGCGCGCCCTTGCGCTCCGCGTCCTTGCCGACGACGAAGCCGGGCGTGTCGATGAAGCGGACGAGCGGAACGTTGAAGCTGTCGCAGAGGACTTGGAAATCGACGATCTTGCGGCATGCCTCGGCGGAGAGCGCGCCACCGCCGGTCATCGGGTTGTTGGCGACGATGCCGACGCTTTTGCCGCCGAGCCGAGCGAGCGCGGTCACGGCTGCCTTGCCGAAGCGCGGCTTCAGCTCGAAGAGGCTGCCGCGATCGACGACGATCTCGAGAATGCGGCGCATGTCGTAGACCTGCGTGCGCTTTTCCGGAAGGATGTCGAGGATCGCGTCCTGAGCCTGCGCCGCGTCGGCCGCCACCGGGCGCTGCGGCGGCAGCTCCATGTTGTGCGACGGCATGTAGCTCAGGAACGTCCGGATCTCCTGCAGCGCCTGCGCATCCGTGTCGGTGAAGCGGTCGATCAGGCCGGTGTAGTCGGCGTGAATTCGCCAGCCGCCGAGATCCTCCGCATCGATTTTCTCGCCGATCGCCATCGATACGAGCCGCGGACTCGACACCGACATCACCGAGCCCTTGCGCATCACCGCGAAATCGGAGCAGCAGCAAAGCCACGCCGAGGAACCGAACGACGTGTCCAGCGCCGCGGCGACCCACGGCGTTTCGCGCGTGCGCCGGAACTGCGTCGGGTCGTTGCCGAGCAGCGCTCCCATTCCCCGCGAGCCCATCGCGTCGGGGAGCCGCGCGCCGGTCGATTCGCCGACGTGCACGAACGGCATGCCCTTTTCCGTCGCGATCCGGCGCACGTGGCCGAGCTTCTTCGAGTTCGTCGCGCTCGTCGACGCGCCGGCGACCGTAAAGTCGTTGACGATCACACCGACGTCGCGGCACTCGATCTTCGCGAAGCCCGCAATCTTGCCGTCGCGCGGCGTGCGCGCCTCGTCCTCGCGGAACACGCCCGATGCGCCGAGCAGGCCGATCTCGACGAACGTGCCGGGATCGACGAGCAGGTCGAGCCGCTGCTGCGCGTTCAGCTGCCCGCGGTCACTGCGCTTCGCGAGCTTGTCGGCGCCGCCCATTTGCCCGGCGCGCGCGCGGCGGCGATCCAGTTCCGCCAACAACGATTCGTGCGGCATGTTTTTCTTCATCCCCTACCGCCAATGGATGCTCTGGCCGCCGTCGACGGTCAGCACAGTGCCCGTCACGAAGCTCGCGGCGTCCGATGCGAGATAAACGACGGCGCCGATCATCTCGTCGGGGTCGGCCATTCGCCGAAGCGGCACCTGCCCGGTGACGATCGGCATCGCGCCGGACGCCGTCGCCGCGCCCGTGAACGGCGTCTTTGTCGGTCCCGGCGCAACGGCGTTCACGCGAATCCCGTACTCGGCCCAGTCGACTGCCATCACATGCGTCATCTGCACGAGCGCCGCCTTGCTCGCGCAATAGGCGATCCGGGAGGGGTGCGTGACCTGGGCCATTTGCGACGCGATGTTGATGATCGCGCCGCCGCCTTGCGCGCGCATGACCGGCGCGACGGCCTGCGACGCGAGAAGCGGCGCCGTGCAATTGACGCGCAGCGTTCGCTCCCAATCGTCGAGCGTGTGGTCGAGGACGCGTTTGTGGACGCGGATCGCGGCGTTGTTCACGAGGAGGTCGATGCGCCCGTAGCGTTCCGATACGGTGGCGACCATATGCGCGATGGCCGGTGGCTCGGCGACATCGACCTGGAGCGGCAGACCGGGCCGCCCCATCGCTTCGAGCTCGTGCGCCACGTCGCGCGCTGCGGTGAACGCTATGTCGGTGCAGACGACGATGGCGCCTGCGTGCGCGAGACCGAGCGCAATCGAGCGCCCGATGCCCTGACCGGATCCGGTCACGATCGCAATCTTGTCGTCGAGGCGGAATGTCGGAAACGTCATCGGATCTCGCGCGAGGGTTGCGTTCGTGGTCAGCGACCGAGAACGAGCCGCGGAACGATCGTCGTCACGCTCGGAAACGCGCAAAGGACGACGATGCCGACGAACAGCACGGCGACATAGGGCAGCATCGGCCGCACCGCCTTCGTCACCGGGATGTTGCCCACGCTGCAGCCGATCAACAAGCCCACGCCCGTGGGAGGCAGGAACATCCCGAGGCCGCCGGCGGCAACAAGGAGCGTCAGGAAATGGATCTTGTCGACGCCGAGTTGCTGCGCGAGCGGCAGAAAGATCGGGATCAGCAGCAGGCCGGTCGGCAACACCTCGATGACCGCGCCCAGCACGATCGCGATCACCGACGTGATGACGAGGAACACGGTCGGATCGTGCGACACGCCGAGCACGATCTTGCCGAGCTTCGGCGTGATGTCCTCGATCGCGAGCAGATAGGTGTAGACGACCGAGAGCCCGAGCAGCAGCAGGATCACGCCCGACAGCACGCTCGACTCGACGAGAATGCGCCACAGCTTCGCCAGCGTGAGCTCGCCGTAGACGAAGAAGCCGACGAGCGCCGCATAGACGACGGCGAACGACGCGACCTCGGTCGTCGTCGCGACGCCGAAGATCAGGCCACCGAAGATGATGACCGGCATGCCGAGCGCGATCAGCGAATCGACGGCCGCATGCCAAACGTTCCGCCAAGAGAAGCGCCCTGCGGTCGGCAGATTGAGGCGCAGCGCGTAGTAGTAGACGAGCAATGCCGTCAGGACGGCGAGCACGAAGGCCGGGAGGAAGCCGGCAAGAAACAACGCCGCCACCGACGTGTTGGTCACGCCGCCGAAGACGACCATCGTGATGCACGGCGGAATCAGGATGCCCATCGCCGACGACGCGGAAATGATCGCGACCGATTGTTCCTGCGGATAGCCGGACCGCTTCATCGACGGCAGCAGCATCGCCGCCATCGCCGAGACGTCGGCGGTCGTCGAGCCCGAAATGCCGGAGAAGAACATCTCGCCGACGATGACCGCCATGCCGAGGCCGCCGCGCACGAAGCCGACGAGCGCCTTCGCGAGATTCACGAGCCGCCCGGCGATGCCGCCCGTCTCCATCAGCGCGCCCGCGAGCACGAAGAGCGGGATGGCGAGCAGCGTGAACGAATCGGCGCTCATCACGAGGCGGTGCGTGAGCATCTCCATCGGCACACCGCCCGCAAACGGGATGACCGCGATCGCGGCGACGCCCATCGCGAACGCGATCGGCACGCCGAGCGCCATCAACGCGACGAACAGCGCGATCAAGGCGGCGACGATCACGGATGCGGCCCTATTCCCCGTCCGGCCGGTGCTGCATGGCCGGGACCTGGCCGCGCCACGCGCGGCGCGCAAGCGGCACGAGATAGATCAGCATCAGCGCGCCCGAGAACGGCACCGCCGCATACTGCCACCCACGCGAGACGCGGGTGACCGGCATGAGCTGGCTCACGTTCTCGGCCGTTTCGACCGCTCCCGCATACAGCAGCACGCAGGCCATCACCGCGATCGCCGCGAGCGCGATCAGCGCCATCACGCGCTGCCAGTGCGCCGGCATCCGCGCTTCGAAGAACGCAACCGCCGAATGGCTGCCGCGCTTGACGCCGATGGCCGCGCCGACGAACGCGAGCCAGACAAATAACAGCCGCGAGATCTCGTCGCTCCAGGTCAACGGATCGACGAAGAAGTAACGCCAGATCACGCCGGCGAAGAGCACCAGCGTTATCGCGAGCATCGTGATGCCGCCGATGGCCTCGGGGATGTTGGCGACGACCGACATCAGCCGCCACGAAGCCGTCTTGCGCATCGCGGGCGCCGGCCAGGACGCCGACGTCACTGCGCGCCCGATGCCTGCTGCAGCTCTTTCAGCTTCTCGACGGTCACGCGGCCCGGGAACTGCGTCCATACGCTTCGCGCGAGTGTCCTCCACTGCTCGAGTTCGGGCGGCGTCGGCTTGTAGATGACGACGTGGTACTTGTTCTTGAAGACGTCCTGCATCTGTGCAACCTCGTCGGCGTCGACCTTGATGCCCCATTGCTCGGTATCCTTGCCCGCCTTGAGCAGGACATCCTGCAGCTCCTTCGGCAGTGCGTTGAACTTGTCGAGGCGCATGACGGCGAGCTGCGTGCCGACGATGTAGTTGATGTCGCACGCGTACTTGAGCTGCTCGACCTGCTTGGTCCCGATCGCATCGCTCCAGTTCGGCGCGTAGCCGTCGACGACGTGCGATTGCAGCGCCGAGTACACCTCGGCGAAGTCGATCGGCGTCGGGCTCGCGCCCCATGCGCGCCAGATCGCCTGGTCGACCGGCGACGAGACGCTGCGCACCTTCATCCCCTTGAGATCGGCAGGCGTCTTCACCTGCTTGCTGACCGTGAGCACGGGCCGTCCGCCGCCGTTGTCGATCATCATCAGCACCTTGAGGCCCGGCTTCTGCTCCATGCTGTGCCGGATCGCCTCGCCCGGCCCGCCGTCGAGAAGCTTGCGCAGGCCCGCCTG
>Ga0207664_10001232_pt1 | contig 16942 bp, 12 predicted proteins | sample LARL83metaG_FD_184349 | JGI IMG/M metagenome (GOLD analysis project Ga0207664, IMG submission 184349) | Corn, switchgrass and miscanthus rhizosphere microbial communities from Kellogg Biological Station, Michigan, USA - LAR L8-3 metaG... | ecosystem: Host-associated > Plants > Roots >... | reverse complement strand
AAGCTGACCACGCGTTTCTTTTCGACGCTGTACCACGAGCTGTTCAACGAATCCGAGCCGGGCCGTGGCCAGGTGCTGATGCAGCTGGCCGACTGGCTGGGCAGGCATACGCCCGGCTGAGCCGCCCTCGCGCGATCACCGAAATGCGCGCGCCCGATCCGCGCCACCAGATCGCCATGATTTCCGGCGATACTTCGAAGCACACCTAGGGAGAGGGGTCACATGTCCGTTCGATCGTTCGAGTGCTTTTCGCGCCGCGCCTTGCCGCGCGCGCTGCTTGCGTTGCTGCTCGGCCTGCTGCTGGTTGCATGCAGCGGCAAACACGACGGCGACAAGCCGGCCTTGCAGGGCGCGCCGGCCAGTGCGTCGACACAGCACGCACCCGCAGGCAAGACGGCCTTCGCGCTGGTCTCGGCGGCTTCGGAAAGCGCCGGCTCGCGCACCGCGCTGACGCTGCGCTTCAACGCCACGCTGGCCTCGGCGCAGGCGTTCGACACGCTGATCGCGGTGACCGGCCCGAACGGCGAGGTCGTCAGCGGCAGCTGGAGCCTCAAGGACGACGGCAAGACGCTGAGCTTTCCGTTCGTGCAGTCCGACACCCACTACGCCGTGCAGGTGAAGGCCGGCGTGCTGGCGGCCGACGGCCGCACGCTGGGGCACGACGTGAAGCACGACATCTATTCCGGCAACCTGCCGGCCGCGATCGGCTTCGCATCGCACGGCAGCGTGCTGCCGGCGCGCGGCAGCCGCGGCCTGCCGCTGGTCTCGATGAACGTGCACGATGCCGACGTCGAGTTTTTCCGCGTCCACGACGACGCGCTGTCGGACCTGTTCTGCGCCTATCCGCGCAACGGCCACCGCGACACCTACGAGCTCGATCATGACGTCAGCAGCTACAACGACTGCGGGCAGGACGACGATCGCCGCAGCCGGATACCGCTGACCCAGCTCGGCGAGTCGGTCTACGCGAACCACTACACGCTGGGCGGCGACGCCAACGAGCGCACGGTGACCTACCTGCCGGTGCAGGACATCCAGCAGCTGGCCGAACCGGGCGTGTACGTGGCCGTGGTCAAGGCCGGCGGCACGTTCAAGGACGGCTACGACACCGCCACCTTCTTCGTCAGCGACCTCGGCCTGCACCTGCGCGTGTATCGCGACAACGCACTGCTGCACGTGGCCTCGCTGCGCGACGGCACGCCGGTCGACGGCGTGGACGTGGAGATCCGCGACGAACGGGGCCGCAGCAAGCTCAAGGCCAGCACCGACGCCGATGGCAACGCGCTGATCGCGTACAAGGTGAAGTCGTCCGACGTGCTGGTCGCGCGCCACGGCAAGGACGTTTCCGTACTGCCTTTCAACCGGCCCGCGCTGGACGTTTCCAATTTCGACATCAGCGGCCGCCGCCAGGCGCCGTTCGAGGTGTACGCCTGGTCCGGCCGCGACCTGTATCGCCCCGGCGAAACGCTGCGTGCGTCGGCGCTCTTGCGCGACTACGACGGCAAGCCGATGAAGGCGCAGTCGCTGTTCGTGCGGGTCAAGCAGCCGGACGGGCGCACCCTGGTGGAAAAGCAGCTGCAACCCGCGCAGCTCAACTACTTCGAGCTGAGCCAGGCGATTCCGGCCGATGCGCCGACCGGCCTGTGGCAGCTGGAATTCCGCCTCGATCCCGCCGCGAAGGAAACCGTGCAGGCGTTTCCGTTCCACGTCGAGGAGTTCCTGCCGGAGCGGCTCAAGGTCGAACTGTCCAGCCCGCAGCCGCGCCTGGCGCCGGCCGAGCCGCTGAAGCTCAAGGTCGCCTCCAGCTATCTGTACGGCGCGCCGGCCGACGGCAACCGCTTCACCGCGAAACTGCTGGTGGCGCCGGAGGTGCATCCGCTGGCGAACATGGCCGATACGTTCTTCGGCGACCCCACGGTCGAGCTGCCGAAGAGCGCCGACGACGTGGTCGACGCCAAGCTCGACGCGCAAGGCGTGCTGGAGCAGGACGTGGCCCTGCCCGATGACGTGAAGCCGGTCGCTCCGCTGGCGGTGACATTGTCCGGCAGCGTGTACGAGACCGGTGGACGCGCCGTCACCCGGTTGCTCAAGCGCACCTACTGGCCGGCGGACGCGCTGGTCGGCGTGCGCCCCCTGTTCGACCCGAAGCAGGGCGCCGAAAGCGAGGCGCCGGCCGGCTTCGAGATCGTGCGCGCCGGTGCCGACGGCAAGCGCGTGGCCGGTGCGCACCTGAAGGTGCGCCTGCAGCGTGAGCTGCGCGATTTCTACTGGCTGTACGAGCGCGATGGCGGCTGGAAATCCGACGCCAACCAGCGCCTGCAGCTGATCGAGGAAAAGGACGTCGACGTGAGTGCCGGCCAGTCGACCCACGTCGAATTCCCGGTCGAATGGGGCAGCTACCGGGTCGAGGTGTACGACCCGCAGACCCAACTCACCACGGTGTTTCCGTTCTTCGCCGGCTACAGCTGGGACGACGAGAACCTCGGCAAGGAAGCGCGCCCGGACAAGGTGAAGCTGGCGCTGGACAAGGGCCGCTATCACGCCGGCGACACCATGAAGGTCACCGTGACGCCGCCGCACGACGGCCCCGGCGTGCTGCTGGTCGAATCGGATCATCTGCTCTACACGAAGAACATCGACGCCAGGGCCGGCGCCACGTTCGAGATCCCGGTCACCAAGGACTGGGAACGGCACGATGTGTACGTGGCGGCGATGGTGTTCCGCGGCGGCGAAGCCCGCGAGCACACCACGCCGGCGCGCGCGATGGGCATCGAATACGTGGCGATGGATCGCAATGACCGGCGCATCCCGCTCAAGCTTGCCGCACCGGCGATGATGCGACCGGGCAACCCGCTCGACGTCAGCGTGCAGGCCACCGGCCTGGCCGGCCAGCAGGCGTTCGTCACGCTCTCGGCGGTGGACCAGGGCGTGCTCAACATCACCGATTATCCGGTGCCCGACGCGTGGGCGTGGATGTTCGCCAAGCGTGCCCTCAGCGTCGATGCGTACGACCTGTACAGCCGCATCATCGAGGCGATGGATGGCGAGCAGGCCAAGCTGCGCTACGGCGGCGACCTGAGCGGCAAGGCCTTGCCGAAGGCGGCGCGGCTCAATCCGAAGGTGCAGATCGTCGACCTGTTCGCCGCGCCGGTCGCGTTCGACGCGCAGGGCAAGGCCGTGCTGCATGTCGACGTGCCCGACTTCAACGGCAGCCTGCGCCTGGCGGCGCTCGCCTATACCGACAGCCGCTACGGCAACGCCGACAGCGCGGTCACCGTGCGCGCGCCGCTGGTGGTCGAGCCAAGCACGCCGCGGGTGATGGCCGCAGGCGACAAGGCCGCGATCAGCCTCGACCTGAAAAACCTGTCCGGCAAGGACGGCACCGCCAAGGTCAGCGTCAAGGGTGGCGGGCCGATCAGCATCGAGCAGGCGACGCGCAGCGTGGCGTTGAAGGACGGCGCGGGCACCACGCTCAGCATGCCGGTGACGGCGCAGGCCGGCGCGGCGGTGGCGACGGTGGACATCCATGCCGAGCTCAACGACTACAAGGTCGACCGCCACTTCGAGTTCGCGGTGCGGCCGGCGTGGCCGGAAACGGTCAGCACCACGCCATTGGCGCTGGAAGCCGGCAAGCCCGAACACTTCGGCGCCGCCGCGGTGGCCGGCCTGTTGCCGGCGACGGTGCGCGCGCGGATTTCCTTGAGCACCTTGCCGCCGCTGCCGTATGCGTCGGCGCTTCGCAGCATCCTCGACTATCCGTACGGCTGCATCGAGCAGACCACCAGCAAGGGTTACGCCGCCCTGATTCTGGACGGCCAGACGGCCAAGGCGCTGGGCGCGCCGGTGATGAGCGACGAGGTGCGCAAGTCCGCGGTGGACAGCGCGCTGGCGCGGGTCGCCTCGTTCCAGGCCAGCAACGGCCACTTCAGTTTCTGGGGCGGCACCAGCCCGATCGAGACGTTCACCACGCCGTACGTGGTCGACTTCATGCTCGACGCGCGCGACGCCGGTTTCGCTGTGCCGCAGGAGGTGCTGCAGAAATCGCTGCAGCGCCTCAACGACGACCTGCTCGCCGGTGGCCACCCGTACTACGGCTACGAGCATCACGACCACATGCGGATTGCCGACGAGGCGTATTCCGGCTTCGTGCTGGCGCGCGTCAACCGGGCGCCATTGGGCACGCTGCGGGCGATCTTCGACAACGACCGCGGCAAGCTGGTCGGGCCGCTGCCGCTGGTGCATCTGGGCGTCGCGCTGAAGCTGATGGGCGACAACGAGCGGGCGCAGAAGGCGATCACCGAAGCGTTCGCATGGAACAAGGAGCGGCCGTGGTACGTCGGCGACTACGGCTCGGACCTGCGCGATCTCGCGCTGATGGTTGCGCTCACGCACACCTACGGCATGAACAAGCCCGAGTACGACGCGAAGCTGATCGACTGGGCGCGCAACGCCAGCGTCAACGTGCGCCAGCGCCAGCAGCAGGACAAGGATTACCGCTGGTCGTGGTCGTACCTCAGCACGCAGGAGCAGGCGGCGATCGCTCGCGTGGCGCGCGCATTCGATGCGAAGAGCAACGCGCCGCTGGCCGCCTCGATCACGGTGGCCGGCAAGACCGAGCAGGCGCCGGACCAGCGCGTGTGGACGCGTGAACTCAGCGTGGCCGAGCTCAATGGCGGCGTCACCGTGCAGCCGACCAGCGCGGCGGCGATCTTCGCCACGCTCGACGTGGCCGGCATCCCGCAGAAGGCACCGGCGGCCGACGCCAGCCAGATCGACGTGCGGCGCAGCTACTTCACCACCGACGGCAAGCCGTGGACCGGCGACAAGCTGAAGGAGGGCGACACGCTGATCGTCGAGCTGAGCATCGAGGCGCGCATGGACATTCCCGACGCGCTGGTCACCGACCTGCTGCCCGGCGGACTGGAAGTGGAGAACCTCAACCTCGGCGGCGCGCAGCAGTGGGAAGGCGTGGTGCTCGATGGCATCGACCTCGACCAGCACGCCTCGGCCGCGGACATCCAGCACGAGGAATACCGCGACGACCGCTATGCGGCCGCGCTCAAGCTGAGCCGCGGCGAGAAGGCGCACGTGTTCTACCTGGTGCGCGCGGTGACGCCCGGCACGTACACCGTGCCGCCGCCGCTGGTGGAGGACATGTACCGGCCGGCGATGCGCGGCATCGGCAACGTCACGCCGGCGAAGATCACCGTGGTCGAGCCGTAGCCGCTCCTGCTCCCCCCCTGCAAGCAGGGGGAGGTTGGGAGGGGTAAAGCTTCTGACTTTCGCTTCAGCGTGCCGAAGAGCGACCCCACCCCAACCCTCCCCCTGCTGCGCAGGGGAGGGAGCAGGTAGCCCACCCGCATCATGACGGCGACCACATCCACCACGCTGCCCATCATCACGCGTCGCTCCCGTGCGTGGCGATGGCTGCGCGTCCTCCTCATCGCAATCACTCTCCTGCTGTTGGCGGCCGTCATCCTCGACCGCCTGTTCCCGCTGCATCTCCCGGCGCCCGACACCGGCAGCACCGTGGTGCTGGCGCGTGACGGCACGCCGCTGCGCGCGTTCGCCGACAGCGATGGCGTGTGGCGTTATCCGACCACCGCGAAGCAGGTTTCGCCGCTGTATCTGACGGCCCTGCTGCATTACGAGGACCGCTGGTTCTATCGCCACCCCGGCATCAACCCGTATGCGCTGGCGCGCGGGTTCTTCGGCGGGTTGCTGCACGGCCATATCGTGTCCGGCGGCTCCACCTTGACCATGCAGGTAGCGCGGGTGATCGATCCGATCCCGCACACATTCCGCGGCAAGCTGGTGCAGATGTTCCGCGCGCTGCAGCTGGAGGCGCACCTGAGCAAGGCGCAGATCCTCGACCTCTATCTCAACCACGCGCCGTTCGGCGGCCCGATCGAAGGCGTCGAGGCGGCGTCGTGGGCGTACCTGGGCAAGCCGGCCAGCCAACTGTCGCCCGCCGAGGCGGCACTGCTGGCGGTGCTGCCGCAATCGCCGAGCCGGTTGCGTCCGGATCGCCATCCCGATGCCGCACGCGCCGCGCGCGACAAGGTGCTGCGCCGCATGCGCGATCTCGATGTGTGGAGCGCGAGCCAGGTGCGTGACGCGGCAATCGAGCCGGTGGCAGCACGCTCTCTGCATGCGCCGTTGTCCGCGGCCCTGCTGGCCGAGCGCCTGCACCAGCAGCAACCGCAGGCGCGGCGCATCGTCAGCAGCATCGATGCGGACCTGCAGCGCGCCGCGGAGGAGCGCGTGGTCGCGTACCTCTCGCATCTGCCGCCACGCACCTCGGCCGCCGTGCTGGTGGTCGACAACGCCACGCTGGAGGCGCGCGTCTATGTCGGCACGGCCGAGTTCGCCGATCCCGTCCGGTCGGGCCACGTCGACATGGTGCGTGCGCCGCGTTCACCCGGTTCGACGCTGAAGCCGTTTCTCTACGGCCTCGCGCTGGACGATGGGTTGCTCATCTCGCAGAGCCTGCTGGTCGACGCGCCGCAGGATTTCGGCGGCTACAGGCCGGGCAATTTCGACGAGGCATTCAGTGGGCCGGTCAGCGCGGCCGAAGCCCTGCAGCGCTCGCTCAACGTGCCGGCGGTGGACGTGCTCGACCGCGTCGGGCCGGCCCGCTTCGTGGCGCGGCTGGCGAACGGCGGCATCGACTTGGGCCTGCCCGACGGCGCGAAGCCGAACCTGTCGATCATCCTCGGCGGCGCCGCCACGCGGCTGGAAAACCTGGTCGGCGCGTATACCGCATTCGCCAACGCCGGCATCGCCGGCACGCCGCGCTATACGCCGGAGCAGCCGGCGCAGCCGCGCCGGCTGCTGTCGCCGGGCGCGGCCTGGATCGTTCGCGACATCCTCGCCAGCAACCCGGCCGACGTCGAAGGCGCGCCGCTGGAAGGCGCCATCAACCGGCACGGCAACGTGGCGTGGAAGACCGGCACCAGCTACGGCTACCGCGATGCCTGGGCGATCGGCGTCACCGACCGCTGGACCCTCGGCGTGTGGATCGGCCGCCCCGACGGCACGCCGTCGCCAGGCCAGTACGGCGCGGTGACCGCGCTGCCGCTGCTGTTCCAGATCGACGACATGCTGCCGCAACGCGGCGGGCGGGCGCATGCGGCGCAGCCGGCCAGCGTGCGTTCGCGCGACATCTGCTGGCCGCTCGGCGGTGCCGCCGACGCCACGCCGCCGACGCAATGCAGGCAGCGCCGCACAGCGTGGGTGCTCGACGGCGCACTGCCGCCCACCTTCGCCGAGCGCGACCTCGGCGCGTGGAGCGCGGGCCTGGTGGCGCTGCGTGTCGACGATCACGGCCGGCGCCTCAGCGGCGCCTGCCACGCGCGGCACGAGCGCACGATCCAGCTGGCGCGCTGGCCGGCGCTGGCCACGCCATGGCTGAGCGTGGACGACCGCGCCAGTTCGGCGCTGCCGCCGCTCGCGCCCGGCTGCGCGGCCGATTCGCTCGATGTCGCCAGCCCGATCCGCATCGCCGGACTGGGCAATGGCGCCACCCTGCGCCGCGCGCCGAACAGCGACAGGCCGCTGCGCGTGAAGCTGCAGGCGCTTGCCGCGCAGGGCACCGTGCAATGGCTGCTGGACGGACGGCTGCAAGGCAGCAGCGTAGACAGCGCCGCCATATCGCTGACCTTGCAGCAGCCGGGCCGGCACACGATCACCGCGCTCACCCGTGCCGGCGCGTTCAGCTCGCTGCAGCTCGACGTCGTCGACTGATCCCGATCCCGCCGGTCCTCATCCGGCCACGTCGAGCGCGACCGAACCGTCCATAATCCGCCCGGTGGATCCGAACTGCGGTCGATGGCTGTTGTCTGAGGATGCACGAAGCACCGGCCCGGCCCGTCGTCCCTCGTCGGGAATCCATGCGGCCGGTTTACGCGCAGGTCACCTGGAGTTCCCATGCGCATCTTGCTGGCCGAGGACGATCTCTCCATCGCCGAGGGCATCTGCGCATCGCTGCGGCACAGCGGGCATGCGGTGGATCACGTGGCTGCCGGCAACCTCGCCGATGCGGCGTTGCGTGACGACGCCTACGATCTGCTGGTGCTCGACCTCGGCCTGCCCGCGATCGATGGCAGCGACGTGCTGCGCCGCCTGCGCAGCCGCGGCACCGGCATGCCGGTGCTGGTGGTGACGGCCCGCGACGGGCTGGCCGAACGCATCCGCGTACTGGATCTGGGTGCCGACGACTACCTGGTGAAGCCGTTCGCGCTGGCCGAATTCGAGGCGCGCGTGCGCGCACTGCTGCGGCGGGCCAGCAGCCAGGGCAAGCCGGAACTCCAGCTCGGCCGCTTGCGGCTGGACCTGCCCGGCCATCGCGCGTGGATCGACCAGGCCACGCTGGAACTGACGGCGCGCGAATTCGGCCTGCTCGAAGCGCTGGCGCTGCGCGCCGACCGCATCACCAGCCGCGCGCAACTGGTCGAAGCGCTGTGCGACTGGGACCAGGAGCTGACCGACAACGGGCTCGACATCGCGATCCATCGGCTGCGGCGCAAGCTGCGCGGCAGCGGCACTGGCGTGCGCACCATCCGCGGGCTGGGCTACCTGCTGGAAGAGACGGCCGAGGGCGGAGCCGCTCCGGCATGACCACTATTCGCGCGTCGCGCCCGAGCCTGCGCCGGCGCTTGCTGGTGTTCCTGCTGATTCCGATGATCGCCTTGCTGATGCTCGATGCGATGCTGTCGTACGGGGTGGCGCTGGCCTACGCCAATCGCGTGCACGACCGCGACCTGAGCGACGATGCGCTGACCCTGGCGACGATGCTCGGCAATGATCGGCTCGGCAGCGTGCTGACGCCGCAGGCGCGTTTCCTGCTCGAATACGATCCGGACGGCCGCAGCTACTTCACCGTCACCAGCAGCAAGCACGGGCTGATGGCCGGCAATGGCCAGCTGCCGCCGCCGGTGCACGCACCGGCGCTGGGTGCTGCGCCGGTCCTCTACGACGTGCGCTTCGACCGTCATGCCTTGCGCGCGGCGAGCGTGCACACGGTGGCCCGGCACGACCCGTCCGACAGCCTGGTCGTCACCGTGGCCGAAACCCTGCGCGACCGCCATGAGCAGGCGCGGGAAATCCTGCTGCTGGCGACCGTGATGCAGACCCTGCTGATCGTGTGCGTGCTGGCGCTGGTCTGGTTCGGGGTCAGCCGCGGGCTGCGCGTGCTCGACCCGCTGACCGCCCGGCTGGCCGCGCGCTCGCACGAGCTCACTCCGATCGACGGCGCCGACGTGCCGCAGGAAATCCAGCCGCTGACGCGCACCATCGACGCGCTGTTCGGCCGCCTGCGCAACATGCTGGCGCTGCACGACCGGTTCATCGCCGACGCGGCGCACCAGCTGCGCACCCCGCTGACCGGCCTGAGCCTGCATGTGGACCGCGCGCTCGCCGATCCGCGACCGGAGACGATGGCCGATGCGTTCGCCCACATCCAGCGGCTGACCCAGCGTGCCGCGCGCACCTGCTCGCAGCTGCTGGCGCTGACCCGGGCGCAGGCCGCGCCGCCGGACACGGGCGAACGCCAGCTGCTCGACCTCGGCCAGCTGATCCCGCATGCGGTCGCGCAGCGTGTCCACGAGGCGATCCGCGCCGGCATTGATCTCGGCTACGCGGGCAGCGGGCAGCCGCTGTACGTGCTTGGCGAGGCCGCCAGCTTGCAGGATCTGCTGGACAACCTGATCGACAACGCGGTGCGCTACGCCGGCCGTGGCAGCCGCATCACGGTTCACCTGGGTGCGCGCGCCGACGGTGGCGCCAGCCTCGGCGTCGAGGACAATGGCCCGGGCGTGCCGGCCGACCTGTTGCCGCGATTGAGCGAGCGTTTCTTCCGCGTGGGCGGCAGCAACGAGGAGGGCAGCGGGCTGGGGCTGGCGATCGTGCAGCACATCGCCGTGCGGCATCATGCCGAGGTGTTCTACCGCAACGGTGAAAGGCATGGCCTGTACGTGGAGGTGCGTTTCCCGCCAGCGGCCGGCCCGCCGTGACGAAGGCGACAGGTGAGCCATGGCGTCAGCCTTAGGAAAGATTCAACCGTGACAATGGTCCGCAGAACCATCACCGGATATCGGCCGATGCCCTTGCATCGAATCGTCGCCAGGAAAACGCGTCCCGCACCGCTTCGGGCAGGGAAGGGCATGTCCGGCAACGGCGTGCGTGCGGCCCTGCTCGGCGTGCTGGTGTTCGGGCTGGCCGGCTGCGCCGCGCCGCTGCCCCGCCTGATGCCGCCGCTGCCGGCGCAGTGGCAGCACGTCATGGCTTCGGATCCGGCGCAGCCGACCGACCTGCATGGCTGGTGGCACGCCTTCGGCGATCCCCAGCTGGATGCGCTGGTCGATCGCGCGCTGGCCGGCAACCTCGATGTGGCGCAGGCGGTCGAGCGGTTGCGTGCCTCGCGCGTCATGCGTTCGCGGTCCGGCGCACGCTACCTGCCGGCACTTGGCGCGCATACCGACGATGCGATCGATCCGGATGCCAGCGCATCGTTCTTCGTGGCCGGTTTCGACGCGACCTGGGAACTGGGGCTGTTCGGCCGCGCCGAAGGCACCCGGCGGGCATCGCAGGGCGAGCTCGACGCCAGCGTCGCCGACCTGCGCGCGGCGCGGGTCAGCCTGGTCGCCGAAGTGGTGCGCGAATGGATCAACCTGCGCACCGCGCAGCAGCAGGAACAGCTGCTGCTGCAGATCAGCCGGATCCGCCAGCGCCAAGCGCAGTTGCTGCAGTCGCGCCGGCAGCTGCACCTGGCGGCGCCCGCGGCGGTGGACCAGGCGCAGGCCGCGTTCGCGCAGGCGCAGGCGGCGCTGGCCGCTCCGCGCGACGCGATCAACGCGAGCACGCAGCACCTCGCGGTCCTGCTTGGGCAGAACCATCCCGACCAGGCCTGGCTCCAGCCCGCGCCGCCGCCCGAACTGGGCGCGTGGGCGCTGGCCGGCGCTCCGGCCGAGCTGCTGCGCACGCGGCCTGAAATCGCGCGCGCCGAGGCGGACGTGTTGCGCGCCGCGGGCGAACTGGCGCTGGGCCACGCCGACATGTTCCCCAGCATCGGCCTCGGCGCCTCCATGGTCTGGGCGACCGACATCAACAACAACCGCCGCTTCTCCAACACGCCGAACGGGATCGTGTCGCTGGGCCCGGTCATCAATCTTCCCCTGTTCGACTGGGGCATCCGGCTGGCCGCCCTGCACGCGAAGGGACACGAGCTGCAGGCCAGCGTGCTGGCCTACCGGCAGGCGGTGCTGCAGGGCGTGGCCGAGGTGGAAACCGCGCTGGGCAGCCTGCAGCAGCAACAGCAGCGCGAGCAGCAGAACAGGCTGGCGTGGCAAGCGCTGCAGCGGGCGGACCAGGCGGTGCAGGCGCGCGTGGAACTGCAGCTGGACAGCCCGCTCGAGCGCAGCGGCAGCCAGCTTGCCGTCGAGCAGGCCGCCATCGAGCTGGCCGACGCGCGTGCCGATCACAGCCTGGCCTATGTGGCGCTGTTCAAGGCGCTCGGTGGCGCACCGCGTCCGTCGGCGAACGAGCTGTCCGCCACGGAACCGGTGCCCGCGCCCGGCGACGTCGCCGGAACGTCGCGCTGATGGTCGCGCTCGCCCGCAAGACGCTGGTCTACGAATGGCGACGCTTTCTGCCGGCGATGCTGGCGGTCGGTTTCGCCGGCCTGCTGCAATTGCTGCAGATCGCGCTGGTGCTGGGCATCTTCGGCAGCACCAGCCTGTACATCACCGGCTCGTCGGCCGATGTGTGGGTGGGTTATCCGGGCACGCAGAGCGTGGGGCAGGGCCGCTCGATCGACGCCGACGTGGAATCGCGCATCCTGATGGACCCCGCCGTGCAGCGGGTGGAGCCCTATCTCTGGGTCGACGGCGACTGGCGCGGCACCGGTGAAACCGGCGGCGTCTCGGTGTTCGTCTCCGGCATCGATACGCGCGCCGACGGCCTGATGTTCTCCAAGGTGTTGTCGCCGGCGCTGCGCGCGCGGCTGGCCGAGCCGGATGCCGTGGTGGTCGACCGTTCCGCGCTGGACCAGCTCGGCGTCGACATCGGCCAGACCGCCACCATCAATGGCCGGCAGGTGCGCGTGGTCGGCATCAGCAGCGGCCTGCGCGCGCTCGGAGGGGTCAACGTGCTGTGCTCGCTGGATACCGCGCGGCAGCTGGACAGCGATGTGACCGACGTTGGCCCGACCTATCTGATCGCCAAGCTGCATGACCCGCGCGAGGCCGACGCGGTGGCCGCGCGCCTGCGCGGCAGCCAGGCCTTCGGGCCATATACGAGCTGGAGCGCCAGCGACTTTGCCCGCCGCTCGGTCATCTACTGGCTGTTCGATACCGGCGCCGGCGCCGGCGTGCTGTTCCTGGCCGGCATCGTGTTCCTGGTCGGCGCGGTGATCACCAGCCAGACCCTGATCGCCGCGGTCAACGGCTCGGTGCGCGAATACGCCACCCTCAACGCGCTCGGCGTCGGCGTGGGCGCCTTGCGCAAGGTGGTGCTGGAGCAGGCCTTCTGGGTCGGCGCGCTGGGCCTGCTCGGCGCCAGCGTGTTCGGCATCGTGCTGATGATGCTGGCGCGCAGCCAGGACGTGCCGGTGGTGCTGAACGTGCCTGCCGCGCTGGCCTGCATCATCCTGGTGATGGGGCTGGCCGCGGTGTCCGGCCTCGCCGCGATGCGCAGCCTGCGCCGCGCCGATCCCGCCACGTTGCTGAGGTAGCCCGATGCAAGCCGCCAACGCCATCGAAGCGACGCGCGCACCAGCCCTGCTGGCCGAAGGCGTCAGCAAGGCCTTCGCGTCCGGCCAGCAGCGCACGCAGGTGCTGGACGGCCTCACCCTCGGCATCGACGCCGGCGAACTGACCCTGATCTCCGGCCCCTCCGGCTGCGGCAAGAGCACCTTGCTGGCGGTCCTCAGCGGCCTGCAGAAAGTCGACAGTGGCCGCGTGCGCGCGCTCGGCAGCGAACTGGGCCAGCTTGACCTGCGCGCGCTGGAACGCTTCCGCCTGCAGCACACCGGCTTCGTGTTCCAGGGCTTCAACCTGTTTCCCGCGCTGAACGCGTTCGAGCAGGTCGAGCTGCCGCTGAACCACATGGGCCTGTCGCGCACCGAGGCTCGCCGCCGCGCGCAGCAGTCGCTGGAGGAAGTCGGGCTGGCGCATCGCATGCGGCTGCGGCCGTCCGAACTGTCCGGCGGCGAGAAGCAGCGCGTGGCGATCGCGCGCGCGCTGGCGAAGGAGCCGGAACTGCTGTTCGCCGACGAACCGACCAGCGCGCTGGACGCCGCCAACGGCCAGATGATCATCGACATCCTGCACCGGATCGCCCGCAACCATGGCACCACCGTGCTGTGCGTCAGCCATGATCCGCGCCTGGTCGTGCATGCCGACCGTGTGCTGGCGATGGAAGATGGCCGCATTCTCAGCGACCGGCGCGCCGATGCGCCGGCTGCACTCGACCCGGGAAACCGATCATGAAGCCGCAGGTTTTTTCACCGCCACGCCGTTCGTCCGCCACATCGCTGATCGGCTTCGGCGGCACCGCCGTGCTGTTGTCCTGCCTGCTGGCGGCGTGTTCCGGAGCGGGCGACGCATCCGCCGACCATGCGGCGAAACCCGCACCCGCGTATGCCGCCGTGGCACGCGGCAAGGTCGACATCGAGGGCGGCTTGCTGAACCTGTCGATGCCGCGCGAAGGCATCCTCGCCAGGGTCGCCGTGCGCGAAGGCGACAAGGTCCGCCAGGGCCAGCTGCTGGCCGCGCTCGACGGCGAATCGGCCGCGCTGGCGGTGAATGCCGCGCAGGCGCAGCGCGAGCAGGCGCAGGCGCAGCTGAAGTTGCTCGCGATCAAGCAGGCCGCGGCGAAACTGCGTGCGAAGCGCCTGGCCGCGGCAGTCGCCGCCGGCGCCGGCGATGGCCAGAGCGCCGACGACGCGCGCGAGGCGGCGGCGCAGCTCGATGCCGAGCAGCAGTCCGATCGCGCAGCGCTGGACATGGCCAGCCAGAAGCTGGACGAAGCACGCTACGAATTGAAACAGCGCAGCCTGTTCGCGCCGTTCGACGCCGACGTGGTGCAAGTGTCGGCGCAACCGGGCGCCAGCGTGTCGCCGGCGTCCGGCCCGCTGTTCACCCTGCTGCCGCGCAAGCCGCGGATCGTGCGCGCCGAGCTCAACGACAGTTTCGTCGGCGTGATCCGGCCGGGCATGCACGCCGAGGTGGTCGCCGACAACGGCCAGGGCGATGCGCACTGGAGCGCGCACGTGCTGCGCATCGGTCAGGTCTACGGCCCGGCCACGCTGGAGAACGATCCGCAGGTGCGCGCCAACGCGCGCACGGTGGAATGCGTGCTGGCGTTCGATCAGCCCAGCCCTGACGAGGACCGGTCCGGCCTGACCCGCGACTTGCGCATCGGCCAGCGCGTGATGGTGCGCTTCGCCGGCAGCGCGCCGGCGGCCGCGCCGAAAGACTGAGGAAACCGCTTGCTGCGAAAATCGGCCGTGGCAAGAGCCGCGATGAACGAGCCGCCGGCTCACCTCCACGGAACCAGCGCGTGATCCAGCAGACTGACTTTTTCTTCGAGGGCGGACGCAGCGGCGTGCTGCTGATCCACGGCCTCACCGGCACGCCGATGGAAATGCGGCTGCTCGGCAAGGGCCTGAACCGCGCCGGCTTCACCGTGCACGGCATGCAGCTGGCCGGCCACTGCGGCAACGTCGAGGACCTGCTCGCCACCGGCTGGCGCGACTGGTACGCCAGCGTCGAGCAGGCCGCCGACGCGATGCTCGGCAAGGTCGACCATCTGTTTGTGGGCGGCCTCTCGATGGGCGCGCTGCTGGCGCTGAAGCTGGCCGCCGACCGCCCCGCGCAGGTGGCCGGCGTGGGCGTCTACGGCGCCACCTTCCGCTACGACGGCTGGAGCATCCCGCCGCTGGCGCGGCTGTCGTTCCTGCTGCCGCTGCTGAAGAAGCTCGGCATCGGCCGCGGCCGCAGTTTCATGGAGCAGCCGCCCTACGGCATTCGCGACGAGCGCCTGCGCGCGCAGGTCAGCACGGCGATGCTCAGCGGCGACAGCGCCGCCGCCGGCCTGCCCGGCAACCCGTGGCATTCGCTGGCCGAGATGTACGACCTCGCCGCCGGCGTGCGCCGCCAGCTGCGCCAGGTCACCGCGCCCTGCCTGGTTGCGCACGCCAGCGAGGACGACGTGGCCAGCCTGAAGAACGCCGAGCTGGTGATGCGCGGGGTCAGCGCGCCGGCCGAACTGCTGCTGCTCGAGGACAGCTACCACATGATCACCATCGACAAGCAGCGGCGCACCCTGATCGAACGCTCGGCCGCGTTCTTCGACGGCATCGCCGCGTCGGGCGACCCGCAGCGCGCCGCGGCCTGACGATGCCGGCAGAAGGTTCACTCTCCACCCTCGTCGCGGGCCTGTGGCTGCTCAACATCGTGCTCGATACCGGCGGCCAGCTGGCGTTCAAGGCGGCCGCGGGCGACGAGGCCGCCGGCGACGGCCTGGCGCGCTGGAAACACATGGCGTCGCGGCCGTGGCTGTGGATCGGCGTCGGCAGCTACGTGATCGAGTTCCTGGTGTGGATCGCCTTCCTGTCGCTGGTGCCGCTGTCCGAAGGCGTGCTGCTGGGCTCGATCAACATCGTGGCGATCATGATCGCCGGGCGTTTCCTGTTCGGCGAGAAACTGACCCGGCTGCGCGTCGCCGGCATCCTGCTGGTTACGCTCGGCGTGGCCATCGTGGGAGTCGGCGGATGAAGCGCTTCTACCTGTTCGGCTTCCTGCTGCTGATGGGCTTCGACACGCTCGCGCAGATCAGCTTCAAGTACGCCGGCACCCAGGCGCTGCCGGTGCAGGCCAGCGTGGCGTGGCTGTTGCGCGTGTTCGGTCAGCCGTGGGTCTACGGCGCGGTGGTCGGCTACGTCGGCGCGTTCTTCACCTGGATGGCCCTGCTCAAGCACGCGCCGATCGGCCCCGCGTTCGCCGCCTCGCATCTGGAAGTGGTGTCGGTGATGCTGCTCTCGATCTGGCTGTTCGGCGAGCACCTCGACACTGCGCGCGTGCTCGGTGCGATCGCGATCATCGCCGGTATCGTCTGCCTGGGTGTGGCCGAGAGTCGCGAGCACGAACCCGCGGCCGAAACATGAGCAACGGTTGAGTCGCGCCATGCCGCCACGTCGCCGCCAGGAACTGCCGCCCACCGCCGGCCTGCCGCTGCGTTTTGCCGACCTGCGCCCCGGCGCGGCGAGCCTCGCCATCGATGTCGCCGCACAGCTCGGCACGCCGCCGCTGCAACTGGAGTGCTCCGGCACCGCCGCGCTGCTGATCGCGTTGACGGCCCTGCACGAGCTGCAACCGCGGCGCCGGCGCGTGGTGGTGCCGGCGTATACCTGCCCGCTGGTGGCGATCGCCGTGCAGCAGGCCGGACTCGAATTGCAGCTGTGCGATCTGCGCGCCGGCCACTACGACATGGATCCGGCCGCGCTGCGCGCCGCCTGCGACGAGCGCACGCTGGCGATCATTCCCACCCATCTGGCCGGCCGCGTCGCCGATGTCGACGATGCGCTGGCGGCAGCCAACAACGTCGGCGCCTACGTGATCGAGGATGCCGCCCAGGCGCTGGGCGCGCGCCATCACGGCAGCAGCGTGGGGCTGGCCGGCGACATCGGCTTCTTCAGCCTGGCCGCCGGCAAGGGCCTGTCGATCTACGAAGGCGGCCTGCTGCTGGCGCGCGACCCGGAGCTGCGCGGGCAGCTGGCGCGCACCGCGGCGCGCATCGTGCCGCGGCGTCCCGATTGGGAAGGTAGGCGCAGCATCGAGCTGCTCGGCTACGCCGCGCTGTACCGGCCGCGCGGCCTGCGCCTGGCGTATGGCAACCCGCTGCGCCGCGCGTTGCGCAACGGCGATCCGGTCGGCGCCATCGG
>Ga0207664_10001231_pt1 | contig 16947 bp, 13 predicted proteins | sample LARL83metaG_FD_184349 | JGI IMG/M metagenome (GOLD analysis project Ga0207664, IMG submission 184349) | Corn, switchgrass and miscanthus rhizosphere microbial communities from Kellogg Biological Station, Michigan, USA - LAR L8-3 metaG... | ecosystem: Host-associated > Plants > Roots >... | reverse complement strand
CGGACCGGGCGGTTGTCCTCCGGGGGGACGCCCCCCCGTACCCCCCGCTGTCCGCCCGGGGCGCTGTCCCCGCCCCCGGCGTAGATCGCAAAGGGCGCGATCGTATCAGGCCCGCCCCCCGCGGACGGAGAGCTGGGTGACCCCTGGCTCCTGGCGGTCGCGTCCTCCACAGCGGCGTACAGGTCGCGCACGCTGGTCGCGGCGAGCGTCCAGCCCTCGGTCGCCAGCCGGAGGTACCTGGACAGGATCGCCAGGCTGGTGGGCACGCCCTCCAGCCTGGTCTCCATCCAGCCGAGCGGTTCGGCCACCCGCGTGGAGCCGAAGCGCGCGAGCGCCGTGGTCACCTCCAGGTCCGGGTTGGGACCGGGGGAGAGCCTGCGGAACACCTTGAGTATGGACTCCTCGCCGAACACCAGGCTGGTATTGCTCTGCTCGGCCCCGAGCACAAGGCTGTCGAGCCCCGTCGTGAAGCTCGCCTCGGGGAGCGACCGCATGCGCAGCGAGCCGATGTCGTCGTTAGCCGCGATCGCGGCGAGCAGCGGCTTGGTGAGGTCGGCGTCGTGCAGCGCGTCGTAGGCGACCTTGCCGCCAGCCGTCTCGCTGGCGCCGTCCGCCGTGCCGCTGCCGTCCGGGGCGGTCCACGGGCCGATCCTGGCGTGCTTGAGCCGTCCGGGCAGCCGGCGTCGCAGGCCCACCAGGATCTGGTAGTAGTCGACCGAGGTGGCGTGCGAGACCGCGACGACCAGGTGCCGCAGCTCGGGATCGCCGGCCACGAGCTGAGTGTCCGCCACGATCGCCAGATCGTGCAGTCCCTGGCCCTTGCCCGCAAACCAGCGCTGGTCAGCTAGCCAGCTGGCTAGCGCATCCTCGATCGCCATCGGCCTCGCTCATTCCTCGTGAAGCCCCGCCTGTCCCGGTGAGCCGCGCAGTCCGGGTATGCCGGACGAAAGGCAGGCTGGTTCAGCTTCCGGTCGGCTGCCCGGCAAAGTAGAGCACAAACGGCTCATCGGTCATGATCCTCCCTCGCGGGCGGGAGCTGAAACCAGTAGAAGCCGTGCCCGGGCAGGGTCAGCAGGTATGGCAATTCCCCGATGGGCGGAAATGTAACGCCGCCCATGCACTCCACGGGAGTTACCCCCATGAATCGCCTGAGGTCGAGCTCCACCGGCTGCGGGAACCGGGAGAGGTTGTTCACGCAGAGGATCCGGTCGGCCGCGTCGTGCTCGACCGGGGTCTCGTACTCGCGCTCAAGCCGTTGCGCGGCGATCGTCCCCGCGGCGTCGTACTCGCGGACGAACGCGAGCACGCTCGGGTTGCTGCTGGCCAGTTCCTCGTACGCGCCGAGGCCGAAGACAGGGTGCCGCTTCCTGATCTCGATCATCCGCCGGGTCCAGTGCAGGAGCGACTGCTGGTGGCGCTGCTGTGCTTCGACGTTGAGCGACTGGTAGCCGTATATGGGGTCCATCACCGGCGGCAGGTAAAGGCGCTGCGGGTCGCTGCTCGAGAAGCCGCCGTTGCGGTCGGGCGTCCACTGCATGGGCGTGCGTACGCCGTCCCGGTCGCCGAGCCAGATGTTGTCGCCCATGCCGATCTCGTCGCCGTAGTACATGACGGGCGAACCGGGCAGCGACAGCAGCAGCGCGGTGAACAGCTCGAGCTGGTTGCGGTCGTTGTCAAGGAGCGGCGCCAGCCGCCGCCTGATGCCGATGTTGGCCTTCATCCGCGGGTCCTTGGCGTACTCCTTGTACATGTAGTCGCGCTCTTCGTCGGTGACCATCTCGAGCGTGAGCTCGTCGTGGTTGCGCAGGAAGATGCCCCACTGGCAGCCGGCCGGGATCTTGGGCGTCTGGGCCAGGATCTCCGAGATGGGGTAGCGCTGCTCGCGGCGCACGGCCATGTAGATGCGCGGCATCAGCGGGAAGTGGAAGGCCATGTGGCACTCGTTGCCGCCGGTCTCCTCGTCGCCGAAGTACTGCACGACGTCCGCTGGCCACTGGTTGGCCTCGGCGAGCAGCACCCGGTCCGGGTAGTTCGCGTCGACCTCGGTGCGGACGCGCTTGAGGTACTCGTGCGTCTCCTTGAGGTTCTCGCAGTTGGTGCCCTCGCGCTCGTACAGGTACGGCACCGCGTCCAGCCGGAAGCCGTCGATGCCAAGGTCGAGCCAGAACTTGAGCACCTCGATCATCGCGTCCTGGACCTTGGGGTTCTCGAAGTTCAGGTCCGGCTGGTGCGAGAAGAACCGGTGCCAGAAGTACTGGCCGCGCACCGGGTCGAACGTCCAGTTCGAGGTCTCCGTGTCGACGAAGATGATCCGCGCGTCGGCGTACCGCTCCGGGTTGTCGCTCCAGACGTAGAAGTCGCCGAACGGCCCGTCCGGGTCTGAACGGCTCGCCTGGAACCACGGGTGCTGGTCGCTCGTGTGGTTCATCACCAGGTCGGCGATGATCCGGATGCCGCGCTTGTGCGACTGCTCCACCAGCTCGACGAAGTCTGCGATGTTGCCGTACTCGGGCAGGACCTGGAGGTAGTCCGCGATGTCGTAGCCGCCGTCGCGGAGCGGTGACTCATAGATCGGCAGCAGCCAGATGCAGTCGATGCCGAGCCACTGCAGGTAGTCAAGCCGGGAGGTGAGTCCCTTGATATCCCCGGTGCCGTCGCCGCTGGCGTCCTGGAAGCCGCGGATGAGGACCTCGTAGAAGACCGCGCGCCGGTACCACTCTGGGTCCCTGGGGCGGTCGAGCGTGAAGTCGGGTACCCGTTCACCCGGCGGCGGTGCGAACGGCGTGGCCGTGACGGCGTCCGGTGCTGACGGGTACTCGATTGTCGGCTCGTGCTCTGACACGGCGTGACTCTCCTGGATGTGCGCAACCGCCGCCTGCCAGGCTCATCGACTTCGGTCAGCCTGGGTCACGCGTCACGGTGAAGATGTGTGCGGGTCGCACGGCCGGATCGAGGCGCACGTAGTTGGCTTGGCCCCACCGGTGGATCTCGCCGCTGAGCTCGTCCTTAACGGAGAACCCCTCGTGCCAGTCCAGTCCCAGTGCGGGCATGTCAAGCCACACCGTGGCCTCCCTGGCCTGGTGCGGGTCAAGATTCACTACAACTAGGACGGTGTCTGCGGCGTCCCCGCCCCGTTCTCCCGCTTGCGATGCTGCCTGCCCGGAGGGTCTCTCCGAGATCGTGCCCGCCCCTTGTAGGCGCTTGGAGAAGCAGATCAGCTCGGGCTGATCTACTGGATGAAAGCGTAGATTACGCAGCCAGTGCAGCGCCACATGCGACCGCCGGATCCGGTTAAGGTCAGCGATATATCCGCTTATGCCGAGCTGGTCCCGCGCCGCGGTCTCCCAGTCGCGCGGCCGGTACTGGTACTTCTCCGAATCGAGGTACTCTTCGCTGCCGGGCCTGATCGGCGTGCTCTCACATAGTTCATACCCGGAGTAGATACCCCAGCTTGGGCTGAGCATTGACGCGAGCACGGCACGAATTTTGAACGCGGCAGGCCCGCCATGCTGCAGGTACTCGTGCAGGATGTCGGGCGTGTTGGCGAAGAAGTTGGGCCGCATGTAGGCCGAGGCCGGGCCGGACAGCTCCTTGAGGTACTCGGTCAGCTCGGCCGCGGTGGTGCGCCAGGTGAAGTAGGTGTAGGACTGCTGGAAGCCCACCATGCCGAGGGTGGCCATCATCGCCGGGCGGGTGAACGCCTCGGCCAGGAACAGCACGTCCGGGTCGGTTTCCCTGATCGAGGCGAGCAGCCGCTCCCAGAACTTGACCGGCTTGGTGTGCGGGTTGTCGACGCGGAAGATGCGCACCCCGTGGCTCATCCACAGCCGGACGATCCGCTCGAACTCCGCGAAGATCCCCTCGAAGTCGTTGTCGAAGTTGAAGTTGTGGATGTCCTGGTACTTCTTGGGCGGGTTCTCCGCGTACGCGATCGACCCGTCGGCCCGGGTGGTGAACCACTCCGGGTGCTCCTTAAGCCAGGGATGGTCAGGCGAGGCGTTCAGCGCCAGGTCGATCGCGACTTCCATGCCGAGGTCCCTGGCCCGGGCGACGAACCCGTCGAAGTCGGCGAACGTGCCGAGGTCCGGGTGGATGGCGTCGTGCCCGCCGTCGGCCGAGCCGATCGCCCACGGTGAGCCCGGGTCGCCCGGCCGTGCCTCGAGCGTGTTGTTCCGGCCCTTGCGGAAGGTGGTACCGATGGGGTGCACCGGCGGCAGGTAGACGACGTCGAATCCCATGCCGGCGATCGCCTCAAGCCGGCGGGATGCGGTGCGGAACGTCCCCGACACCGGCTCCCTGCGGCCCATCGGGTCGAACTGCACGCCCTCGGAGCGCGGGAAGAACTCGTACCAGGAGCCGTACAGTGCGCGCTGCCGCTCGACGAGCACAGGCATGCGGCCGGACCTGGTCACCAGGTCCCGCAGCGGGAACTGCTCAAGGAGCTCCGTGACCCGCGGCGCCTGCGCCGCCGCGAGCCGGTCCCATGGCGGCAGGCTGCGGTCACGGAGCTTCCGGCCGAGCGCGGTGTACTCGGCGCGCGCCGCGGCGGGCCGGGCGGCGCCCAGCGGCTGCCTGATCGACCGCGCGGCCCGCTCGAAGAGCAGCGCGCCCTCGGCTAGCATCAGCTCGACGTCCTGGCCGCGCGGGATCTTGATGCCCGCGTCATGCGCCCAGTGCGCGATCGGGTCGGCCCAGGACTCCACGTGGAAGTGCCAGGTGCCCTCGCTGGTCACGGTCACCTGCGCCCCGTACTGGTCCGTGCCCGGCCCGAGCGGTCGCATGCGGACCATGGGTCCTTGCCTGCCCGCCGGATCTCGCAGCACTACGCAGGCGCCGAGCACGCCGTGCCCCTCGATCAGGATGGTCGCGGTGACCTGGAAGGTCTCGCCGGCGACCGCCTTGACTGGGCGGCGCCCGCACTCCACCACGGGCTGGACATCGATGATGGGGATGCGTCCGATCACGTCGCCACGCTACCCAGTCACGATTCAGCTATGAACCCCGGGGGGCAGTCTCGCTCCGGGTGGCAACACGGAGGCAACAGTCGCCCCGTATCATGACTCCCCGTGAGAGCGATCCGACGTTTTACCGTCCGTGTGACGTTGCCGCAGCCGCTTGCGCCGCTGCATGACCTGATGCTTAATCTGCGCTGGTCCTGGCACCCGCCGACGGTTGAGCTCTTCGAGTCGATCGACCGGGCCGGGTGGGCCGCCTCGGGCGGAGACCCGGTGGCCATGCTCAGCCTGATGCGCCCGGGCCAGCTCGCCGCGCTCGCTGCCAACGAGGACTTCCTGCGCCGCCTCGACGCGGCCGTCGCCGACCTGCGCCGCTATACCGGCGAGCCGCGCTGGTACGAGTCGGGCGGTGCGGGCGACGTCGCCGCGCTCCCCCGGGCGATCGCCTACTTCTCGCCGGAGTACGGCATCAGCCAGGTGCTGCCGCAGTACTCAGGCGGCCTCGGCATCCTGGCGGGCGACCACCTCAAGTCCGCGAGCGACCTCGGCGTCCCGATCATCGGCGTCGGCCTGCTTTACCGGCACGGGTACTTCACCCAGTCGCTGTCCGCGGACGGCTGGCAGGCCGAGCGGTACCCGGCCGACGATCCCAACGGCCTGCCGCTGACCCTGTTGCGTTCCCCGTCGGGCGACCCCGTCCAGGTAAGCGTGATGCTCGCCGAGGGCAAGCTGCTCACCGCCCAGGTATGGCTGGCCCAGGTGGGGCGGGTCCCGCTGCTGATGCTCGACTCCTACGTGGAGGCGAACGAGCCCGCGCTGCACGAGGTCACCGACCGGCTGTACGGCGGCGGCACCGAGCACCGGCTCCGTCAGGAACTGCTGCTCGGCATCGGCGGCGTGCGCGCCGTCCGCGCCTTCTGCGAGCTCACCGGGCACCCGGAGCCCGAGGTGTTCCACACCAACGAGGGGCACGCCGGCTTCCTCGGCCTCGAGCGGATCAGGGAGTACCAGGGCGCCGGGCTGTCGTTCGACGAGGCGCTTGAGCGGTCGCGGGCCGGCACCGTCTTCACCACCCACACGCCGGTGCCGGCCGGCATCGACCGCTTCCCGCGCGAGCTGATCGAGCGGTACTTCGCCGCGGACGGCGCCAACGGCGGTCTGCCGCTCGACCGGGTGCTCGCGCTCGGCGCGGAGACCTACCCGGGCGGCGACCCGCACGTCTTCAACATGGCGGTGATGGGGATGCGGCTCGCGCAGCGGGTGAACGGCGTCTCCGTGCTGCACGGCGAGGTCAGCCGCGAGATGTTCGCCGGCCTGTGGCCGGGGTTCGACACCGCCGAGGTGCCGATCGGCTCGATCACCAACGGCGTGCACGCGCCGACCTGGGTGGCCCGCGAGGTGTCCGAGCTCGGCGACGCCCAGGCCGCGGCGTCGGCCGACCCGGCGCGGCTCTGGGAGATCAGGCGGCAGCTGCGCGCCCGGCTGGTCACCGAGACCCGGCGCCGGCTGCGCGACTCGTGGCGGCAGCGGGGCGCCTCCGGCGCGGAGCTGACCTGGATCGACGACGTGCTCGATGAGGACGTGCTGACGATCGGGTTCGCCCGCCGGGTGCCCTCGTACAAGCGGCTGACGCTGATGCTCAACGACCCGCAGCGGCTGACCAGCCTGCTGCTCGACCCGGAGCGGCCCATCCAGATCGTGATCGCGGGCAAGGCGCACCCGGCGGACGAGGGCGGCAAGCGGCTCATCCAGCAGATGGTCAGGTTCGCGGACTCGGAGACCGTGCGGCGCCGGATCGTCTTCCTGCCCGACTACGACATGGCGATGGCCAAGTTCCTCGTCCAGGGCTGCGACGTCTGGCTGAACAACCCGCTGCGCCCGCTTGAGGCCTGCGGCACGTCGGGCATGAAGGTGGCGCTCAACGGCGGACTCAACCTGTCGGTGCGCGACGGCTGGTGGGACGAGTGGTACGACGGCGGCAACGGCTGGGAGATCCCCACCGCGGACGGCGTCCAAGACCCGACCCGCCGGGACGAGCTCGAGGCGTCCGCCCTGTACGAGCTGATCGCCAAGTCGGTCGCGCCGCTGTTCTACGAGGCCGGCGCCGACGGCGTCCCGCAGGGCTGGCTAGGCATGGTGGGCCACAACCTGCGCACCCTCGGACCGCTCGTGCAGGCTGACCGCATGGTCGGCGACTACGTGACCCAGCTGTACGCGCCTGCCGCGCGCGCCTCGCGGGCGCTGGCGGCCGACCGCAATGGCACCGCCAGGGACCTCGCGGCGTGGAAGGAGCGCGTCCGCCGGGCGTGGCCGGACGTGCGGATCGACCATGTCGAGGCGGACGGCGCCGAGCCGTCGCTCGGTGCCGTGCTCGATGTCCGGGTGACCACGTCGCTCGGCGAGCTGACCGCGGATGACGTGTGCGTCGAAGTGGCTTTCGGCCGCCTCGGCGACGACGACGAGCTCGTCGAGCCGTCGTACACGCCGCTCACGGCGGACGACTCCGCGCAGCCGCCGCACACCCGGTTCTCCGGCCTGGTGGAGCTCGGCCAGCCCGGCCCGTTCGGCTACACGGTCCGGGTACTGCCCTCCCATCCGCAGCTCGCCAGCCGCGCCGAACTGGGCCTGGTCACCTATCCGGACGCCCCGGCCGGCATGTCAAGCGGCGACCTGCGTTAGCGGTTGCGCAACACGACGTGGCAACTCGTCACGTGACCGTAACGAACGGAGTGACCAACGGGGCTATTGTGCTGGCATGCTGATCTCTCCGCATGAGCAGGAGCGGCTGCTCATTCACGTCGCGGCCGGGCTGGCGAGGGAACGCCGGGCGCGCGGGCTGCTGCTCAACTACCCGGAGGCGGTCGCGCTCATCACGTCGTTCCTGCTCGAGGGCGCGCGCGACGGGCGGCCGGTCGCGGAGCTGATGAGCACCGGGCGGGCGGTGCTCACCAGGGACGACGTGATGGACGGGGTACCGGAGATGTTGACGGAGGTCCAGGTCGAGGCCACGTTCCCGGACGGGACCAAGCTCGTCACCGTGCACGAGCCGATCCCGTGATCCCTGGCGAGATCCTGCCGGGCGACGGCGCCATTCCGCTGAACGCGGGGCGTCCCGTGCTCGCGCTTGTGGTCGCCAACACCGGCGACCGGCCGGTTCAGGTGGGGTCGCACTTCCACTTCGCGCAGGCCAACGCCGCGCTGCGGTTCGACAGAAACCTCGCCTGGGGTCACCGGCTGAACGTTCCGGCCGGCACCGCGGTGCGGTTCGAGCCCGGCGTCGAGCGCGAGGTGTCCCTCGTGCCGCTGGCCGGGCGCCAGGAGGTGCCAGGGCTGCAGGTCGGCGGCCGGCGGTTCGCGGGACCGGGCGAGGAGCGTCAGTGAGCGAGCTAAGCGGGGTTGAGATAAGCAGAGCGCGGTACGCGCTGCTCTACGGCCCCACGGCGGGCGACAGGATCAGGCTGGCCGACACCGCGCTGCTCATCGAGGTCGAGCAGGACCTGTGCGCGGGCGGCGACGAGGCGGTGTTCGGCGGCGGCAAAGTGATCCGCGAGTCGATGGGCCAGGCCCTGGTGACCCGGGCCGAGGGCGCGCCGGACATGGTCATCACCGGCGCGGTCATCCTCGACCACTGGGGCGTCGTGAAGGCCGACGTCGGCATCCGCGACGGGCGGATCGCAGCGATCGGCAAGGCGGGGAATCCCGACATCATGGACGGGGTCCACCCGAGCCTGGTGATCGGGCCGTCGACCGAGATCATGGCCGGGAACGGGCTGATCCTGACGGCCGGCGGGATCGACTGCCACGTGCACATGATCTCGCCGACCCAGCTTCCCGAGGCGCTCGGCGGCGGCATCACCACGCTGATCGGCGGCGGCACGGGCCCGGCCGAGGGTACCAAGGCGACCACGGTCACCCCTGGCGCATGGAACCTGGCCAGGATGCTCGAGGCAACCGACGCCTGGCCGGTGAACATCGTGCTCCTCGGCAAGGGCAACACGGTGTCGGAGGAAGCGCTGTGGGAGCAGCTGCGGGCCGGAGCGGCCGGGTTCAAGCTGCATGAGGACTGGGGCACCACGCCCGCGGCAATCGACGCCTGCCTGCGCGTGTCGACGGCCGCCGGGGTGCAGACCGCAATCCACACCGACACGCTCAACGAGGCCGGGTTCGTCGAGGACACGCTGCGCGCGATCGGCGGGCGGCCGATCCACGCCTACCACACCGAGGGCGCGGGCGGCGGTCACGCGCCCGACATCATCACCGTGGCCTCGGTGCCCAACGTGCTGCCGTCGTCGACCAACCCTACCCGCCCGCACACGGTGAACACCGTCGACGAGCACCTCGACATGCTCATGGTCTGCCATCACCTCAACCCGGCCGTCCCCGAGGACCTGGCGTTCGCCGAGTCGCGGATCAGGCCGTCCACGATCGCGGCCGAGGACATACTGCACGACATGGGAGCCATCTCGATGATCGGCTCGGACTCCCAGGCGATGGGCCGGATCGGCGAGGTTGTGCTGCGGACCTGGCAGACGGCGCACGTGATGAAGCTGCGGCGCGGCGCGCTCGCCGGTTACGGCACCGTCGCCGCCGACCACGGGGGGCCGCGGGGCGCTGACAACGCCCGCGCCCGGCGGTACATCGCCAAGTACACGATCTGCCCGGCGATCGCGCACGGCCTCGACCGCCAGATCGGCTCAGTCGAGCCGGGGAAGCTGGCTGACCTGGTGCTGTGGCACCCGGCCTTCTTCGGCGTGCGGCCGCACGCGGTCATCAAGGGCGGCTTCGTCGCCTGGGCCGCGATGGGCGACGCGAACGCCTCGATCCCGACGCCGCAGCCGGTGCTGCCGCGGCCGATGTGGGGCGCCTACGGCCGGGTGCCGGCGAAGACCTCGCTGTCGTTCGTCGCCCCCGCCGCGCTCGAAGCCGGGCTGGCCGAACGGCTGAACCTGACCCGTGACCTGGTCCCCGTGGCCGACGTGTCCGCGCGCGGAAAGGCCGACTTGGTCAACAACGACGCGCTGCCGGATATCCGGGTCGATCCCGACACGTTCACCGTTCGCATCGACGGTGACGTGGTCGAGTCCGCGCCGGCGACCGAGCTGCCGATGGCGCAGCGCTACTTCCTGTTCTGACGATGGCCGAACCTCGCCTGTCTCCCGCGCGGACGCCTTCCCGGCCAGGCTTCAGGAAGATGGTGGATGGTTCCGCACCTTGGGGTGTGCGGAACCATCCACCATCTCTCGCTGGCCGGGGGAGCGGGCGGTGAGTGTCGCCGCCCTGCTGCTCGGGGACTCACGGTTCCCGGCTGGCGGGCACGCGCACTCGGGAGGCGTGGAGCCCGCGGTGACGGCTGGGACTGTAGCTCACTTGGGCACGCTTGAGGTGTTCTTGCGCGGACGGTTGCGCACAGCGGGGCTGGTCGCGGCGAGCCTGGCGGCCGCGGCCTGCATGGCGTGCGTGGCGGCGAAGGAGTCAGCCGCGCCGTTGTCTCCCGGGGGGACGACCCCCCGGGGCGCGGCCGATGGCTCCGCCATCGTATCGGCCGCGCTCGACCTCGATGACTACTGGCAGCAGCTTGATGCCGAGGCCGACGCGCGGACCCCGGCCCCCGCGCAGCGGGAAGCCTCGCGGCGGCAGGGGCGGGCGCTGCTGCGCGCGGCGCGGGTCGCCTGGCCGGACGCCGGGTGGCTGGCCGGGCTCGCCGCGGGGGCGGCCGATCGCGGCGCGGCGGACGGAGCGGCCGGCGGCGCGGTCCGAGACGAGTACCGCGGCGGGCCGCACCACGCGGTGGTGCTCGGCGCGGCGGCCGCGGCGGCGGGATGCACTCCGGGCGAGGCGGCGCTGATCGCCGCCTACCAGGCGGTGGCCGGGCCGGCCAGCGCGGCGGTGCGGCTGCTGGCGCTTGACCCGATGCGGGCCACCGGGGTGCTCGCGCGGCTGGCCGGCGAGATCGGCCAGGTCGCGGACGACGGCGCCGGCTACGCCGCCCGGCCGCTTGACGACCTGCCCTGCCCGTCGGCCCCGGCCCTCGACCTGCTGGCGGAAACGCATATCGGAGCGGAGGTGCGGCTCTTTGAGTCATGACCACGGGGCTTCTGACCACGGAGCTTCCGATCACAGGACTTCTGACCACGAGCACGACTACGGCCCGCACGACCACAGCGTTGACGCGCACCACGCGCCGCCGCTCGGGGGGCGGGCGCTGCGGGTCGGGATCGGCGGTCCCGTCGGTTCCGGCAAGACCGCGCTCGTCGCGGCGCTGTGCCGCGCGCTGCGGGCGGACATCGCGCTCGCCGTCGTGACCAACGACATCTACACGACCGAGGACGCTGACTTCCTGCGGCGGGCCGGCGTGCTCGACCTGGAGCGGATCGTGCCGGTGCGGACCGGCTGCTGCCCGCATACCGCGATCCGCGACGACATCGCGGCGAACCTCGACGCGGTGGAGGACCTCGAGGCGCGCTTCGGTCCGCTCGACCTGGTGCTGGTGGAGAGTGGCGGGGACAACCTGACCGCCACGTTCTCGCGGGGGCTCGCCGACCTGCAGATCTTCGTGCTCGACGTTTCCGGCGGCGACAAGGTACCGCGTAAGGGGGGACCCGGGGTCAGTTTCGCTGACTTGCTCGTCATCAACAAGACCGACCTCGCCCCGCTCGTCGGCGCTTCGCTCGCCGTCATGGACCGGGACGCGCGGGCCGTGCGCGCGGGGCGGCCGGTGATGTTCACGTCGCTGCGCGAAGACCCGCTGGCGGCCGAGGTCGCCGCGTGGGTGCGGGCGGCCGTCGGCAAGCCCGCAATTCCCTAGCGGAACGAGCGCCCGATGACAGTCCCGGCGCCCGGCCCCGGCCCCGCGGCCGGGCCGGCGCCCGCCCCGGTACCACGCAACCGGCTGACCGCCGCGGCGCGGATCGAGGCGGTCGCCGGGCCGGGCGGGACCACCCGGCTACCCGTGCTTTCCTCGCAAGCGCCGCTGGTGCTGCGGCGCACGCCGTCCGCCGTGTACCTGGTCGGCGGCGCGGCCGGGCCGATCGGCGGCGACGAGCTGTCGCTCTCGATCGCGGTGCGATCCGGAGCCTTCCTGCGGCTGCGGACCGCCGCGGCGTCGATCGCGCTGCCCGGGCCTGACGGCGCCGAGTCCGTGCTGCGCGTGTCGGTATCCGTCGCGGCCGGCGGCCGGCTTGAGTACCTGCCGGAGCCGGTGGTGGTCAGCAACGGGGCGCGGCACGCGACCCTGATTTCTGTGACGCTCGCGGCGGGGGCGTCGCTGGTGCTCCGCGACGAGTTGCTGCTCGGGCGGCACGGCGAGGCCGGCGGCGCGGCCCGGACGGTGCTGCGCGTCGACTACGCAGGACAGCCGCTGCTGCGGCAATCGGTCGAGGTGTCGGGGAGCGACCCGGTGGCGCTCGGGCCCGCCGTGCTGTCCGGGCACCGGGCGGTCGGGTCGCTGCTCCTTGCTGGCAACGGGGCGGATGGCAGCGGATCCGAGGGCGGCCCAGGCGCGGTACGGGCCACGCCGGAGCGGGCGGTCATGCCCCTCGCCGGGCCTGGCGTCCTGGTGACGGCACTCGCCGACGACGCGGTCGCGCTGCGCCGGAGGCTCGACGTTAACTCAGGCGAGCCCGGCTCACCCAGCCCGGCTGCGGCGGGATGGTTGTGACAGCGGTACGGTCATAGGCGGCTGGATTTCACAACCATCACCCCGGACCGGCCGGGGCGGGCAGGTCTCGGCGTGGAGGTGGACTGGGTGGGCGAGTTCGTACGGGTTGAGGTGGCGGACCGGATCGCGACGATCCGGTTGGACCGGCCGAAGATGAACGCGCTGAACGCGCAGGTCCAGGGAGAGATCGCCGAGGCGGCGCGGCAGGTGTCCGCCGACGACGCCGTCCGCGCCGTCATCCTGTACGGCGGCGAGCGGGTCTTCGCCGCCGGCGCGGACATCAAGGAGATGGCGCCGCTCGGGTACGCCGAGATGGCCGAGCGGGCGGCCGCGCTCCAGGCCGCGCTCAACGTGGTCGCCGACATACCCAAGCCCGTCGTGGCGGCCGTCACCGGCTACGCCCTCGGCGGCGGGCTCGAGCTCGCGCTGTGCGCCGACTTCCGCGTGCTCGGGGAGAGCGCCAAGGTGGGACAGCCGGAGATCCTGCTCGGCGTCATCCCGGGCGCCGGCGGCACGCAGCGGCTGCCGCGGCTGATCGGCCCGGCCCGGGCGAAGGACCTGATCTTCACCGGCAGGCAGGTGACCGCCGAAGAGGCGCTGGCGATCGGGCTCGCCGACCGGGTCGCGCCTGACGCCGGTGTCTACGCGGCCGCGCGGGACCTGGTCGCCCAGTACGCGACTGGCCCGGCGCTGGCCCTGCGCGCCGCCAAGCAGGCGGTCAACCAGGGCCTCGAGGTCGACCTGGCCACCGGGCTCGAGATCGAGCGCTTGCAGTTCGCCGGCTTGTTCGCCACGGCGGACCAGAAGGCCGGCATGCGCAGCTTTATGGAGAACGGCCCGGGAAAGGCAGTCTTCGAGGGCCGGTGACCGTGTCATGGTGTTGCCTGCAGGTGGAATACTCAAAGGGTGACTGAGCCTGCTGACGACGCGCTCTCGCTTGAGATGGTTACCGCCGCGCTGCGGCTGGACAGTGCCGACGCGGCGCTGTACGCGAGCGTCCTTGCCAACTCGCTCTGCGAGGCCCTGCCGCCCGACTACGTGACAGTAGAGCGCGAGCGGTCCATGTCCGACCGGATGCACGGGCGCCCGGGCGAGATCTCCAAGGTCGCGGTGCGGCTCGGCGACCAGGTCATGACGCTGGCCGTGAAGAACGGCCGGCCCGCCGCCGAGATCTGCCGCGAGGTCCGCGGCGTGGTGCTTACCCGGAAGACCGTTCCCGTGCAGGAGTGGGCCGGCGCCCTGGCCAGCGCCCTGATGAGCCACGCCGAGTCCAACGCCAAGGCCGCGGAGGCCCTCCGCCGTCTGGTTATCGGCTCGTAGCACGGCCCGCACCCCCGCAGCATTGCGGGGCGGCCGCCTGCGAACGGTACCTAAACCTGGGAAACGGGCCGTACCCTGAGAGGACGATGCAAGCACTGGATTCGATCCCGCGCAAGATCGGCCCGTACCGCCTGATCGAGAAGATCGGCGAGGGTGGCATGGGCGTTGTCTACCTGGGCGCCGACACGGAGGGGCGCCGGGTCGCGGTCAAGGTACTCGGCGCGGCCGTGGCCGGCGACCCGAATGCCAGGCAGCGCCTCGCCCGCGAGGTGGAGACCATGCGGCGGGTCAGGAACAGGTTCGTCGCCGAGGTTCTCGACGCCGACGTGGACGGACCCTCCCCGTACATTGTCACCAGGTACGTCCCCGGCCGCACACTTGAGGACACGGTCCGCCAGGGCGGGCCGCTGCGCGGCCAGGCACTCGACAACCTCGCCGAGGGGCTCGCCGAGGCGCTTACCGCCATCCACGGGGCCGGGGTGGTGCACCGCGACCTTAAGCCGGGCAACGTCATGCTGGACGGCGACCACCCGGTGATCATCGACTTCGGCATCGCGCACGTGCCGGACGCGACCAGGCTGACGAAGACCGGCCTGGTGATGGGGACGCCCGGCTACCTCGCACCGGAGGTCATCGAGGGCGGCTCGTCAAGCGGCGCGTCGGACGTGCACTCATGGGGCGCCACGGTCGCCTACGCCGCCACCGGCAGGCAGCCGTTCGGCAGCGGCACCTACCAGACGATCTTCTTCCGCGTGCTCGAGGGGAAAGCGGAGCTCGACGGGGTGCCGCCGTACCTGCTGCCGTTCGTCACCGCGGCGCTGTCCACCGACCCCCGGTCGCGGCCGACCGCGCGCTGGCTGGCCGGGCAACTCGGCTTGCCCGGCGGCGGGCGGATGCCGCAGCCCGGCGTGGCGGCGACCCGCATGGAGAACCCGCCGACCCGCACGATAACCTCGCCGCCGCCCTTCGCGGTGCCGCAGCCACTGCCGCAGCCAACGCCCCGGCCAGCGCCGCAGCCAGCCAGGATCGCGTACCGGTCGCCCGCGCAGGCGGCGCGGGACGTGGCCGACCTGCTCCCGCCCGTCGCGCCCCCGGCACCGGCACCACGGCAGCAGGGGCCGCGGCCGCAGGCACCAGCGCAGGCCGCCCCCGGACGGGGCGAGCCCTGGCAGCCGGACTGGCAGCCGTCCGGGCTCGGCTTCCTCAGCCTGGCCGCCGGTGTCGCCGCGGTGGCGCTCAGCGTGCTGCTGCCCGTCGCGGGAACGGTGCTGTCGCTCGCGGTGATCACCTTGCTGCGCGCGGCTGACCGGGCGCAGCACGCCCTCACCGAGCGGCGCAGCCGGTACGGCGCCCGGCCGAGCGACATAGCGATCGTGATCGTGAGCGCCCCGTGGACCGTGGTCCGCGCGGCGCTGACGACGGTGCTGCTCTCGCCGCTCGCTATCATCGCCGCGCTGCTCGCAGGCGCGGCCTCGGTCATCGTGACCAGGACGGGGACGCTCCCCGGCGCGGGCAGCTGGGCGGCGGGCGCCGCGATCGCCGTCTACTGCGTCGGGCCGGGCTCGGGCGCGCCGCGGCGGCAGCTGCGGCGGATGAGCGCGTCGGTCATCCGTACCCGGGCCGCCCTGGTCGTGGCCTTCATCTCGTGCTGGGCGCTCGCCCTGGCGGTCGTCTCCTCCGCGCTCTCGCAGCCGCCGCTCATCTGGCCGGCGACGGCCTCAACGATCCCGCACCTGATGCCCGGCTTGCCCTCCCTGGGCGGCACGCTGCACTCCGTCCAGGGGTGGCTGCTGGACAACACCGTGGGCATGCTGCACCTGCCCTGACCCGTGCTCGGCCAGCGGCCGGACCATGCCGAGCGCGATCACCTCGTTGGCGAGGCGCGTACGCCGGTTGGCGCCCTCCGGTACCCGGAACTTCACGTAGAGCCGCAGCAGGTGCTGCTTGACCGCCGCCTCGGTCACCACCAGGTCGCCCGCGATCTCCTTCGCCGTAGCGGGCGTCACGAACGCGTCATCCGACAACGCGGGACGGCACAGCGACACGAGCACGTCGAGCTCGCGCCTGGTCAGCTCCGGAGCTGCGGCACGCCGCAACTCCGCCTCGGCCGCCAGTTCCTCCTGCGGGATTCCCCCGACTCGGCAGCGCGCCGACCCGAAAGAAAGCACGTCACCGTCATCAAGCACGCGACGGGCGACCGGCCGCCCGTTTACCCGCGTGCCATTACGTGATAATCCCAGATCAGCCACGTAATAGTAGGGACCGCGGCGCACGATTTCCGCATGTAGCCGGGAAACGCTCGGGTCAGCTAGCCGGACATCCGCCCCGCGGCCACGCCCGATCGTAGTGACCTCGCCGCGCAGCGGAATTACTTCCCCTGTGTCCTCCACGCGAATGAAGGGACTGTCCACGCAGATCCTCCCGTCTACCTGATACGTGACGCTTATCTCACTGTAGCGTTACTTTCCCGGCATGCGGCTGAGGCGGGAAAAGGTTTCCGATAGAAGGCGTAGGGTGGTGAATACCGGATGCGCCCCCGACCTGGCGGCGTAGCGGGACCGGACCCGCCGGTCCCAGGTAATCGCCGGTAAACTGCCCATTGAGCAGCCAAAAGGCTGGCCGTCCGCACGCGGCCGACCGCGGGAGACGATCATGACACCCGACACGCAGCAGGCGCGGGCTGGCCACCGCCGCCCGCAGGGCAAGCGACGGGACGCGGGGGCCGCCGTACGTTCGGTTTCCGTGGCGGCGGAAGCGGCGCGGACCGGGCGGCGGGACGGTGCCGCGCGCCCGGCGTACGCGTCTCGCCACGCGCGGGCGGAGTGGGCTGCCTCACGGCCGGGCGACGCCGCCTCCGCACGGGGCGGCGGACAGGCGGACGCGCGCGGGCACGCGGGACACGCGGGACACGCGCGGCGCGCCCAGGAAGATGCGAGTATCGTCAGGGTTGTCCCGCTGCTTGCCGTCCTTGTCGTCGTCGCCGCAGGCGTGTACATCGCGTGGTGCCAGGGCACG
>Ga0207664_10001229_pt1 | contig 16956 bp, 11 predicted proteins | sample LARL83metaG_FD_184349 | JGI IMG/M metagenome (GOLD analysis project Ga0207664, IMG submission 184349) | Corn, switchgrass and miscanthus rhizosphere microbial communities from Kellogg Biological Station, Michigan, USA - LAR L8-3 metaG... | ecosystem: Host-associated > Plants > Roots >... | reverse complement strand
GTTCTGGGCGCTGATCGGCATGGCGGCAATGATGGGCGGCACCATGCGCGCGCCTCTCACCGCGATCATCTTCGCTCTCGAGCTCACTCATAATGTCGGCGCGCTCTTGCCGTTGGCGATCGCCAGCGCGATGGCGCACGGCACCACGGTGCTGCTGCTGAAGCGCTCGATTCTCACCGAAAAGGTCGCGCGCCACGGGCATCACGTGATGCGCGAGTACATCGTCGATCCGTTCGAGACGATGCGGGTCGCTGAAATCATGGCGCAACCCGTGGACAGCCTGCCGGCGACGATGCCGGTCGGCGATGCCGTCGCCTTCTTCACCGCGCCCGATGCGGCGCGCCACAAGAGCTACCCCGTCATCGACGAAACGGGGCGGCCGACGGCGATGGTATCGCGCGCTGACACCCTGCGCTGGACGATGAGCGGCTGGCCTTCCGGACAGACCCTTGGAGAGCAGCTTGCCGATTGCGATCTGCTGGTCGGCTATGACGACGAGATGGTCGGCTCCCTGGCCGATCGAATGGCGGCGGCCGACCTCGGCCGCGTGCCGATCCTGCGCCGTGCCGACGGGGCTGTGGTCGGGCTGGTGGCCCGCCGCGATCTCCTGCGCGTCCGCGCCAGCGGCGTCCGCCACGAGCGCGAGCGCTCGGTGCTGCTGCGGTTCCGCGCTGCGGCGCGGTAGCGAAAGAGCGCATCCCTGGGTCGTTTCTCCGACCGGCGCTTCCGCTCCTCACGTTGCCAGTCCCGGCGCCTCGGACTATGGTTTCCCGAACGACGCAAAAAATTCACGGGAGGCACGCTCTGATGCCGTTGCTTGGCGGCCGCAGAGGAGACGGAGAATGGCTTACGACCTGATTGTGCGCGGCGGGACCATTGTCGACGGCTCGGGCCTGCCGGGCTATCGCGCCGATCTCGGCATCGAGGGCGGCGTCATCGTTGCGATCGGAGATCTCGGAGGCCAATCCGCCAGGGAGACGATCGATGCCGAGGGGCACGTCGTTGCTCCCGGCTTCGTCGATGGCCACACCCACATGGACGCCCAGGTGTTCTGGGATCACCTCGGCAGCAATTCCTGCTGGCATGGCGTCACCTCGGTGGTCATGGGCAACTGCGGCTTCTCGCTGGCGCCGTGCGCGGAGAAGAACAAGGCACTGGTGCTGCACAACCTGGAGCGCGCCGAGGACATTCCGCGCGCGGCAATGGAAGCCGGAATCCCGTGGAGCTGGGAAACTTATCCGGAATATCTCGACGCCGTGGACGCCCTGCCCAAGGGCATCAATTATGCCGGCTACGTCGGCCATTCGGCGCTCAGGACCCATGCCATGGGTGAGCGCGCGATGGAGAAGACCGCGAGTGCCGAGGATCTCGACGTCATGGCGCGGGCGCTGGCGGATGGTCTTCGCGCCGGCGCGATCGGCTTCAGCACCTCGCGCACCAAGGCACACCGGACTCCCGACGGCCGGCCGGTCGCGAGCCGCGTCGCCGCCTGGTCCGAGGTCGAGGCGCTGGCGGGCGTGATGAAGGGTCTCGGCGCCGGAGTCATGGAGATCGCCCGCGAGAACGCGATCCCCGATCCGGTTGCGCGCCGCGCCGAATTCGCCGAGATCAAGGGGCTGGCTTTGGATACCGGCGTGCCCGTCACATTCGGCAGCTTCTGGTACCGCCGCGAGGTGCCCGACATCTGGCGCGAGCAATTCGGGCTTGTGGACGAGATCGCCGCAGAGGGCGGCAGGGTGCTGATCCAAGGCACGACCTTCGCCAATTTCTCGCTGCGCTCGTTCGAGACGCTGATGCCCTACGATCGCGCTCCGGTGTGGCGCGAGTTCAGAAAGCTTCCGCTTGCGGAACAGGAAGCCGGGCTGCGCAATCCAGAGATGCGCGCGAAGTTGGTCGACGCAGTGCGCCGTTTCGAATTCAAGGCCAATCCCGCGGAGCCGAATGCGCTCCAGCGGCCGGCGAACTGGGACTGGATCTATCCCTACGACCGGACCCTGCCGCCCTACCCGTCGGTGGGCGACATCGCCCGCGAACGCGGCCAAGACGCTATCGACACCGTGATCGATCTCGCGCTGGAGAGGCACCTCAAGCTCTTCTTCATCAATCCGAGCAACAGCGACAACGACGAGTTTCTTCGCGCGCTGGTCTGTCATCCTCATGCCGCGGTGACCTTCTCCGATGCCGGCGCCCATGTCGCGACGACCCTCAGTCCGATGCACTGCCAGCTTCTCGGCTACTGGGTGCGCGACCGTCACGTGATGAGCCTAGAGGCGGCGGTGCGCAAGATCACCTACGACATCGCCTCGTTCTGGGGGCTGTCGGGCCGCGGTCTTCTGCGCGAGGGCTACCACGCCGACGTAGTCGTCTTCGATCCGGCGACGATCGCGCCGGAAATGCCCGAGCTGATTCACGATTTGCCGACCGGCGCGCCGCGCATCAAGCAGAAGGCGATCGGCATCAAGGCGACGATCGTCAACGGCCAGATTCTGGTGCGCGGGAACGAGCACACCGGCGCTTATCCGGGCCGGCTCCTGCGCGGACCGCTGGCACGAAACTGAGGGTGCTCGAATGCAAAAAGGCCCCGGATCGCTCCGGGGCCTTTCGTTCGCGCGTCCAATGATGGCTACGACTTCTTCCCCTCTTTATCGGACTTCTTTTTCGGCTTGGCGCACCATGCGGCGTCCTTCGTGTACTTGCCGCAGGCCACCAACTCGTCCTGCTTCGGCGCGCCCACCAGCTTGGCGGCGGCTTGGACCACGTCTTTCGGATAGCCGTAGGCGCGGTGAAGGAGCCCTTCGATGTCCTTAGCGGTCAACGGTTCCACCTCGAGCTTGGCCTGGGCCGCGTCCTTGATGAATTTGGGATCCTTCATGGTGGCGTCGAATGCGGTTCGAAGCGCGGTCAACCGGTCGGCCGGTACCTTCGGCGGCGCAACGATCGGGCGGCCCCACTCCTGGCGAATCAGCAGAAGTTCCAGCACCTGCTTCTTCTTCGGATCCTTCACGCTGTCGAGCACCATCGGCACGTTGGGCATGTTGCGCGTGTCGGGATGGAGGCCGACCTGGGCCAGGATGTTGATCTCATGGCCGCTGATCCACTCGGGATTGGATGCCGCCAGGGTCGAGTAGCCGAGGCCGCATACGCCCTGCACCTCTCCACGCTCGAGAGCGAGGCGCTGGCCCGATGTCGAATAGCCGACGATGACCTTTATATTCGTGCCGAGGACATCGTTGAGGATGCGCGGCATGGTCGCCGAGTTTCCGGTGGCGCCGGTAGCGGCCACGGTCATGTCCGGGTGCTTCTTGAGATCGGCGAGCGTCTTGACCGGGCTCGTGTGCCAGGTCACGCAGATGTTCTGCAGCTTCCCGATCGAGCCGACCCAGCCCATCTTCAATGGGTCGTAGTGAGCGGCCGCATTGCCGAGCAGCGGTTCCAGACTGTTGGTGTTGTACAGCATGGCGATCTCGGAACCGTCCTTGGCCGCGCTGTTGTAGATGTAGTTGCTGGCCCGCAGTCCGCTCGCGCCCGGCATGTTCCTGACGACGATGTTGGGATGGCCCGGAATGTGCTGGTTGAACGTCCGCGCGAAGATACGGGTGTAGACGTCGTAGCCGCCGCCGGCGCCGCTGGCGACGATGAACGACAAATCCTTGCTCTTGTAAAAGTCGGCGACGGCATCCGCCCGCACCGCGCCGGCAAGGCCGGGTACGGCAGCAAGAATGCCGGCGGCGAGAACGAGTGCGCTTCTGGTGTGCATGGAAGTCTCCCTGTTTACGTGCACGCGGGATGAAACGGCTTGCTGTCGGGCACGACCGACGCGACAAACCGCGCCCGTCCCGCGCGATTAGGCAGGCGGGGCGAGCGATGCGACGCGGCGAGTGACCTCGCTTCTGGTGCGCCGATCCGGCACCGAGCCATGACAGCGGGCGCCGGAGTTACCCGTGTGAGCGACCTCCACCTTCAGAGTGGGCGTCTTTGGGCCGCCTCCGCAAGGGAAAAACCGCGCCTAGGTATTTGTTCGCGACCCGCCGCAATCGGCCGTATTTATCGATTTACAAATAAATTTTTGATTCCGATCATGCCGCCGGTGCGCGATCTCGCCAAGAAGTAGGCGGGCGATTCCTGAACGGCCGGTCCGTTCAACTCATCGGCTGATCGGAGGCGAACTGCTCGATGCGCACCCGGGCGACCCCGCCGGCCTTCATGCCGAGATCGCGCGCGGCGCGCGCCGACAGATCGATGATGCGGTTCTTCACATAGGGGCCGCGGTCGTTGATCCGGACTTTCACCGTGCGCCCGTTCTCCAGGTTGGTCACGCGCACGACGGTGCCGAACCGCAGGCTTTTATGCGCGGCCGTCAGCGCCTGCATGTCGAAGGTTTCGCCGTTCGCCGTGGCGCGGCCGTTGTGGGCGGGCCCATACCACGACGCGGTGCCTTCCTGGCTGAAGACCGGCGCCTCGGGCGCGAGGGGTGGGGGCGCCGGTCGAGGGCCGGCACAGGCCGCGACGCAGGCAACCAGGCCCAGCATCAGCAATTTCCGAAGTGGCCCCCGCGTCGCGACCGGCCGTAGCCGATGCGCGATGGTTTGTCCTGACATTCAGCCCTCTCTCGTGTTCCCCTTGCCGCGAAGCATCATAGCGGAACGAAACGAGAGTGCCGAAGTCCGGCAGCGGCGATTCAGCGAATCAACTTCGGGCCGCCGTGTCCACTCAGAACATGCGCAGAACCGGCGTGGCTCCGATGAGCGGGAGGGTGCGGCGGATGTGCTGCTTGCGAAAACGCCGCGCATGCACGCTTAGGCGCGTCTGTCGGTGCGGCGCGCGCCGCCGCGCGGCGGGACGGTGGACCGATGGGAATAGACGGGGCGGCTGAAACAACGAAAAGAAGCGACGCAATGCGTTGGTCATGATCGGCCTGCTTTCGCCTGGTCGTGATCTCGTTTCCGTTCGTGACGTTCGACGCGTGATGAATGTCTCAGTGGTGCCAAGGGTCCATACCGACCTCGCGCAGAATCGCATAGGCCTGGCGGGCATCCTCGCGGATGTCGTTCCATTGCCGGGTGAGAAGAGCCAAGCCGCAATTCACCGAGAGCTGCTTGCGCGCGGCTTCCCACGCCGTGCGGGCGGTATCGTAGGCTTGCAGTGCGGCGGCCAGCGCCTGTTCCTCGGGCCCGAAGCTGCCGGCACGGAACGCGAGAATTTCACGCGCCTGGGTGCTGTTCACGCCCGCATACCCGATGCCCGCCGCCTCGAACACCGGCTTCGGGCATGTCTCGCGGACGAGGCGGTTGAAGCGCTTGCGGGTCTCAACCACGGCGAACGACAGGCGGCGGTCGGCCGCAACGACTTCCGAGGCCCATGCGAAAGTGCCGCGCAATGTCTTGCGCGCGGCGAATGGAAGTGCGGTTGCCGACAACTCGTTGCGAACGGGAAGGGGTATGACGTTGCAGCCGACCGCCTCGTCCCCCTGGAACAGGGGGGCTGCCGGGGCGGGGTGCATCTCTTCGCCGGGCGACGACTTGGGGAAGGCAATGCTGACGACGTTGGAACGCGACACGTAACGGCTCCGGTTCGGATTGCATGATCCAGCGTGGTGTGTCGCTGGCGTGTCACAGATAGGGCCGAGATTTAGCACGATCAAATGTCTATGGATAACAATGTCGTGATTGCGGCGGAGCGCCGCTGCAATTGTCACAAGCAAGCGGCCGAGCTTGGCTGCGATGTCACAGGCAAACGACCGTCAAGCTTGGTTAGGGTAGGCGTTTTTCGGAGATCGGAGCGGACATCATGGCGGCTGGATTCGCTTCAGTGGCGCGAGGCAGAAGCCGGCAATTCCGTCAAGCTCGGCTCGCGGGAACGTTATTCGCTTCGTCGCGGGTGCGCTGTTAATCAGGCAATTCATCTATGCGTAATTCAGAGGCCCTATGACCAGGAACAGCGCTGAAGCCGTCCTTTCTCTCAACCATTCGAGTCCCGATTTGGATGTCTGGCGTGCCGCGGATCTTCTCATCAAGCAGTATGGCGCGGATGCCCAGTCGGCCGCCGCTCTGCTCGCCAATGCGCGGCGTACCAAAGGCGACCGAACCGGAGAGCGGGTATGGCTCCGGGTCATGATGGCGGTGCGCGAGTTGCGCCGCGCCGTCCGCGGCGGCACCGAGCGCCTGAACTAGCCCAGAACCGGCGATATCCGACAAGAGCGGCGCAGCGCACGTCTGGGTCGATCTGAACCGCGACGGTGGCCACTGCGGACGTGATCGTATTCCGATCGCGAAAACTCACGGACAAGCGATCGGCCCTCACGGTGCCTCGGCTGCCCGGGACGGCTCGACGCGCTTCACCACTCTTTAACCCAAAGGATACGATATTCGGAGTGGATTGGAGTCTGAGACAATGGCTGCGATGCTGCGCGCTGGCGCTGTCCGTGCGATGTTGTCGCGGCGATGGGCGAGCGCCGCGGTCATGGGCGTGTTCACCCTTCTGGTCGTGGGCGCGTTCATCGGTTTCATGGCCCTCGATCTCGTCCAGATGCGGGCAACCGCGATCCGCAACAGCGAGCGCAACACCGCCAGCTTCGCGCTCGTCCTGGCCGAGAACCTCGGTCAAACCGCATCGGCGGTGGACCAGGTTCTACAGGCATTCGTCCCAAAGCTTGACGGCGACAAGGACCGCTCGGTTGCCGCGATGGACAAGCTTCGCGGCCAACTCATGGAATCCATATCGCCGATCCCGGAGGCGCAGATTTTTGCCGCCTTCGATGCCAACGGGGTGCGTTTCCTGAATCTGACCGACTGGCCGGAATCGCACTCGTCGAACGGAGCCCAGAAGGATTATTTCGTTGCCCATCGCGACAATCCGGGTCTCGGGCTCTTCATCAGCAAGGTGTTCCGATCGGGATCGGGCTATACGGTGATTTCCCTGACCCGGAGGCTCGCGAACCCGGACGGGTCGTTTGCCGGAACGCTGGCCATATCCATTGCGCCCAAATATCTGCAACGGGTGTACGACCAGGCCGGATTCAATCGGAACGGCTCCATCTCGCTGTATCGGGCGGACGGCACCCTGCTGGTCCGGCATCCGGAATCGTCGGGGCAGATCAATCGGAGCTTCGAGGATTCGACGCTCTTTTCCATGGGTCTTCGGGAAGCGCCCGTCGGCACGATGGACACCGTCTCTCCGATCGACGGTGTTCGTCGCATCACGAGCTATCGACGGGTGGAGGGGGCGCCGCTGGTCATCGCCGTGTCCGAATCCTTCGACGAGGTTCTCCGGGAATGGCACGCTCTGGTCGCGCGGTATATCGCTCTTGCGCTGCTCATCGCCATCGCAGTCGGCGGTTTTGCATTTGCCGTCTACCGTCAGATGATGAAGCGGGCGTCATCCGACCGCCGATTCCGCGCGGCGATGGATTCCACGACGAACGCATTCTTCACATTGTCTCCGCATTCAAGCACGGACGGCGCGCTCGATTTCACGATCAAGGATGCGAACAAGGCGGCGGCCGTTCTTGTCGGCAGCGATCGTACAGGGCTGATCGGCGCGTCGCTGGCGGGGGTGGGGCATGGATTTCCCGTGCGCCCGGTACTCGAAATCTGCACCCAGACGCACCGGGCCGGCGAGGCGCAGAACGCATCGCTGAAATTCATTCTGGACGGCGAGGAGCGCTGGTTTCGCGTGCGCGCCACGCCGTTTCCCGACGGCGTGGCGCTGAGCATGGGCGACGTCACCGAAGAGTACGCGGCGCGCGCGGCGCTCGAGATCGCTAAGGAAGGCGCCGAACGCGCCAATCGCACGAAGTCGGATTTTCTCGCCAACATGAGCCATGAGCTACGGACGCCGCTCAATGCGGTCATCGGATTCGCGGATATGATCGCCCAGCAATTGTTCGGTCCGGTCGGCTCCGACCGTTACCGGGAGTACGCGGAGCTCATTCGGATGTCGGGCACCCATCTGCTCGACGTCATTTCCGACATTTTGGATCTGGCGAAGGTCGAGGCCAACCGCATCGTGCTGGACGATGACGAGGTCGACGTTCCCGCGGTCCTGCGAACCTGTGCGACGCTGATCGCGACCCGCGCCGAACAGGCGGGCGTCGTTGTGCGCGTCGATGCGCCCGCGGATATTCCGTCGGTCGTAGCCGATGAGTTGCGCCTGAAGCAGATCGTGCTCAACCTGACTTCGAATGCCGTGAAGTTCAGTCCAAAAGGCGGCGAAGTCCGTCTCAGCGCCCGGCTCGGTGAAAACGGCGGGCTTGCCATCGCGGTATCCGACCACGGCTGCGGAATGACCGACCAGGAGGTCGCGTTGGCCTTGGAGCCGTTCGGTCAGGTGAACAGCGCGGTGGCAAAGAGCAAGGAGGGGACGGGCCTCGGGCTGCCGCTTGCACGCCGCCTCACGGAGATTCACGGCGGGACATTGCGGATCGACAGCAAGCCGGGAAAAGGGACCGTCGTCACCATTTCCATTCCGCCGCATCGGGTGCTTGCCTCATCCCAGGCACAGGTCGTCTGAGCCGGCTCACGATGCAGCCAGGCTTCGCTTTGGTTCGGGTCTCGGGGATTTCGCTCAAGAGAACGTTATTCGCCTCGCGGGAAGCGGAGCGTTAAGGAATGTTCTGCAATTCTTTCAAAGGGCATGGTCTCTGGAGTTTTTCAATTGAGCAGCAATGGCGTTCACGACAGTCTTTCCAAGATCGACTTGAACGGTAACTTGAACATCTGGCAGGCGGCGGACGTGATCATCCAGCACTATCGCGTCAACGCCCAGGCGGCCGCGGCGCGCATGGCCGATGCCCGCCGCCGGAAGGGCGATGCCACCGGCGAGCGCGCGTGGCTGACGATCATGATGGCGATCCGCGAGTTGCAGCGTACCGAGCGCAACCATCTCGAGCCGCTGCACTAGGTGTGTCACCTAGAAGAAGTCGGTTACGCACGCGCCGCGACGCCATCCGAGAAATGGTGCGCGGCCGGGCGCCGGGGCGGTGAAGCTGCCAAGCGGCCCTTTGTAAGGATTAAAGCCATCAGCCGGAGCGTAAGCCTGTCAACCCCCTGGGCGGCACCCCGTTCCCGGCGTTCAGGCCCCGGAGCATGAGAGGAATAATTATAATTCAATAACTTAACTGTATTCCGGAGAATGAAGGGAGGCGTTACTAGGATAAATGATTAAAATTTGAGTTAAATTATTCAGAAAGTTAATTCAATTTTATTGGACATCTTAGGCGGCCGGTCGGCATATGGCGGCAACGCTTAGGGGGAGGCGGGTCGGTTATACCGCCGCTATGGGGTGCAATAAGGCCGTTTCGCTGCAAAGTGGCCGCTTTTTTCCCAGACGCAAGTACCGATGCCCTCGTTAGGCGTCTCACTCCGGGCGACAAGACCTGAGAGCGATGCTCGTTCGACGAAAGGGCTAGGTATCATGGTTGTCGTGAACACGAATGCGGCGCGCTACCGGGCGGATCGGCGGGCGCGGAACGATTTCCTGTTTGGCTGCACGGCCTTGCGCGGTCGCCTGGGACTCGCGATCCTCGCCTTGAGCGGAATCGCGCTGAGCGGACCCGCTCTCGCCCTCGATGCCACCGCGCTGCCCCAGGGCGGGCACGTCACGTCGGGAAGTGCCACGATCACGCAGACGGCGCCGGCGCAGCTCGGCATTTCGCAGCACTCCGACCGCGCCATCCTCGATTGGAACAGCTTCAACATCGGCGCGAGCGCCGGCGTCAATTTCCAGCAGCCCAGCAGCTCGGCGATCGCCGTGAACCGGGTCGGCGGCGGGACGGACCCGTCGCAGATCATGGGGACGCTGACCGCCAACGGCCAGGTCATGATCCTCAACCCGAACGGCGTGCTGTTCGGTCGCGGGTCGCACGTGGACGTGGCGGGGCTGGTGGCGTCGACCGGCAACATCGACGACGCGGCCTTCATGCGCGGCGACACGCGGCTGACCCTCTCCGGTCGGTCGAGCGGTGCGAGCGTGGTCAACGAGGGAGCGATTACGGCGCGGGACGGCGGGCTTGTCGCGATGGTCGCGCCCTCGGTCGCCAACGACGGCGTCATCGAGGCGCGGGTCGGTCGTGTGGCCCTGGCCGGCGCCAGCACCGTCACCCTCGATCTCTACGGCGATCAGATGATCCAGATCGCGGTGGACGGCGGCTCCCAGGCGGCCGGTGTTCTGGTCGCCAACTCGGGACGCATCGCGGCGGATGGCGGCCGGGTGCTGCTCACCGCCGAGGCGGCGCGTGGCTATGTCGATCAGGTGATCAACACGTCGGGTGTGGTCCGCGCCCAGGGCGTCTCGGTCGACGGCGGCGCCATCGTTCTGAACGGCGGCTCCAACGGCACGGTGACCGTGGCCGGGACGCTGGACGCATCCACCGCGCAAGCGGGCGGGACCGGCGGCACGATCAAGGTGGTGGGTGACCGGACGGCGTTGACCGACACGGCGGTGCTCACCGCCTCGGGCGACGTCCAGGGCGGCCAGATCGAGACGTCGGGCCACACGCTATCGATCGCAGATGGGGCGCGCGTCGAAGCCGCAGCCGCGAACGGACAGAACGGCACGTGGTTGCTCGATCCGGCGTCTGTAAACATTGCCTCAATCGGCGGCGACATCACGCCGGCAACGATCGTCACGACTCTCAACACCACCAACATGGTGGTGCAGGCGGACAACTCGATCACCGTCTCCGACATCGTGGACTCGAGCGCGCAGGCGAACGCCAATACGCTGACGTTCCAGGATACAACCCCAGGCGATGGCCTCACCGTCAATCTCAACGCCAAGGTTAATCTCGGCGCCAGCCAGCATCTGACCGGCGACGGAACCACGGTCAACGTCGGCAGCAACGGCAAGATTCAGAACGGCGTCGATGTTTCCAAGAGCGGTGCCACGGTGAACGTCGCCGCCGGCACGTACAATGATCCCAACGTCAACATCAATAAGAACAACCTTACGCTCGCCGGCGCCAGCGGCGCCAAGATCGTGGTTCCCGATTTCGCCGGTCAGCGCAATGGCATCAACGTCAACGCCGATGGCGTAACGGTTTCAGGCTTCGAGATCGCGGGGCCGGTGACGTCGTCGTATCTCACCTATAACTGGGGATCGAACATCAGCCGCGGCATCGCCGTGTCGAATGGCAGCGACAACTTTGCGATCACGAACAACAATATTCACGACGTCCGCAACGGTATCCTCATCGATGGCCGCAATGCGGCCAGCACCGTCACCGGCAACCGTATCGAGAACACCAAGGGCGGCATCTCGGTGCAGTACACCGATGGCTCCACCATCGGCATATCCGGCAACAGCCAGGGGCCGATCGGCAACGAGTGGGGCGTCAATCTGCACCTGAACGGTCATCTGGCCGGGGACGGCGTCACGATCCTTTCGAATTCGCCCCCGATCGCCTCGGCGCCGACGTTGGCGTGGCAGCAGTCTTTACTCGCTCAGAGCGCGGCGAACGGCGGCTGGAGCATCCAGGACCAGGCCTACACCTCGTCCAATCGCACCGAGGTTACGGTTGCCGCCACGGGCTCGGCGAGCAACCAGGGCAGCCCGCTCCACCCGCTGGACACTATCCAGAACGGCGTCAACGCCGTGGTGACCGGCGGCACCGTCAACGTCGCGGCGGGCACCTACGCGGAGAATCTGACAATCGCCAAGGCGCTCACCATCGACGGCGCCGGGATCGGTCAGACGACGCTGCAAGCGGCGTCGCACTGGTCGGGAACTGCCTTCACGGTCAACGGTGCGTCCAACGTCACGCTCTCCGATCTCACCGTCTCGGACTACCAGTATGGATTGCAGATCAACGGCACGTCCAACGACATGAACGTCACCCGCGTGGCGTTCGCCGGCGATCACTACGGCGTCCGCACCGGCACGACGACGCGGGCCGACCGCTTCCACATGACCGACAGCTCGTTCTCCGGCGGAGAGATGTCGGTGGAGACATTCAACAACCATGTTGGTGCCGTGGCGACCGGCTCGTTCGCCGATGCGCTGTTCGAGAACGTCACGATCAACGATCCGACCTACAAGGGATTCTATTTCGAAACCGCCGACAATCTCACCTTGCGTAATGTCACCATCAACAATGCGGGCAACTTCGGCGATCCGTCGAGCCAACAGTTCGGCGCGGCGATAGACGTCAATCTGAAGTTCGACGCCTACCATGCCATCACGTTCGACAATCTCGTCGTCACGAATTCCGGTCATAGCTCGGGCGATCCCAGCCGCGCGGCGGTCGTGGTCAAGACGCGCGGTGTTCCTGGCGACAGTTCGACGTATACGGCGGATCCTGCGAGCCTGCAGAGCATGACGATCACCGGTGGCCGGATTGAGGGCTCCGCCGGCACGGGCATCCGCTTCGAGGATGTGTCCAACGGCGCCGGAGGCCGTCCGACGCTGACGGTGAGCACGAGTTTCGCCAACAACGGCATCGATATTCAGACCGATAAGGCGAACGTGAACGCCACCGGCTCGACGTTCACCGGTGCGACCAGCGACGCCCAGATCGAGGCGCGCCTGCTCCACATAGTGGACGATCCAGCCCGCGGTCGCGTGACGTGGACGTCGATCGATCCGCCGCCGCCACCGCCTCCGCCGCCGACCCCGGAGACCTTCTTGCCGCCGGCCGTTACGATCACCAACGCGCTGCCGCCGGCACCGCCGGCGCCGCCGGCGCCACCGCCGCCGCAGGTCACTCCGCCGCCGCCGGCCCAAGTCGTGGCGACGGTACCGCCGGCGCTTCTGTTGACCATCGTGGCCCCCGCCGCGGGCGGCATTCCGGGCATCGGTGGGGCGCCGCCGCCGCAAGTGATCGTGACCAACAACACCACTGGCGTCGGTGGCGCGTTGGCGGGCGGCAACGCGGTGGTTTTGGATCTTTCCGGGAGCGGTCCCTCTTACAGCCAAACCGCGAGCCTGACGACAACGCCGCCTCCGCCCCCGCAGTCGGGCGGATCGCCGGGAGGATCGTCCTCGCAGTCGGGGGGATCGTCTTCACAGGCAGGCGGCTCGTCGGATGGATCCTCGCCGCAGAATCAGTCGGGCAATGCGCAAGGTTCGCAGAAGAACGATGGCTCGGAGTAGCCTGAGCGAGCGTATGCGTGGGGGTGAAAAGCCGGTGATTCGTTACCTTTTACTGTGCCTCGCTCTGGTATTGATCGCCGTCGCTCCGGCCGCTGCCCAGACCTCCGTGGCTCCATCGGCGGAGCCAGGGCGCATCCCGGAGCGTTTCCGTCCGGCGCCCAACCCCTCGGCGGTTCCGGAAATCTCGGTGCCGACCATGCGCGCCGCGCCGCCTCCGGCCGAGGCGGCGGCCATTCGCTTTCGCTTGGCCGGAATCGTCGCCGACGGCGTCACCGTCTACGATGCCGCCGCCCTGACTCCGCTCTATTCCGAATTCCTCGACCACGACGTAACTCTTGCCGAGATTTACGAGATCGCGGCGCGCATTACGACGAAGTACCGGAATGACGGTTATGTGCTGGCGCAGGCGATTGTGCCCGCGCAGCGTATCTCCGGCGGCATCGTTCATATCCGGGTGATGGAAGGCGCGATCGACCATATCCGGATCGAAGGGGATGCCGGCGAGCAGAACAACCGATTGCTGCGCGCGTATGCCGATAAAATCCAAAACTCCCGCCCGCTCAAGAACGCCGATCTCGAACGCTACCTTCTGCTCGCGAACGATATTCCCGGCGTGCACGTTCGCAGTGTCCTGACGCCTGCGGCGGAGAGCGGTGCAGCCGATGTGACGCTCCTCGTCGACCGGACCAGGGTCGACGGCTCGATCGGGTTCGATAACCGCGGCACGCGATTCCTCGGGCCGATCCAGACGATCGGGACGGTGAATTTCAACGGCGCTATGACCGAAAATGACCACGTGGGGCTGCAGGTGGTGCGGACTCCGTTCAAGCGTCAGCTCGGCTATTACGCGCTCCGCGTCGACGAGCCGGTCGATACGGAAGGCAGCGTGGCGAGCCTGTCCGCGAGCTACACCAACACGAGGCCCGGGTACACGCTTCAGTCTTCCGATGTCAACGGCAAGTCGTACTCGGCAGGTATGGCGCTGCGCCACCCGTTCCTCCGCTCGCGGGCGGAAAGCCTTTGGGGAATGGCGCGCTTCGACGTCCAGAACACGAAGACGGATATCTTCGGCGATCAGCTTCTGACCGACGACAAGCTCCGCGTGCTGCGCGCCGGCGGCGATTACGAGCGCGCCGACGCATGGCGGGGTGTGAACACGGTTTCCCTCACGGTCAGCCACGGATTCGACATCTTGGGGGCGACCAAAACCGACGCGCAGAATCTGTCCCGTGCCCGCGGCGCCAGCAACTTCACCAAGGCGAACGCCGACGTTTCCCGCACGCAGCCGCTGTGGGATGCATTCAGCGGGTACCTTCTTGTGTCCGGCCAGAAATCCGCCCATTCGCTGCTCTCCGCCGAGCAGTTTGGCATCGGCGGCAGCGTCATCGGCTCGGCATACGACCCTTCGGAGATCGTCGGTGACGATGGGCTGGCCGGTCGGGCGGAGCTGCGATGGGATGCGCCGCCACCAGGACTCGGCGACGTGTCCTATCAGCTTTATGGCTTCTGGGACGGCGGCGAGGTTTGGACCCGCACGCCTTCGGCGGGGCAGCCCTCGCAGCAATCGCTGGCGTCGGCCGGTATCGGTCTGCGGGCGACCCTCACGCAATGGCTCTACGGCACCGCCGAGATTGCGAAGCCGCTCACGCGTCCGGTCGCCACGCGCGGCGAAAGCGGCAACGATCCGCGGTTTTTCTTCTCTTTGACCGCGCGGTTCTAAAGCATTTCTACGTGCAGGTGCATTTCCGGCGTTCTGGAGATGGTTGGCCGAGTCCGCGGAGCGGAAACGTTCGGTTTCCGGCCGTCATGGTAAACAATCGGCTTACGGCGAAGCGCTCCGGCGTCGCCGGTGGGTTGCGCCCGTAATTCCTCGGCAACGGATTTAGGCCGAGGACTTCCCGGCTTTACCATTTGTGAACCCGCGCGGCTCAAAGATCGTCCGCACATCGTTGCGGAAGGATCTGCGGAGAGCGCAATGCACACGACCCTGCTGATGCTGGGAATGTCGATCACGGGCCTGTGGGTGCTCGTGTCGGCGTTTGCCGGCGAATTCCTCGACAGGCTGCTGTAACCGTTCGAACGGTTGCGGCGCCTCAATGCTTTGGTGCGGAGTAGTCCGCCGGGCGCTTGGCTCGGAACGCCGCTGCGCCTTCCTGGTGCTCCCAGGCGGGAAAGCGCTCGAGCTGCATCGCCATCTCGCGGGCCAGCGCCGCGCGCAGTCCGTCGAGATCCGTCAGCATCCGTTTCACCGCCGCGGTCGCCTCGCGCGGGCCGCTGCACAGATCCTTGGCGATGCCGAGAGCGATCCGGCAGGCATCCTCCTTGGAGAGCAGCACGTCGACCAGTCCGATGCGGTGCGCCTCGGCCGCGCCGATCGCAGCGCGTGAGAGGATGAGCCGCTTCGCCTGCGCGGCGCCCACGCGCCGCGGCAGCGACCAGGTCAGGCCCCAATCCGGACCGAGCGCGAGACGGAGAAACGAGAAGGTGAAGGTCGCCGTTTCCTCGGCGACGACGACGTCGGCGAGGCAGGCGAGACTGACTCCGGCGCCGGCCGCATGCCCGGCAACGGCGGCGATGATCGGCTTGGGAAAGCTCGCGACCGCTTCGGCGGTCTGCGCCACGCACGTCATGCGCTCGCGGATCTTGGCGGGGTCGGTTTCGCCCATGGTGCGGACGTCGCCGCCGGCGCAGAAGTTTTCCTCCGCACCGGTGATGACGACGACGTGAACGTTGTCGTCATCCGCCAGGGGCGTCAGCGTCTCGCGCAGGCTGATGCGCGTCTCCGCCGTCAGCGCGTTGCGGATCTGCGGCTGATCGAGCGTCAGGATGGCGATGTGATCGTGATGTTCCAGGCGTATCGTCATCGCGGCCTCCCGGCAGTTGCCCCTGACGTATCCACACGCTTCGATAGTAGCAGCGAATGCCCTCGGTGCCAGCGGAATGAGCCATTGCCGGATGGGCCGCTTACCCGTTCATCTCGGCAAAGGTCTTGCCGTCGGCGACGAGCGTTTCCAGCAGCTCCGCCGGCGTCCAGAATTTCGCATCGGCCTTGGCGTATTCTCGAATCGTCGCCAGCACGTTCGGCAATCCGACGATGTCGGCCTGCTCCATCGGTCCACCGCGCCAGCGCGGGAACCCGTAGCCGTGGACCTCGACCATGTCGATGTCGAGCGGCCGGCGGGCGATGCCTTCCTCGAGGATGCGAGCGCCCTCGTTGATCATCGCATAGAGGATGCGCTTCTGAATCTCGTCGGGCGCGATGGCGCGGCGGGCAATGCCTTTCTTCGCCGATTCGTCGAGGATGATCGCCTCCACGTCCGGGTTCGGCTTCGGCTTGCCGTCTTCGTAGATGTACCAGCCGCGGCCGGTTTTCTGCCCGAACCAGCCCTGCTCGCAGATGCGGTCGGCGATGGCGACGTAGCGCTCATTCGGGTCGCGCGTCGCCGCCTGACGCTTGCGCATCGCCCAGGAAATGTCGAGCCCCGCGAGGTCCATGACGCGGAACGGACCCATCGCCATGCCCCACGACTCGACGGCCTTGTCGACGTCCCACGGCATGGCGCCGTCCTCGATCATATAGTCCGCCTGCTTGCGGGTTTTTGCGAGGATGCGGTTGCCGATGAAGCCGTCGCACACGCCCGATAGCACGCCGGTCTTGCCGAGCTTTCTGGCGAGATCGAAGCCTGTGGCGATAACGTCGCTGTCCGTCTTGTCGGCCTTGACGATTTCCAGAAGCCGCATGACGTGGGCGGGCGAGAAGAAGTGCAGCCCGATGACGTCGCCCGCGCGTTTGGTCGATGCGGCGATCTCGTCGATGTCGAGGTAGCTGGTGTTGGTCGCCAGCACGGCGCCGGGTTTCATGGCGGCGTC
>Ga0207664_10001228_pt1 | contig 16964 bp, 15 predicted proteins | sample LARL83metaG_FD_184349 | JGI IMG/M metagenome (GOLD analysis project Ga0207664, IMG submission 184349) | Corn, switchgrass and miscanthus rhizosphere microbial communities from Kellogg Biological Station, Michigan, USA - LAR L8-3 metaG... | ecosystem: Host-associated > Plants > Roots >... | reverse complement strand
CCGGTGGGGGATCACGCGTGCGACCACAAAGCTGGCGGCTGGACCCGGCCGGGCTGGCGCCCGGCGATGCCAGCGTGCCCGCCCAGCCTGGGCCGGGGGAGCCCGCGGCGGCCACTGACGGCCTGACCTTCCGGGTCCGCCCACGGCGGCCCGCGGAGCCCGGCGACGAGCCCGTCCAGCACGCCGTGCGGCTGTCCGCGGGGGACCTGAAGATCGCCCAGGAAGCGGTCGCGCTGGCCCGCCAGGACAGCGAGAACGACAAACGGCAGGCCGGCCCGCCCGGGCCGCCGCCTGCGGCGGAGCCGGCTGCGGCGGAGCGGCCGGAGCCGCCAGCACCCGGGCCGCCAGCACCCGGGCCGCCAGACCTCGGGGCGCCAGCACCTGGGCCGCCAGACCCTCCGCCGCCTGGCCCAGCCCAGGCGCCAGGCACCGCGCCCGGCCGGCCGCCACCAGCGGCGGAGCGGCCCACGCCGTCCTGGGGCGCGGTGCTCGTCACTACGGTCCGGCTGTGGGCGCAGCGGCGGCTGCGCGGCCTGCGGCGGCTGTGGCCGGCCAGCCCGCGCTGGCGGGTGATCAGCGTGCTGATCCTGGCCGCCGTGCTGTTCTGCGGTGGGGCGATCACCGTCGCGCTGGCCCGGGGATCGGCCGGGAACCAGCCTGCCCATCACCAGGCCCAAGCCGGGGACGGCACCGGCGGTGCGCTGGCGGCCGCCGCCGCGGCCCGCAGCGCCGCGGCCGGCTGGACGGCCCAGCAGGTGGCCCCGGACGCCATCATCGCCTGTGATCCGCAGATGTGCTCGGTGCTGCAGCAGCACGGGATCGCGGCCAGCCGGCTGCTGGTGCTCGGCCCGCGCAGTCCCGCGCCGCTGGGCAGCGACGTGATCGTGTCCACCGCGGCCGTCCGCCAGGAATTCGGGGCCCGGCTGACCAGCGTGTACGCGCCGGTGGCCCTGGCCAGCTTCGGCGTGGGCGGCGCGCAGACCGTGCTGCGGGTGGTGGCGCCGGATGGGGGCGCGGCCTACCTGCGCGAACTGCGGACCGACGTCGCGGCCCGGGCGTCCGGCGGCGCCCAGTTGCTGCACAACAGCCGGATCCAGGTCTCCCCAACGTCCCGGCGGGCGCTGGCCGCCGGGCAGGTCGACTCCCGGCTGCTGAGCACGCTGGCCACCCTGACCCATATCTACCGCGTGGACGTGGCCGGGTTCGGGCCGGCCACCGCCGGGGCGGCCCCGGCCATGCCGCTGCGCTCGGCCGAGCTAGCCCTGGGCCCGCGCGTCACCCCGCAGCACCCGGCCACCCTCGGCGCGCTGGCCGCGTTCCTGCGCGCGCAGCTGCCGCCGTACCGCCCGGCGCGGGTGACCACTCTGCGGCTGGCCAGCGGCCAGACCGTGCTGCGCGTGCAGTTCGGCGCGCCCGAGCCACTCGGGCTGCTCGGGAAGAGCTGAGCGGCCCACGACACCAACGACAGATCCGCCCAGCACCGGTTCAGCACATATCAAAGGGGAGTGGGACGCATGATGATACGGAGTTCACAGTGAGCCGGATCCCCGGCCTCAGCCGCCACCCACCCGGCGGCCGCCGCCGGGCCGGGCGGCTCACCATGCTCGCCGGGACCACGCTGCTTGCGGTGGCCACCGTGGCCGGCCCGGCTACCGCGGCAGGCGCGGCCCCGGCCGCGGCCGGCACCGGCTGGGTCCGCTGTGCCCACCTGTCGCCGAACACCCCGGCGGTGGATGTCTACATGTACTCCTTCGGGGACCCTAAGGCGATGGTGGTGCTCAAGCACGTCAGCTACGGCGCGGTGTCGGAGTACATGAAGGTGAAGGCGGGCGAGTACACGGCGGCCATGCGGCCCGCGGGCGCGGCGGCCAGCACCAAGCCGGTGCTGTCGGCCAACATCATGGTGCACGCCGGGCACGCGTACACGGTGGCTGGCATGGGCCCGGCCAAGGGGCTGCGGCTCCAGGTGCTGGACGACGCGCTGACCACGCCCAAGGGCAAGTCCCTGGTCCGGGTGATCCAGGCGTCGCTCAAGGAGCACCACGTCACGGTCAAGGCCGGCACCGCCACGCTGGCGAATGACCTGGCCTTCGCCAAGGTCACCCGCTACGGCACGGACGTGCCGGGCACCTGGATGGTGCACGCGGTCGGCGGCACCGAGACCTGGTCGGGGCCGGTCAAGCTGACCGCGGGCTCGATCCACACCCTGGTCGTGCTGGACTCGGCCGGCGGCCTGAAGGTCACTGACCTGATGGACGCGGCCGGCAGTTCCACGATGCCCAGCGGTGGCGCCGCCACCGGGCTGGGCGGCACCGCCCCGGGTCCGGCACCCTCGCCGCTGCCCTGGCTGGCCGGGCTGGCCGGCGGGCTGATCCTGGTCACCGCGGCCGGGATCCGGCTGCGCCGCAGCAGGGCAGTGGCGCGGCACGCGCGCTGATGCGGGCGGCACCGCCCCGGCCCGCCACCGAGGCTGAGCCCGGCCGGCACGCCGGGACCAGCCCACCCTGGCGCAAGGTGGCACGGCGGCCGCTCGCGGCCGCCGTGCTGCTCGGCGGTGCCCTGGTGGTGGCGGTGACCGTGGCGGGGCTGCTGATGCTGGCTGGCCGGACCGGGCGGGCGCCCGGGCCGGCCAGCGCCGCGCCGCATGGCCTGGTCCCGCTGGGCTCCCCGGCCCCGCTGCCCAAGCCGCGCACGCTCACGGTTCCGCCACCGGTCACGCTGCGCATCCCGGCCATCGCAGTGCATACCAGGCTGATCCAGCTGGGCATCACCCGGCAGGGCACGCTCCAGGTGCCGAAGAGCACGTCCGTGGCGGGCTGGTACACCCACAGCCCACGGCCGGGCGAGATCGGCTCGTCGGTCATCGCCGGGCACATCGATTCGGTTCTCGGGCCGGGGATCTTCTACCGGCTGCGGGAGCTGCACCCCGGCAACCGGATCTACGTCCGGCAGGCCAGCGGCCGGCTGGCCATCTTCCGGGTCACCGCGGTGCACGAGTACGCCAAGGCGCATTTCCCCACAGGTGTACGGCCCGGCCCCCGACGCCGAACTGCACCTGATCACCTGCGGCGGGACGTTCGACTACGCCACGCACAGCTACCTGAGCAACGTGGTGGTCTACAGCACCGAGGTCCGCTAGGGCCTGGTCCTGGTCCCGGGCCCGGGGGCTACCAGCCGCGGGCCCGCCACTGCGCCAGGTGCGGCCGCTCGGCGCCGAGTGTGGTGTCCTTCCCGTGCCCGGGATACACCCAGGTGCCGTCGGGGAGCGGGCCGAACACCCGGTCCTCCAGGTCGTCCATGAGCTGGCCGAACCGCTGCGGGTCGCCCTCGGTGTTGCCCGGGCCGCCGGGGAACAGCGAGTCGCCGGTGAACAGCTGGGGCTGCGCGGCCAGGGCGCCGGCCGCGTCGTAGCCCAGCGCGATGCTGCCCGGGGTATGCCCGCGCAGGTGAATGACGGAGAGCCGGGCCGAGCCGACCGGCACGGTATCGCCGTTACGGACCAGGGTGGTCACCTTGACCGGCAGCTCGCCGGCGTCGGCCGGGTGCGCCACGGTCTCGGCGCCGGTGGCCGCCTGCACCTCGGCCAGAGCCTGCCAGTGGTCGAAGTGCTGGTGGGTGGTGATGATCTTGCTCAGCGGGCGGCCGCCGATCAGGTCCAGCAGCCGGCCCGCCTCGTTGGCCGCGTCGATCAGGGCCAGCTCGCCGGTTTCGGTGCAGCTGAGCAGGTAGGCGTTGTTGTCCATCGGGCCGACGGACAGCTTGGTCACGGTCAGGCCCGGCAGGTCCCGCGTGTCCGGCGGGCCGCCGGGAGTCACGTTGCCGGTGTAGGCCACCAGTGTCTCCTCGGGTTGGCATGCTGTGTTGTCGGTACCGGCTACCGCAGCGGTGGCGGTACCGGGACGGCCGCCGCCCCGGTGACCTGGAGACCGCTGCCCGCCGACCGGCCGGACAGCCAGGCCAGCAGCTCCCACGGCGCGCCGCGCACGGCCACGCCGGGGGTGTGCGGGCTGGCCGGGCCGACCGTCAGCCGGTCCGCCCAGCCGTCCGGGTAGAGCTGGCACGGCGGCATGTCGGGCCGGCCCGCGAAGGATTCCGCCACCTGCGGCAGCTCCTGCGCGACCCAGGCCGCAGGCCAGTCGGCGGCCTGATAGCCGGCGTCCAGGTCGACGTGGTGGAACTCCAGCTCGGCCCAGCGCCGGGCCAGGATCTCCCGGGCCGGGAAGCTGTCCCCGCGCCGCTCGACCTGGGCCGCCCAGTCCGCCGCGGCCAGCCCGGCGGCCGCCGCCGCGAACGCGGCCGAGCTGCCGCGCAGGTCCGCGGTGAGCTCGGCGGCACGGCGGCCGGCCCCGGCCTCGATGCCCGCGTCCCGTGCCGCCTCGCTCGGGTACATCGGCGTCTTGACGCCGGTGCGCGCCCAGGTGAGCAGGTTGACGAAGCCGTCCGCGTTACGCGCCAGGTGGGTGAGCACGTGACCGCGGGTCCACCCGGGCAGCCGGGACGCCCCCGCCGCCTGCGCGTCGGTGAGCGCGCCGGCCGAGGTGAGCAGCTGGCCGGTGGATTCCTGGATGCGGTCCAGCGCCGGGGAGATTTCGGTGTCCACGGGGCTCCTTTGCCGGGGTTCTGGGCCATCCTCTCCTACGGGATGGCACTCTGGGGGGAGCAGGGTCGGATGACGGGGATGCGCGGGCGGATGCGAGGCCAGCCGGGCCGGGCAGGTGGCCGGGAACCGGGAAGCCTGACGGCCACTTCGGTGTTTTGTCAGTGGCCCCGAATAGCATGTCCTGTCTTTGTCAGCAGGGGTCCGTTCCCACCATGATCCGGAGAACTGAACGCAGTGGCTGATCGTCTCGTCGTCCGCGGCGCACGCGAGCACAACCTGAAGGATGTGTCGCTGGATCTGCCGCGCGATTCCATGATCGTGTTCACCGGGCTGTCCGGGTCGGGGAAGTCCAGCCTGGCCTTTGACACGATCTTCGCCGAGGGCCAGCGGCGGTACGTGGAGTCGCTGTCCGCGTATGCCCGGCAGTTCCTGGGCCAGATGGACAAGCCCGACGTGGACTTCATCGACGGGCTGTCGCCGGCTGTGTCCATCGACCAGAAGGCGGCCAGCCGTAACCCGCGGTCCACGGTCGGCACGATCACCGAGGTGTATGACTACCTGCGGCTGCTGTACGCCCGGGTGGGCAAGCCGCACTGCCCGATCTGCGGCCGGCCGATCGCCCGGCAGACGCCGCAGCAGATCGTGGACCGGGTGCTGGAACTGGACGAGGGCACCCGGTTCCAGGTGCTCGCGCCGGTGATCCGCGGCCGCAAGGGCGAGTACACCGAACTGCTGCGCGAGCTGCAGACCAAGGGGTATTCCCGGGCCCGGGTGGACGGCACGGTGATCCGGCTGGACAGCGTCGGTGCCGACGGGACCGGGCTGCCCGCGCTGAAGAAGTACGAGAAGCACACCATCGAGGTGGTGGTGGACCGGCTGGCGGTCAAGCCGGACGCCCGGCGGCGGCTGACCGACTCGGTGGAGACGTCGCTGGCGCTGTCCGGCGGCGTGGTGCTGCTCGACTTCGTGGACCTGCCCGACAGCGACCCGCACCGGGAGCGGATGTTCTCCGAGCACCTGGCCTGCCTGTATGACGACCTGTCATTCGAGGAGCTGGAGCCGCGGTCGTTCTCGTTCAACTCCCCGTGGGGCGCCTGCCCGGACTGTACCGGGCTGGGCACCCGGATGGAGGTCGACCCGGAACTGGTCGTGCCGGACCCTGACCGGACGCTGGCCGAGGGCGCGATCGGGCCATGGGCCGGCGGGCACGTCAGCGACTACTTCCTCCGGCTGGAGGAGGCGCTCGGTGCGGCCCTCGGTTTCAGCATCGACACCCCGTGGCACCGCCTGCCCGCCGCGGCCCGCAAGGCGCTGCTGTACGGCTACGACAAGGACGTGCACGTCCGGTACAAGAACCGGTACGGCCGGGAACGCTCGTACTACACGCGGTTCGAGGGCGCGATCAGCTACATCGAGCGGCGGCACTCCGAGGCGGAGTCCGACTCCAGCCGGGAGCGGTTCGCCGGGTACATGCGGGAGGTGCCGTGCCCGTCCTGCCACGGGTCGCGGCTGAAGCCGATCGCCCTCGCGGTGACCGTGGACAGCAAGTCCATCGCGGACTACTGCGCGCTGCCCATCGGCGAGCTGGCCAAGCAGCTGCTCAGCCTGGAGCTGTCCGACCGGGACATGCAGATCGCCGGTCGGATCCTGAAGGAAGTCAATGCCCGGCTCGGCTTCCTGCTCGACGTGGGTCTTGACTACTTGTCGCTGGACCGGGCGTCCGCGACGCTGGCCGGCGGCGAGGCGCAGCGGATCCGGCTGGCCACCCAGATCGGGTCCGGCCTGGTGGGCGTGCTGTACGTGCTGGACGAGCCGTCCATCGGGCTGCATCAGCGGGACAACCACCGGCTGCTGGAGACCCTGGTCCGGCTGCGCGACCTGGGCAACACGCTGATCGTGGTGGAGCACGACGAGGACACGATCCGGTCCGCGGACTGGGTGGTGGACATCGGCCCCGGTGCGGGCGAGCACGGCGGCAACATCGTGGTGTCCGGCCCGGTGTCCGAGCTGCTGGCCAGCCCGGACTCGCTGACCGGGGCGTACCTGACTGGCCGCCGGGAGATCCCGCTGCCCGCCACCCGGCGCAAGCGGTCGAAATCCCGGGAAGTGGTGGTCAGGGGGGCCAGCGAGCACAATCTGAAGGACGTGGACGTGGCGTTCCCGCTGGGCTGCATGATCGCGGTCACCGGGGTGTCCGGGTCCGGTAAGTCCACGCTGGTCAACGACATCCTGTACAGCGCGCTGGCCCGGGAACTGCACGGGTCACGGATCGTCCCGGGCAGGCACACAAGGGTCACCGGGATGAGCCAGCTGGACAAGGTGGTGCACGTGGACCAGGGGCCGATCGGCCGGACCCCACGGTCCAACCCGGCTACCTACACCGGGGTGTTCGACCATATCCGCAAGCTGTTCGCGGCGACCACCGAGGCCAAGGTGCGCGGCTACCAGCCGGGCCGGTTCTCGTTCAACGTCAAGGGCGGCCGGTGCGAGGCGTGCGCTGGGGACGGCACCATCAAGATCGAGATGCAGTTCCTGCCCGACGTGTACGTGCCATGCGAGGTGTGCCACGGGGCCCGGTACAACACGGACACGCTGGGGGTGCACTACAAGGGCAAGACCATCGCCGAGGTGCTGGACATGCCGATCGAGGAAGCAGCGGGGTTCTTCGAGGCCATCCCGGCCATCCACCGGCACCTGAAAACCCTGGTCGACGTGGGCCTGGGCTACGTCCGGCTGGGCCAGCCCGCGCCGACCCTGTCCGGCGGCGAGGCGCAGCGGGTCAAGCTCGCCTCCGAACTGCAGCGCCGGTCCACCGGGCGGACCATCTACGTGCTGGACGAGCCGACCACCGGACTGCATTTCGAGGACATCCGCAAGCTGCTCGGCGTGCTCGGCCGCCTGGTGGACGGCGGCAACACGGTCATCGTAATCGAGCACAACCTCGACGTGATCAAGACCGCGGACTGGGTCATCGACCTCGGGCCCGAGGGCGGGTCGCGGGGCGGCGAGGTCATCGCGACCGGGACCCCGGAAGAAGTGGCCCAGGTCGAGGAGAGCTACACCGGGCAGTACCTGAAGAAGCTCGTCAACGTGTGACCGCGGGGTGGCCCCGGCGGCGGCCTAAGATCTCCCCATGCGACGCCACGCGACCGGGGTGCGGCCCGTGCCCCGGCTGCTCGTGCCAGGGCTGGTGCTGGCTGGCTTAGTGGCGGCCGGGTGCACCGCGACGTCCCCGGCGCCCAGGCCAGCGGCGAGTGCCCGCCGGCCCGCCGGAGCCGCGAACACCCGCCCGGCCGGGGTCCCGGGCTGCTCGGCCCCGGCCGCGTCCAGTCCCCGGCTGCCCGCGGCCGGCACTAGTTTCGTGCTGGTCGGCGGGGTCCCGTTCGGCGTCCTGGTCAGCCCGGACGGCCGCCGGGCCTTCGTCTCCTCTACCGGGCAGCAGCTGCAGGTAATGGACGCGGGGAGCAGGCCCGTGCTGTCGCCGGCCGGCACGCTGCTCGCGCCGGGCGCGCACCTGGCGGGCGAGACGCTGACCCGGGACGGCCGCTACCTGCTGGCCGCCTCGGACAGCGGGGCGGTGGTGTTCAGCGCCGCCCGGGCCGGGCAGGCCAGCCCGCGGGCCATGCTGGGCTCGCTGCAGCGCCCGGCTGGGAACGGCCGGCAGGCGGGTGGCCCGCTGGGGGACGGGGCCATCGAGGTCGCGGTGCCGGGCGGCGACCGGCTGGCGTTCGTCAGCCTGGAGGACACCGCCCAGATCGCGGTGTTCAACCTGCAGCGGGCGCTGGCCCACGGCTTCGGCCCAGCCGACTACCTGGGATCCATCCCGGCCGGTCTGGCCCCGGTCGGGCTGGCCGTGTCCCCGGGCGGCCGGTGGCTCTACGCGACCAGCGAGGTAGCCCGCGGTGGGGCACGCGGCGGCCTGGGCAGCCTCTCGGTCATCAGCGTGCCGCGGGCGGCCACCGACCCGGCGCACGCGGTGGTGTCCACCGTGGCCGCCGGCTGCCAGCCGGTCCGGGTCATCACCTCGGCCAGCGGCCAGGTGGTGTGGGTCACCGCCCGGGGCAGCAACGCGCTGCTCGGGTTCTCGGCGGGCCGCCTGCGCACCGACCCGGCCCGCGCGCTGCTGGCCCGGGTCCAGGTGGGCACGGCCCCGGTCGGGCTGGCCCTGGTGGACGGCGGCCGCCGGATCGTGGTCGCGGACTCCAACCGGTTCCACGCGCAGCACGCCCGCTCGAGTCTGGCCGTGGTCAGCGTCCCGGCGGCACTGGCGGGCCGCCCCGCCCTGCTCGGCCTGCTCCCGGCGGGCGGGTTCCCGCGGGAGATGGCCCTGGAACCGGGTGGCAGGACGCTGCTGGTCACCTGCTTCGCCTCTGGCCAGGTTGAGGCGGTGGACGTGGCCCGCCTGCCGTGACCCGGCCCGGCAGCAACCCAGGTCAGGGCGCTACCATGACGCCGCGTGGAGATCAGCACCGATGATGGGCCCGGGCGGGCCGAGATCGTCTGGCCCGCCGGGGCAGGCCCGGCCCGGAAGGGCCGCAGGCGCCCGGCCCCGAAGTTCCTGCTCGTGCTCACGCACGGCTCGGGCCGCGCCCCGGATTCCGCCGACCTGCTCGCGGTGCGGGACGCGGCGCTGCCGCTCGGCGGCGCGGTCGCCCTGGTCACCCAGCCCTACGTAGTGAAGGGGCGGCGCGCACCCGGCGCGGCGGACCGGCAGGACTCGGCCTGGCTGGAGATCGTCGCCGCGCTGCGGGCCGCCGCCCGGCCCGGGCGGCTGATCCAGGGCGGGCGCAGCAACGGCGCCCGGGTCGCCTGCCGGACGGCCCGCGCGGCCGGGGCGCGCGGGGTCCTCGCGCTGGCCTTCCCGCTGCACCCGCCGGGCCACCCGGAGCGCTCCCGGGCGGCCGAACTGGACGCGGCCGGCACCGACGTGCTGGTGATCAACGGCAGCCGGGACCCGTTCGGCATCCCGGAGCCGGGGGAGCGCAGGCAGGTGGCCGTGCTGCCGGCCGAGACGCACGCGCTGACCAGGAACCCGGCCGCGGTCGGGGCGGCCGCCGGGGCCTGGCTGCGGGAGATGCTGGACTGACCGGGGAAGCTGGTAAGCGTGCTGCGCCCCAGGCGGGGCCAGCCCGGGGAAGCCGGGCGGGGTCAGGCGGCGGGCTCAGCCGCGCCAGCGCCGTTAGCTGGGACGATATGGGTGTTTGCGCTCACATCTGTGGGCCGATGGGGAGCAACCGTATCGCCGCCCGGGAGCAGCTCACCGGTGTCCTCGAAGACCACGATTCCGTTGCAGAGCAGGCTCCAGCCCTGCTCCGGGCGGCTGACTACGGTCTTGGCCGCCTCGCGGTCCAGTGCTCGCGCATCAGGACACGGCGGCGTGTGCGGGCACATTCGTGTGCCTCCTGGTCAATGTCTCGCTGTGGTGTTGATCACATGTTAGTGTGCCGGCGCAGCACTCTGCGCAACATAGTCCGTTGTGACGATTTATCCGGTCGCTCTTTGTCACTACTAGCCAAGAACGACCAGGCTGTGACTAGCCCGGTCAGGCGGCTGGGCTGCGCGGCAGCCGGGGGATGCCGGTCAGCCGGTGGCTCTCCCGCAGGGTGAGCAGCCGCTCGGCCTCGGCCGACCGGGCGCGCACCGGGGGAGTGGCCCGCGCCTTGCGCCGGTAGATCCGGTCGTCGTAGCCCCGCGGGCCGATCGCGACCCGCTCGGCGGCGAACGCCGCCCGCATCGCCTCGGTCAGCGCCTCGTCCAGCTGCTTGGCCAGCCGGTACCGCTCGGTGAGCGGGGCGCCGGCCGCTTCCGCGTCGCGCAGCTCCTGCTCGGCGTCCCGCGCCCCGGCCAGCAGCTCCTCGAACCGCCCGGCCAGTTCCCCGTCCGCGCGGTGCTTGCGCTGCGCGTCCGCACTGACCGGCTTGCGTCTCGGGATCACCTGATGCTCCTACGTCACGCTGTTCCTCGGCTGCCTGGGCGTGAGCTTAGCGGATGGCCCCAGCCGCACCCGCCCGGGTACCGCAGCCGGCCGCCACCGGGTCAGCGGGCGAAATAGTGCCAGCCGAGCCACCACCAGCCGAGCAGGACCAGCGCCCGGCCGGCCCGCGACCGCATCAGGTAGCCCAGCCACTGGCCGACGGTGGGGATGCCGCTGATCCCGCGCCGGGCCGCGAACTCCAGCCCGGCCATGGCACTGATCAGCAGGGCGAAACCGATAATGGTGATGCTGCGGCTCACCGGCGCACCAGGGCCCAGCCAGCCAGCAGCCACACCAGGAACGCGCCGCTGCGCACCGGGTGCGGCTGGATCAGCGGGCCGATCAGCTGGGTCAGCGACGGGTGCCACGGGTGGGAGCCGGACCGGAACGCCGACGCCTCCCATTCCAGGGTGGCGGCGATGCAGATGGCCCAGTAGGAGAAGCCGGTGACGTCCAGCCGGCCCGGGGCCGGGATGCGCTCCGGCGGCCACCCGCAGGCGATCACCCCGAGGGCCGCGCCGGGGACCAGCACACTCACCAGGGCGCGGCCGCTGAACGGGGCGGCGGCCGACGCCACCCAGGCGTACCCGGCCAGGGCCAGCACGATCAGCGTGTCCCGGGCCGGCCGCCCGCTGCTGCGCGGCCAGCGGTCCGGTGCCTCCCCAGTGGTCATATCCGGGTAAATCTCCCACGACCATGCTGGCACCGTCCCGGCATGCGCAACAATCACGAGCCGCCCCGCCCCGTCAGGCCAGGCTGTCCCGCCAGTCGGCGTGCAGCGCCGAGTACGCGCCGCCGCTGGCCAGCAGCCGGGCGGGCGGGCCGTCCTCGGCGATGCGGCCCCCGCTGAGCACCAGCACCCGGTCGGCGATCTCCACCGTGGACAGCCGGTGCGCGATGATCACCGCGGTCCGCCCGGCCAGGATCGTGCGCAGCGCCGCCTGCACCAGGCGCTCGCTGGGGATGTCCAGCAGCGACGTGGCCTCGTCCAGCACCAGGACGGCGGGCGCGGCCAGGAAGGCCCGGGCGAACGAGATGAGCTGCCGCTGCCCGGCGGACAGCCGGCCGCCGCGCTTGCCCACGTCCGCGTCATAGCCGCCGGGCAGCGCCGAGATGAACGGGTCCGCGCCGATGGCCTGAGCGGCCGCCTCGATCTCGGCCCGGCTGGCCCCGGGCCGGCCCAGCGCGATGTTGTCCGCCACCGACCCGGTGAACACGAAGTTCTCCTGGGTGACCAGGACGATCTCGCCGCGCAGCGCCCGGTCCGGGATGGCCCGCAGGTCGACGCCGTCCAGCCGCACCTGGCCCTGGCCCGGGTCGTAGAACCGGGCCAGCAGCCGGGCGATGGTGGTCTTGCCCGCCCCGGTCGCACCGACCAGGGCTACCGTCTGCCCGGCCGGGATGGCCAGGTCCAGCCCGGGCAGGACCAGCGCGTCCCGGTAGCCGAACCGCACATCCGCGAACTCGACGGCCCGGCCCGCGCCGTGGCGCGGCGGCAGCGCCACCGGGTGGGGCGGCTCGGGGACCGCGGGCCGCTCGTCCAGCACGCCGGAGATTTTCTCCAGGGCTGCCCCGGCCGACTGGAACGAGTTGTAGAACTGCGACAGGTCCTGCAGCGGGTCGAAGAAGCGGCCCAGGTAGAGCAGGAAGGTGGCCAGCACGCCGACCTTGATGTCGCCGTCCATCACCCGCAGCCCGCCGTAAAACAGCACCACGCCAGTAGCCACGTTGCCGACCAGGGTGATCGACGGCGAGTACACCGCGAGCAGCCGCGAGGAGCGCAGGCTGGCGCGGGCGTAGCCAGCGCTGAAGCCAGCGAAAATCTCGGCGTTGCGGTCTTCCCGGCGGAAGGCCTGGACCGCGCGGATACCGCCGAACGTCTCGACGAAATGGACGATGACCTGGGCGATGGTCTCCCGGGACCGGCGGTAGGCGACCGCCGACTCCCGGCGGAACCAGACGGTCAGCCCGGCCAGCGGGCCGAACCCGGCCAGCACGACCAGGGCCAGCGGCCAGTCCAGCAGCAGCATCCCGATGCCGACCAGCAGCAGCGACAGCACCGCGGACACCAGCGCGTCCAGGCCGTCGTCAAACAGGTCGGAGATCGAGTCGATGTCCGACACCTGCCGGGAAATGACCCGCCCCGAGGTGTAGCGCTCGTGAAAGGCGACCGGCAGCTGCTGGAAGTGGGCGAACAGCCGGGCCCGCAGTTCCAGCACCACGCTCTCGCCGACCTGGCCGACGGCGTAGATGTAGGCCCGGCTGGCCAGCATCTGCACGACCACGGCGACCGCGAACCCGGCCACGGCCAGGGCCAGCGGTACCAGGCTGCCGCCGTGCAGCAGCGGCGGGATGCCCCGGTCGATGGCCACGCCGACCAGCCACGGGCCAGCCAGCGCGGCCAGGTTGGCCGCCGTGATGAGCAGCAGCGTCCCGGCGACCCGGCCGCGCTGCGGCCGCAGCAGGCTGCCCAGCAGCCGCCGCGCCCGGCGGCGCAGCAGGGTGGCCAGGCTGGCGTTGATGTCATCCACGTTCTCCGCGGCGACGCCGCGCCAGGTGCCCGCCGTCATGATGCCGCCTGTTCGCTGCTGGTGCCCGCCCCGCCCGCGCCACTCATCAGCTCCCGGTACCGGGGCTGGGTGGCCAGCAGCTGGGCGTGGGTGCCGATGGCCGCGATGACCCCGCCGCGCAGCAGCGCCACCTTGTCGGCGAGCAGCACGGTGGACGGGCGGTGCGCGACCACCAGCGCGGTGGTCTCGGCCAGCAGCCCGCTGAGCGCCTGGGTGACCTTGGCCTCGGTGTGCACGTCCAGCGCGGACAGCGGGTCGTCCATGATCAGCAGCGATGGCCGGGCCAGGATGGCCCGGGCCAGCGCGACCCGCTGCCGCTGGCCGCCGGACAGCGCCATGCCCTGCTCGCCGATCCTCGTGTCCAGCCCCCACGGCAGGTCGTGCACGAAGTGAGCCTGGGCCATCTCCAGCGCGGCCTCGATCGCCTCGTCACCGGCGCCGGGCGCGCCGTAGCCGACGTTCTCCCGCACGCTGGCCGAGAACAGGGTGGGGTCCTCGAACGCGCAGCCCACCCGGGACCGCAGCACCGGCAGCGGCAGCCGCCGCACGTCGGTGCCGTCCAGCAGCACCGCCCCGGACGTCACGTCGGCCAGCCGGGGGACCAGCTGCAGCAGCGTGGTCTTGCCCGACCCGGTCGCGCCGGTCAGCGCCACGGTCTGGCCCGGTTCCAGGGCCAGCGAGACGCCACGCAGTAACGCGTGCCCGGCGCCGGGGTAGCTGAAGCCGACCCGGTCGAACACCAGCCGGGCCGGGCCCGCCTGGCGGCCCCGTGACGTCCCGGCCCGGCGCCGGGCCGGGCTCCTGATGCTGGGCTGGGTGTCCAGGATCTCGAAGATGCGCTGCGCGGCGGTAGCTGCCTCCTGGCCGCTGGCCAGGATGTAGCCCATCGACTCGATCGGCCACACCAGCTGGAGGGTCAGCGTGATGAACGCGACCAGCCCGCCCAGGGTGAGCTCGTGGTGGCCGGTCGCGATCGCGCCGAGCAGCAGCAGCAGCCCGATCAGCGCGTTCGGGATCAGGTCCAGGCCGGCCCAGAACGTGCCGCGCAGCCGGGCCTTGCGCAGCTGGGTCGCGAACACCTCGGCCGCCTGCGCTCCATGCTGCGCGGCGGCCTCGCCGCCCCGGCCCAGCGCCTTGAGCACGCGGATGCCGGTGGCCGCCTCCTCCACGTAGGTGGCCAGGTCGCCCTGCTGGTCCTGGGCCCGGCGGGACAGCACCCGGTAGCGCCGCTCGAACCGCAGGCTGGTCAGCGCGACCGGCAGCAGCACGGCGGCGGTGATCAGGCCGAGCCACCAGTCCAGCCGGATGAGCAGGGCGATCACGGCCAGGAAGGTCACCGTGTTGGTGATCAGGAAGATGGTGCCGAAGCCCGCGAACCGCCGGATGGCCGACAGGTCGGTGGTGGCCCGGGACAGCAGCTGCCCGGACTGCCACTCGTCGTGCAAGGCGGGCGGCAGCCGCTGCAGGTGGCCGTACAGGTCGGCCCGCATGGTCTGCTCCATCCCGGTCACCGCGCTGGCCTGCACCCAGCGGCGCAGGCAGTTCAGCACGGCCTGGGCCACACCCAGGCCGATGGCCGCGGCCCCGATCGGCAGCAGCAGCCCACGCTGGCCGTGGCTGATCGCCCCGTCGATCATCGACTTGGTGAGCAGCGGGATGGTGATCTCAGTCCCCACCGCCACTAGCGCGGCGGCGAACATGAACACCAGCTGCCACCGGTAGGGGCGCAGGTAGCTGCGAGTGCGCCAGAGCGCCGCCAGAGGCGTCCCCCCCGGGTCAGCCTGCCCTGCGCTGGTCTGCGCCGGGCGGGCAGGCGTGCTGGAACCAGATTGCTGGGGGGGCATTAGCCGAACGGTAGCCGCGAGTTTCTGCTATGTCACCTGAATTTCCGCTGGCTGGAGCTATCCGGCCGGGTACCGCCGGGCGGCCGGAACCGGCCAGCCGGACGATTGATACGGATGTAACGGGAGTGTCACCTGATGGCTGGTATCCGGTGAGCGGGGTGGCGGCGGCCGGCCAACTCTGGCACCCTGGCTAGCCCGGGGGGCTCGCGCGCCGGTGCCGGAGGCCGGCAGGGAGGGACCGTGGAGCGCACGGATTCTGGGGGCAGGCCACCGATGCGGGGATGGTCGCCTGGCCCGGCGCTCGCCGTTTTCGACGACGGCGTGACCGCGATCTGCCAGATCTCCGCCCAGTTCACCGTGTCCGGCTGGGCCGCGCCGTCACCCTGCCCGGAGTGGCGGGTGGCCGACCTGGCCGGGCACCTGCGGTGCGCGGCCGACGACTACCACGAGTACCTGGACGACGCCCCGGTCAGCCGCCTGGCCCGGCTGCTGGCCGGCGGCGCGGAGGCCGGGGCCCTGGCCCGGAAGCTGGCCCGGCAGAACGCGGCGGAGCTGGCCGCGCTGCCGGACGTGCCCGGGCCCGAGCACATCGCGGCGTTCGCCAGCTCGGCGCGCGGCTACGCGCAGCGGCTGCTGCCGATCTGGGATCTGCCCCATCACCAGTACCGGGACGTGCTGGTCACGGTGGGCGGGATGGCCGGTGCGGCCAGCGTGGAGTGGCACCTGCACGCCTGGGACCTGGCCCGGGTGCTGGGCCAGGACTACCGCCCGGCCGACCCTGAGACGCTGCGGCACGGCTGGCTGGCCGGCCTGCCGCAGCTGCCAGCCGCCGGGCTGGCCAGCCGCGCTGCGGTGCCGGACAGCCTGGCCTGCGCGGGCGCGGTGCGGGACCGGGGCAGCTCCCCGGCCGGCCCGGCTGTGCGCGACGACCCGTGGCATGTCATGCTCCGTGCATCAGGGCGCACGCCACGGGGGTAAGGGCTGTCCCCCGGGAGCCGCGCTCGCCGCGCTGACCGGAAGGAGCTGTCCTCATGGCGTTCGATGTCGGGTCCGTGCGTGCCGCCTACCCGGCGCTGGCCGACGGGTTCGCCTACCTGGACGGGGCGGCGGGCACCCAGGTCCCGGGCAGCGTGATCGACGCCATCAGCGCCGCGTACCAGGCGGGCCTCGGTAACGCGGGCGGGGCGTTCCCGGCCAGCGAGCGCTCGGCCGCGCTGACTGCGGACTGCCGCCAGGCCCTCGCCGACCTGACCGGCGGGACCGCCGACGGCGTGATCCTCGGGCCCAACATGACCACACTCACCTACCGGCTAGCCGCGACGCTGGCCCGCGGCTGGCGGCCCGGGGACGAGGTGATCGTGTCCCGGCTGGATCACGACGCCAACGTGCGGCCCTGGGTGCAGGCCGCGCAGCGGGCCGGCGCGGCCGTGCGGTGGGCAGAAGTCGACATATCGACCGGGGAGCTGCCGGCCAGCCAGTACGCGGACCTGCTCTCCGACCGGACGCGGCTGGTCGCGGTCACCGCGGCCAGCAACGTGCTCGGCACCCGGCCCGACGTGGCCGCGATCACCGCCCAGGCCCGTGCGGCGGGCGCGATCAGCTATGTGGACGGGGTGCACGCCACACCGCACGTGCCGGTGGACGTCGCCGCGCTGGGCGCGGACTTCTACGCGACCAGCGCGTACAAGTGGTCGGGCCCGCACGTCGGGGCGGTCATCGCCGACCCGGCGCGGCTGGAGTCGCTGCGCCCGGACAAGCTGATGCCGGCGCCGGACTCGGTGCCGGACCGGTTCGAGCAGGGCACGCCGCCGTTCGCCGACCTGGCCGGGGTCACCGCGGCCGTGGACCACCTGGCCCAGCTGACCGGGACCGCGGGCGGCAGCAGGCGCCAGCGGCTGCTCGCCTCGATGGCCGCGGTGCAGGAGTACGAGACCAGCCTGTTCCAGGTGCTGGCCGGCGGCCTGGCCGCCATGGGC
>Ga0207664_10001226_pt1 | contig 16982 bp, 15 predicted proteins | sample LARL83metaG_FD_184349 | JGI IMG/M metagenome (GOLD analysis project Ga0207664, IMG submission 184349) | Corn, switchgrass and miscanthus rhizosphere microbial communities from Kellogg Biological Station, Michigan, USA - LAR L8-3 metaG... | ecosystem: Host-associated > Plants > Roots >... | reverse complement strand
ATGGCGTTGTCGGGGGGTGTTGCTGGACCGGCTGCGCGCCGCCGCCCCCGCCGTGCCATCCCCGCAGCACGGCCCGCCCACCGCCACCGCCCAGCTACCACCTCCGCAACCGCGGGTCGCTGAGCATGGCTAGCCGGGTTAACGACCGGGTGGTGGCCGGACCAGGCAGAAGATTAGGCCAGCGGTCTCGTGCAGGCGGAGCCGCCCGTCGGCGCGACAGGATTGCTGTTCGGTGCGGCACGGACGGCCAGCCCGCTGACCCGGGCGGCGCACAAGCGGCGGCACTGTGCGGTCGCTGCCTAGGTCGAGATGGGAACTGATCGTCGATGCAGCCTGACACCAAGTACGCCAAGAGCGGGGATGTCCGTGTCGCCTATCAGGTCACCGGTGAGGGTCCAGTCGATCTGGTTCTGGCGCCGGGTACTGCCTCTCATCTTGACCTGGACTGGGAGTGGCCGGAGAAGGCGAGCTTCCTGGAGCGGCTCGGCTCTTTCTGCCGGCTGATCCGTTTCGACAAACGAGGGACGGGCCTCTCGGATCGTCCAACCGACGCCGCGACGTTCGAAGAGCGGATGGACGACATCAGGGCCGTGATGGATGCGGCCGGGAGCGACCGGGCGGTCATATTCGGGTACTCCGAAGGGGCCAACCTGGCTGCCCTTTTCGCGGCAACGTACCCCGGGCGGACGCGCGGTCTGTTGCTGTGGGGCGCTCAGGCCCGCTGGATCAGAGCTGGCGACTATCCATGGGGGCCAACCCGGGCCGAAGCCGGCCAAGAGATCGCCTATCTCGCCGAGAATGGCGTCACCGTTGACTACTTGACCGGGCCCGGAGCTGGCATTCCGAAGGATCTGACCCACGTCAGGTTCTTCATGCGTTACCTGAAGGCATCGGCCAGCCCGTCGGCCTTGGCGGCCCTCGAGCGCATGCTCTGCCTGATCGACATGCGCGACATCCTGCCCAGCGTTCGCGTCCCCGCGGTGGTAATGAACCGGACCGGAGATCCGGTCGCCAACGTCGAGGCAGCCCGCGACCTTGCTGCCCGCATCCCGGGTGCCCGGTTCGTCGAGCTCCCGGGGGACACTCACCCGTTCTTCACCGGGCCAGCCACCGGGGAGATCCTCGCCGAGATCGAGGCCTTCGTCACCGGAGTACGGCCTGCCCCCGCCCCGGACCGCGTACTGGCCACCGTGTTGTTCACCGACATCGTCAGCTCTACCCAGAAGCTCGAGGCAATCGGCGACCAGCGCTGGCGGCAGCTTCTCGACAGCCACCACGCCCGGGTTCGCCAGCTCCTAGAGCGTTACGCCGGAACCGAGATCGACACCGCTGGCGACGGCTTCTTCGCGACCTTCGACGGGCCGACACGGGCGATTCGCTGCGCCTGCGCCATCGGCGATGCGATCCGGGAGATCGGGCTGGAGATCCGCGCCGGCCTGCACACCGGCGAGATCGAATGCCAAGGCGCCACGGCCACCGGCATCGCCGTACATGTCGGCGCACGGGTCGCCGCCCTCGCCCGGCCCGGGGAAGTGCTCGTGACTTCTACTGTCAAGCAGCTCGTGCCGGGATCCGGGATCGACTTCGCCGACCGGGGAGCGCACACTCTCAAAGGCGTCGCTGACCACTGGCAACTGTTTGCCGTGATGTCCTGATAACTCCCACAAGCACACCGAGTCCGCAAGGTTGACCGCGCGCAGATACCCGCGCGGGATCCACAGACGCCCCGATTCGCCGGCACGTTCCACTCGCCGGACCGGGCTGCCAGGCGCGACCACGGCCACACGCATCGTCCTTTCATCGACGGTCATAACGAGCCGGACCATCCTCGCTCCTCGCGCCCAGATCCGCGGGATCTGATGCACACTATGACACTGACAGCCGATCACGGTGCGCAACCACGCTGACGTGAATCGCCCCGGCGAGTCCGGAGACCCGAAAACTCCCGGGCGGTTCAAAGAGCCCGCCGATCTAGGCTCAAACAGTCTCTTGTGATTGGTAGTGATGCGGTGCCGGACCGTGTTGCCTTGGGGGTCGGAGGGCTCGAAGCCGAGCCCGGCGATCACATCTGCGGGGTGTTCTCCGGCGAGACGGAACGGGATCAGGTCCTGATCCCGTTCCTGCAAGCCGGTCTGGCGTCAGGCGACAAGTGCATCTGCGTGGTTGATGGCACCGCTCCGGGAGAGATTGTCGCGGCCCTGGGGCCGGCCGGCGCAGCCGCAGCGTTGACGACCAGCAAGCAGCTGGAGGTCATCGGGGCGTCTGACCTGTACTTGCGGTCCGGCCGCTTCTCGGCCGACGAGGTGATCGGGAGCTGGAAGGCCGCGATATCCGACGCGATGTACGCCGGTGTTTTGTCAGTCAAGCACGCATTGCTGTTCTAGACGTTCTGCGTGGCCTCGTCTTGTAGGGCGCGGACCATCGCCTGGGCGGCGGGGCTGGCGTCGGGGGTGGTGACCGCGCAGACATGGCGGCGCAGTCCATCTCCCTGGTCGCGGACGGGGATCCAGCGGACGCCGTGCGGCACGGCTGGGGCGGCGATGCCCGGCACCAGGGCGATGCCGAGTCCGGCGCTGACCAGTCCCAGGCGTGTTGGCCAGTCACGGACCGCGAACGACACCTGAGGCTCGGCGATGCCTGGCCAGGCGCCGAACTCAGGTGACTCCCCGTGGCTGGCCCCGACCACCCAGGCCTGCCCGGCCAGTTCCTCCGGATCGACCCAGTCGCGAGCGGCGAAGGGATGCGACTGGGGCACGGCGACTCCTGCGCCCCGGCTTGTGCGCAGCTCGCAAATGTGCAGTCCGTCGAGGTCGTAGGCCGGCAAGCCCTCGCCCCTGGCGAGGACGGCAACCTCGAGCCGTCTCCGTCGCAGTGCCCGCAGTTGCGCGGGCGTCGAGGCTTCCATGAGCTCAACCCGGAGGCCCGGGTGGTCGGTGAGCAGCCGTGCGACGGCGCGTGGCAGCAGCGCTGCCGTTGCGGCGGGGAATCCTCCGACGACCAGCCGCCCGGCCAGCCGGTCACGCAGTCCTGCCAGTTCCTGGCTCGCGGCCGCGACGCCGTCGAGCACCTGGCCCGCGTGCCGCACCAGCACCTCCCCGGCCGCGGTCAGCCGCACTCCGCGAGCGTGCCGCTCGAACAGCGGCGCGCCGGTCGCCTTCTCCGTGACCGCCACCTGCCGCGACACCGCCGACTGGGTGTACCGCAGCCGCTCGGCCGCTGCACTGAAGGAACCGGTGCGCGCCACCTCCAGCACCACACGCAGGCCAGCCAGGGTCAGCTCGGACATTCTCCGAGCCTACGCCGAGATATGCCTGAGACGCATAGCTGGCATCAATAACTCTCGCTTGTGTGATACCTCCGAGCGGATCAGGCTGGTGAAAAGCACCAACCGCCAGCAACAAAGGAGAGTGACTGTCATGCCCCGCTGTTACACGCGAGATGAACTGGTGGAGCGCCTCGCTCGGGCTGGCGAGCTCGAGATCTCTGGCGAGAACCAGGACGAGGCCGACACCTACTTCGACGCCGAGGCCTTCGTTTTCCACGGTCCAGGGGGGTTCGACGTGGACTACGCAGGACTGACCGACTACTTCCGGTCCCTCAGGGCGGCCTTCGATGACCGCACCATCCGACGAGGAGTCATCGTCGCCGAGGGCGAGTACATCGCGTGCCAGACATGGATCGAAGGAACCTTCGCACGCCCGTTCACTCAGTCGCCCGCCGGGCGCCTCGAACCCACCGGTGCCCGGGTCGTCATGGACCTCATGAACATCTTCCGCTTCGACGGCGAGGGACGGCTCGCCGAGGAGTGGGTCAGAACCGACAACCGCAGCCTTCTCCGCCAACTCGGCGCCGAGGGTTCCTGACCACACTGGACCAGCGATTGCACGGCGACACGCCTGCGCCGGAACCGACCGGACATGTTATGCCGCTGTGAGGTACCTCGCGCGGCAGGCGCTGCGAGCCTGGAGCGCATAACAAAGGCCCACGCTGCCGTCCCCACGGTCATCTGCCACCGCTTGACGCGCCGAGGCCCATCCGGGCCCGACCGCAGAGCGTGACCAGGACTCCGATGTTGGACGCGCGAAGACCCGCCGATCTGCGCGTAATCCCTGGTCTACTGAGGCCGCCGTCAGGTCAGTGCCGAACAGGGCATTCTGCAATCAGGTTGGTGACCGCCCGCCCGCCGGTCACGGTCGCGGCCCGCGCCCGGCCGGGTCGCCGCTGTCAGCGGCGCCCGCCCGCGGCGCTGGTGTCGCTGGCGAGGTGGCCGTCGAGCAGCCGCACCGTGCGGCTGGCGTAGCGGGCGGCCAGGTCCGGGCTGTGGGTCACCAGCACCAGGGTCTGCCCGGCGGCGTTGAGGTCCAGCAGGAGCTGGCCGATCTCCTCGCCGGTGGCGGCGTCCACCGCCCCGGTCGGTTCGTCGGCGAGCAGGATCGCCGGGTCGTTGATGAGGGAGCGGGCGATGGCCGCCCGCTGCCGCTCCCCGCCGGACAGCCGCCCCGGGTAGGTGTCGCGGTACTTGCCGATGCCAAGCTGGGCCAGCAACTCGGCGCACCGGGCCCGGGCCTTGCGCCGGGATGTCCCGGCGAGCTGGGCCGGCAGCAGCACGTTGGCGGCCACGGTCAGATCGTCCAGCAGGTTGAAGAACTGGAAGATCATCCCGACCTCGCGGCGGCGGTAACGGGCCAGCCGGGTTTCCGACAGGGCGTCGACCCGCTGCCCGGCGACGGTGACGGTGCCGCTGGTCGGCTTGTCCAGCCCGGCGATCAGGTTCAGCAACGTCGACTTGCCGCTGCCCGACGGTCCCATCACCGCCAGGGCTTCACCCGCCGCCACCTCCAGGCTGACGTGGTCCAGGGCAGCGGTGGAGGCGTACCGCTTGGTTGTCTGGCCGAGGCGGATCAGCGCGTCCATGACCGGCCCGCCTTCCCGGGGTCATTCCGTGGTGATCGGCCGCGGGACGCGCGGCGGGCGCCGGGGCTGCTATTCATCGGTGGTCCCTCTCCTGGTTCTGGTGCCCCGGGACGTCACTCGGCCCGCAGCGCGGTGGTGGTCCGCGAGGCGGCGGCCCAGATTGCGGGCCCGAGCGCGCCGGCCAGGGCGATGGCCAGCCCCGCCAGGGCCAGCAGGGCGAGTTCGCCGGGGGTGTAGGGGTTCTGGCCAGCGGTGGTGAACGCGGGAGCGAAGATGTCCTGCACTCCTGAGCTGCGCCCGGCGGGTGGTTGGCCGCCCCGGAGCTGCTGGTGCGGCGAGGGGGCATTGATCACGGCTCTGCCGGGGCGGGCGCTTCGCGCGGACGCGCCGGGGCGGGTATGTCGCACGGCTTTGCCGGGGCGGGGAGCCGGCGCGGCTCTGTGGGGCGGGCCGGGCATGAGAGGGCTGACGTTCGCCGCCGGGCCTGCCTGTGCGCTGACAACTGCGCGGGCGACCATCGGCTCCAGGACGGTGCCGGCGGCCAGGGCGATGGCCGTGGCGATGATGGCGGGGGCGACGGCCCAGCAGATGACCATGGTGATGACCTGCCGGGGCGTCATCCCGAGCGCCTTGTGTATCCCCAGGTCGTGGACCTTCTCCCGGGCCTGCATCAGCAGCGTGGCGAACACGCCGATCCCGGCGAGCATGACCACCAGCCAGGTCAGTTTCTGGAACAGCGAGCGGTCTATGTAGGCGACGCCGATGCTGATCACGATCTTGGTGATCTGGGTGGAAAGGCCCACCGCCAGGACGGCTGCGGTCAGCCCGATGGTGATCGTGGCCAGGGTGGCTGCCGACCGGGAGGGACGGGTGAACGGGGCGGCCAGCCCGGCGGTGACCGGGCGGGGCAGCGGCACCCCGCCGGCCAGCCGCTGGGCGCTGCGCCCGGGCCCGGCGCGCGGGGCCTGGCCGGCGGTGATCGCCGCGACGGCCGACAGCCGTCCCGCCCGCAGGGCGGGTACCAGGGCAGCCAGCCCGGCCAGCGCCAGCATCCCGGCCGGCACGGCGATATTGATCCAGACGGGAACGGCCACGGTGACCTTGAACAGTGACCTCTCCTGGATAAGGGGCAGCACCCACAGATTGCCGAGCGCCGTTCCGACCAGCGCCCCGGCCAGGGCCGGAACCCCGAGCTGGATCAGATAGGTGGCGGCGATCTGGGCCGGGGTGAAGCCGATGCTCTTCAGCACGCCGATCCGGCGGTAGCCGGCTGTCACTGCGGCCGCGGCGACAGCCGCGATGATCACCGCCGCGAGCAGCAGGGCCATGACGGCATACGGGACGGCCGACGACGCGTGGATCCCGTTGCCCGTGGTGGCCAGGTTTTCGGAGGACAGCGCCACGGCATGGCCGATGATCGCCCCGGCGGGCAGCGCCGCCCGCAGTTCGGCCAGGTCCGCGCTGACCTGGGCGACGGTGGACGCGTGGCGGAAGGTGTAGAGCATCTGTTCCTGCCTGGGCGCGCCGGCCCTTTCCAGGGCGGTGATCGTGCCGGGCAAGGCCCAGGCGTTCTGCGTGTCGTCCCGCGCGGCCAGCGAACCCCATCCGACGATGGCGAGCTTCGGCCTGCCCGGGAGATCGGTCAAGGTGATGGTCTGCAGCAGGCCGACGGAGCCGCGGGTTCCGGACAGGTCGTTGTCGTCGATCTCGCCCAGCCGGGTGGGCCACCGGCCGGACTTCTGGGTGACGTGATCGAGCGGGCCGGACCGCGAGGCCCGCCCCACCACGGTCAGCGGGCCGGACACCGGTGTGCCCCCCTGGTACCCGGGCGTTGCCGGGATGGTGACGTTGACCGTGGTCGCAGGGTAACCGGCGGCACCGGTCACCCCCGGCAGGCGGCGGGTGGCGGCAAGCTGAGCGCTGGTCACCTTGGCGGCGTCGATGGTCACCGCGAGGTCCGCGGTGCGGTAGCGGGCGGACAGCGCCTGGAACGCCTGGGTGGGGTTGGTGGCCAGGGTCAGCCCGACCAGGGCGGCCGTGGCGGCCATGGCCAGCACCACGAAGATCACCACGGTCTGCGTCAGCCGCCGGGCAGCGCCGGCCAGCGCCGCCGTGGGCACCGCCCCGTCGGTCACGGCTGGCTCAGCCCGGCCGGCCACCACCACTGCGCTTGCCACAGGCCGCCGGCCATGCCGCAGGCCCTTGCCGCGGCCGCGAACTGCGGGGTGTGGGTGTCGAGACCGATTGCCGTGGCGTCGGGCTCGTGGAGGCCGCCATCGAGGGCCCCCGGGGAGGGATAGCCGGTGATCCCGTGCGCGCGCATGCACTCCGCCTGCGCCAGCCCGTTGAGGGCCGTCACCCGGTAGCGCGCCGGGGATCCCCCGCCGACCACCGCCAGCTTCAGGCAGGCGCGGAACGCCACGTCATAACCGGGGGCGGTCAGCATCCCGGCCGGCGGGCTCGCCGGGTGGACCAGCGAGCCGTCGGGTCCCTGCTTGAGGATGGGGAAGTCCGGCACGCCGTGCGCACGCATGCACCGCGAGTAAGTGAGTTCCCGGGCATACAGGGTGTGCCCTGCCGACGCTGCGGGTCCTGGGGAACCGCCGCCGCAGGCCGCGGCCAGCAGCACGGTCCCGGCCGGCACCACGGCGAGCCAGGCCGCGCGCCGCCAGTGGCCCCGGCCACACGCCCGCGCCCAGCGGGCGGACCTGACCGTCCGGCCGCTGACCGGTGGCTGCCGCGCCGTCCTGGCTGCCTGACTAGCGGGCTTGCTCACGCTCATTGCGTCAGGCCGTCTTTCCTCAGGCCCCGGGCGCGTAGCCCCAGCAGGCCTGCTGGGCCGCCTTGAACTGCGCGGAATCCGGCTTGACGCCCGGGCCCGGGCTCAGGAAACCGGCCCCGTAGGGCCCGGCGACCGGGCTGGGGAAATTTGTGATCTTGTGCGCCCGCATGCACCCGGCCAGCTTCTGCAGGTGTGAGCGCAGCACGCTGATCTGCGCCGCGGTATACGGGAGTTCCCGGGGGGCCAGCTTCTGGCAGGCTGCCAGCGCCGCCTGCCAGCTCGGGCCGTGCTCGTGCGCCAGGATCCGCGGGGTGATCTTGTAGGTGTTCGGGTTATCCCACACGCCCTGGGGCACCTCGGACGGTTCGGGCCAGAACGGCGCACCGTGCGAGTGCAGGCACTGTGAGTACGCACGGTATTGCGCGTAGCCCGGCGGGTGCGACGGGGATGACCCCGCGGGGCTGGATCCGCCGCTACCGCAGGCCGCCGCCAGCAACGCGGCACCCGCCGCCACGGCGGCCAGCACACCCGCCCGCCACAACCGCGATCTCCCCGCAGATCGGCGCTGCCCCATGCTGTTGTTCCTCCCCATGACTCCTTCGCCCAGCGAATGTACCTCCGCCTATCACCAGCATCGGCGAACTATGCCGGCTCACGAAGCGGATCACGTGTGAGTTCGATGCGAACAACAAAGCCCACAACCCACCCGCAATGCGCATTAGGCGGCCAGGCCCGCGTCAGGGGGTGACCGCCACGCCGAGCTGTTCGCGTGCATCACCTGGACCCGCCTATAGGAGAGCCGACTACCAGCACGAGCTTCCCGCGCACGTGACCGTCTTCGCTGACACGGTGCGCCTCCGCGATCTCGGCGAGCGGGAAGGTCTGCGCGACCGGGAGCCAGAAGCGCCCGGACTCGATCAACTCGCCGATCTCGGCGAGCGCGTGGACCGCGCGGCCAGCGTCCCCGCTGCTGAACCTCACCCCGTGCTCCCGCGCGCCACCGAAGTCGGCGATCGTCACGACGTGCCCCGGGCCGCCCGCGAGCCCGATGAGCTCGGGCAGGACGCCGCTCCCGGCGACGTCGAGCGCGGCGTCGACGCCGCCGGGCGCGAGCGCGCGAACCCGCCCGGCGAGGCCCTCACCGTAGGCGACGGGCTCGACCCCCAGCGAGCGAAGGTAGTCGTGGTTGGCCGGACTGGCGGTGCCGATCACGCGCGCACCGCGCACCACGGCGAGCTGAACCGCGGCGCTGCCGACGCTTCCGGAGGCGCCGTTGATGAGCAGCGTGCTACCGCTCCCGGCGCCGAGCTGGCCGAGCGCGCGTGGCCGTCTCGACGGCGGCCGGCAGCGCGGCAGCGGCGGGGAAGTCAAGCGACGGCGGGATCGGCGCATAGTCAGACAGCACCGCCAGCTCGGCCTGGGCCGCCCCCTCGGCGGAGAAGCCGAACACGCGATCGCCGACGGCCACGTCCGCAACGCCCTCGCCGAGCTCGTCGACGACGCCCGCCGCCTCGTGGCCCATGGTCTGCGGAAGCTCACTGTCCATCAGGCCCTTACGCTTCTTCCAGTCGCTCGGGTTGACGCCGGCCGCGCGCACCGCAACCCGGACCTGGCCAGGACCCGGATGCGGATCGGGGAGATCCACGATCTCGAGGACCTCCGGACCCCCGAACCGGCTGAAACGCACTGCCTTCACCATTCGCTCCGATCTCGACCCCGGGGTGTCGCGATTGCTGCGCGTAAGACACTCTGCCAACCTCGCATGCCGGGCCCGAACTCGGCGCCACGCACGGGCAGGGCTGTCCGGCCGCCCCTCGCCCCGCGGCGCGCCACCGTCGTCCTGTCCGCGGCATCACCTGGACCCGCATATAGGAGACAAGCTTTAGCTGCTGTCCGCTTTCCCGGGTGTGGGATGACCTGTCGCCGGTCCGCGGGCGGCTACCTGCTCCAATTCGTCAACGGCGCGGTTGTCGTCGCGTTCGCTGGCCAGCCGGGCTGCCATGTGCCGCGCGGCGGCGCGGTAGCGGGGATCTTCGGTGACCCGGCTGATGGCGGCCTGCAGCGTGCTGGCGGTTGCGTTCTTGCGTAGCCGGACGCCGGCACCGGCGTGGACGACCCGGCCGGCGTTGTCGGGCTGGTCGCGGCCCAGTGGCACCAAGATCAGCGGGACGCCGGCGATCAGGGCCTTCATGACGGTGCCGTGGCCGCCGTGGGTGATCACTGCCGAGCAGTGCGGGAGCACATCGGCGTGGCGTGCCCACCGGGTGACCGTGACATTGTCCGGGGCGGAGATCACGGCCGGGTCTACTGCCGGGCCGGTGGTGATGAGCCCGCGCACCGGGAGCTGGCCGAGCGCGTCGGCGGCCCGCTGCAGCAGTCCTTCCTGGCGCATGACGGTGCTGCTCAGGCCCACCAGCACGAGCGGCTGGCCGGGCGGGCCAGCCCACTGATCGCCGGAGCCTTGGCCCGGGTGGTCTTCGAGCTGGGGCCCGACATAGCAGACATTGGCCGGCACCGAGCCGGATCCGAAGTCGTAGCTGGGGCTGGAGCAGACCAGTACTCGGTCCGCCCTGGCCATGAGGCCGGGCAGGTCCCGCACCGGCGGCAGCCCCACCTCGGCGCGGGTGCGGTTGAGGCCCGGCATCCAGCTGCGGAAGACCGCAAGCGTGACCGCCGCGGCGGACCGGTCGCGCAGCCGACCCAGCAGCCCCTTGCCGGGCATCCAGCCGGTCCCGAGCGGCGGTATATCGGGGCGGGGGATCATGTACGGGCCGTGCATCACGATGACCGCCCGGACCCCGCTCACCTCGGCCCCGAACATCGCTGCCGGGATCATGGTGTCGACCAGGGTGACGTCGGCCGGCTCCCGCTGCAGTTCCTCGGCCACATCACGGCAGAGCTCGCGGGCCGGCCCAACCAGCTGCCGGTCCCTGACCCGCCGCCACTGAGTCACGGGGTTGCGGGACTGCCAGTCCTTGACCAGGTCGGTCTCCGGCTTGCTCATGTCGTTGTCCGGGGCGTACCTGTACCGCAGGAACGTCGCTCCGGCCGATTCGAACCGGGACCGCAGCCCCTCGGTGCCCAGCACCCGCACCTGGTGGCCCCCCGCGACCGCCCGGCCCACCACCGTCTGAACCGCTTCCACGCCCCCGCCGCTGTCCCAGCCAGCCACCAAGATCTTCATCCGCCCACCCCCGTGAAGCCCCGGCGCACACACCGGTTCACCTGCCAGTCTCGACGGCAGCCGGGTGGTGGGCAAGCGGGCTAGCCCGCAGGCAGCACCGGTGATGGCATTCCTGGCCCCGGTCAGCCAGCCCGCCCCGGCCAGCCGCCGGCCGCGCAGCTGATCACGGGGACCGGGTGTACGTATCGGGCCTGATCAGCACGCAGGCAGCCGTGGGATGCTCGAGCTATGCGAGGCCAGCGCCAGATGCTCACGAAGGAGCCGGTCATCTCCGCGGCCCTCCTGTGCGTGCTCGCAGCACTGCCGGGATGCTCTGCGGCACCGCCGGCCGCCGGGTCTGCCCCGGCCGCCACAGTTCCCACCGCCGGCGCAGCACCTGCCTTCGCCGTCGCAGGGGCCCACCCCGTGCCGCCCAATGCGAGCCAGGACACCCACGCGCAAACGCCGAAGGCAGGGTGCGACAGGACTACCTTCGCAGCCGACAAGGTTCTGGGCATGAAAGTTGCCGAGGGGTTCGCTCTGGCCGGGTTCCCCGCATCAGCTGATCTCCTGACGCACTTCCTCAACGGGAAGGGCACCGAAGTCGATTACCGGGCAGGGTCGCCAATCTCAAAGAAGGCGCTGTCCAGCCGTGCTTTCCGGGCCGTGAACAACGAAGTCCAGGAAGCGATCCTCAGCCAGCTGAAGGCCGGCAAGATCCGTGTTCAGCTCTCCCGCGCGCAGGTGCCAACGGTGGCCTTCGAGGCCAAGAACAGCGACCTGTACTGGGGATTTCGCGGCACGCAGGGCTTGACCGTAACCGGAAGCGGCAGCCGCAAGAACCGACGATACGCCGGAACCCTCTCCTACGTCATACGCGACAGCTACGGGTTCCCGGCCAGCGACACGCTCCACGGCTTCGGCACGCCGATGAGGTACCTGCAGACCGCGTGCGGGGCCCCCCAGCATCCCGGCGGAGCTCACTGGTTCCCCGACACCATCACGGTAACTGTGCCATTCAACCAGCCAGCCACACAACAGCACCGTCGCCACCGGCACAGAACAGGCCAGCCTCACGATCAAGCCTGACCACCCGCCCGGCTGGGCGCCACCGAGCATGAGGCCGTTGGGACCGGCGTGGCGGCCAGCCAGGACGTGGTAATTTCCTGCGGCCACAGCGTCCCAGCATTGTTCCGGCGCCTGCCATCCCGCGGGCACATCGGTAATTCATTTAGTTTCCACAGGTCGGCCAGCCTTATGCCATGAACGCCGCTTGTCACAGAAAGTCAACTGCCTGCTACTGCGAGGATTTTACCTCCGCTAGACCTAGACGGCCGGGTAACGAAATGTTAATGTCGGGAACTCGTGGAGGGACGCTGACTGGCCTGATGCGCTAGCGCAGATGGCGAATAGGGCCGGACCAGCGTGCGGGGGACTTCCGCTCTATGGGGACCGGGGGGAATGCATCAGCCATCCGTTGGGAATGCTGACGCCCATATCCATCGGGTGGCGGTGTTTGTCTCTGTCGCAACGGGGGCCTCACACACGAAAGTCCGCGATCTCACGAAGCGCCATTTCGTGATGTCCGTATCTGCCCGCACGGGGGACGAGCTGAATGTTACTCCCCTGCGAGGAAACCGAATACAACTCCGACGTCCGGAATCGACACGGCGTGCCGTACTATCACTACGGTGCCGCACGGTGGGGAGCAAATGATGAGAAAGACGCCCATCCTGACCGGCATGGCCACCGCCGCGGGGCTGGTGGCCGCGCTGGGGGTCGTGGTAGCGCCCGCGGCCGGTGCCCAGGCCCGTGGGCATCACCACAGCAGCGGGTTCAAGGTCATCGCCAGCCACCTGAACAACCCGCGCGGGCTCGCATGGGGCCCCGGCGGCGCGATCTTCCTCGCGGAGGCCGGGCGCGGCGGCAAGACCTGCGTGGGCGGCGGCCCGGAGGGCAAGACCTGCATCGGGCTCACCGGCTCGCTTGACGTGATCGGCAGGGGGGGCGTCCACCGCCTGGCCACCGGGCTGATCTCCGCCTCCGGCGCCGGCGGGGTGGCAGCGGAGGGGCTGGTCTCGGTCTCCCGCGCCCCGCGCGGCGGCGTGTTCGCGCTGTTCGGCGAGAACACGCACATAGTGCCGCCGAAGGGCGCGATCCCGCAAAGGCTGCGCCAGGCGGCTCTGCACGAGCTCGGCCGTCTGTTCCGGGGCACGCGGCATGGCGCGGTCAGCATCGCCCGCGTCGGTGACCACGACTGGACTTGGACGTCCAAGCGGGTTCACCTGGCGCCGAAGGACTTCCCCGACGCCAACCCCAACAACGTCCTACGCGCCGGCGGGCGCACCTACGTGGTGGACGCGGGCGCCAACACCCTCACCCAGGTCCTGCGGCACGGGCGGACGCGGGTGCGCGCGTTCTTCCCGGTGCCGAATTACCCGCCCGACTCCGTGCCGACCTGCGCCGCGCAGGGCCCGGACGGTGCACTGTATGTCGCCGAGCTGCTCGGAGGTTCCTACGCCCCCGGCCACGCCCGCGTCTGGCGGATCGTCCCCGGGCAGAAGCCGAAGGTCTGGGCCAGAGGCCTGACCACGGTGCAGGGCTGCGGCTTCGGTAGCGACGGCGCGTTCTACGCCACCGAGTTCCAGACCGGCGGGCTGACGTCCTCCAACCCGGCGGGTGACGTGGTGCGGATCGCTCCTAACGGCCACCGCACCCGCCTGGGCGTGGGTAGGCTGATCAACCCGTCCGGCTTCCTCGCCGGGCCGCACGGCTCGTTCTACGTCTCCAACTGCAGTATCGCCCCGGCCACGGGCCTGGGCCCGCAGGTGTGCCCCACTGGGGGCCAGGTGGTCCGCATCGGGTGACATAGCGGAACTCTGGCGATAACCAGCTCGCGCAGCCGCCCGGCTGCGCGGGCTGGCCCGCGTTTAGCCCAAGTCAGGGAATGTGCCGCCGACAACGCAGTAATCGAATTGCACATCGCCGCCACCGAGCCGATACCCACAGCGGCGGCGGGGCCAGGACAGTTCCGGCCAGCCGCTGCGTGGCGACCTGTGGGCTGGGCATGATCGGGCCTTCGCAGCCATCAGCGGGCTTGTGTATACCGTCTTGCTCGCGATCGTATGACGGTGCCGCCAAGGTGCCGGGCAGGGGGCCTGGGCCCGTTTCCCGGTGCCGTGGCTTGCCGCGGCGGCCTAGGTACTTGCTCTGCCTGCCGGGCGCTGGGCCTGGTGGGCCGGGGCGGCGTGGCGTGGCTGAGCTGGTAGGTGTGTGATGACGGTGAGGGAGGTAGGGCATTGACCGATTCCTTGCGGGCCTTCACGGCCCTGCTGGACGACGCGGCGGTCTTCCCGCCGGGGAACCTGCCGCTGGCCGAGGCGGTGACCGCCCACTACGGCCATCGGCGGAGCGGGTACGCCGGGCTGGTCGGGCCGCTGGTGCTGCCCGCCGCCGCGCTGGGCGCGCTGGCGCCGCTGCTGGAGGCGGGCACGGCCCCGCTGGCGCTCAGCGTGACGCTGCCGGGTGAGCCCGCCGCGGTGGCTCCCGCCGTCGCCGCGGCTGCGTTGGACACGGTGACCCTGGCCGCGGTGGAGACGCCGCTGGCGGCCGGGGCCCAGATCGGCGAGCTGCTGGGGGCGCTCGAGGCCGCCCTGCCGGACGGCGTCACCGGCTATGTCGAAGTGCCCCGCGACGAGCGCGGGGTCGCCGTGCTGGACGCGCTAGCTGAATCCCGGCACCGGGCTAAGTTCCGCACCGGCGGCCTGGTGCCCCGGGCCCACCCCAGCGAGGCCGAACTGGCCGGAATGCTGACCGGGGCGGTGGCGCGCGGGCTCAGCTTCAAGTGCACCGCCGGGCTGCACCACGCGGTCCGGCACACCGACGGCGAGCTGGAGCAGCACGGCTTCCTCAACGTGCTGCTGGCTACCGAGGCCGCGCTGCGCGGCGCGGCGCCCGAAGAGCTGGCCGCGCTGCTCGCCCAGCGGGACGCCGTCGCGGTCGCGGGCCAGGTGGCCGGGTTGGGGGACGAGCGGCCGGCCGCCGCCCGGGCCAGCTTCACTTCCTTCGGCACCTGTAGCGTGGCCGGCCCGCGCGACGACCTCATCCGGCTGGGCCTGCTGTCCGCAACGGCGGCCGCCTGATGACCTGGGTGGAGATCCCCGCGGATTCGGCGTTCGGGCCGGCCAACCTGCCCTATGGGGTGTTCGCTCCGGCCGGCGGGCCACCCAGGGCCGGGGTGCGGCTGGGCGACCAGGTGCTCGACCTCACCGTCGCGCTCGGTGACCCGGTGTTCGCCGGGCCGGTGCTGAACCCGTTCCTGGCCCAGGGCCCAGCCCGGTGGCGCGAGGTCAGGCAGCGGCTCATCTCGTTGCTCGCCGGGCAGGATGGCCCGCCGGAGGCCGCGCTGTACTCGCTGGCCGAGGTCAGCCTGCGGCTGCCGGTCGAGGTCGGCGACTACGTGGACTTCTACGCCAGCGAGCACCACGCCGGCAATATCGGCCAGCTGTTCCGGCCCGGCGCCGAGCCGCTGACGCCCAACTGGAAACACCTGCCGGTTGGCTACCACGGCCGCTCCGGCACCGTGGTGGTATCCGGTACACCGGTGGTCAGGCCGCGGGGCCAGCGCAAGGCCCCGGCCGACGACATGCCAACCTATGGGCCCTCGCGATGGCTCGACATCGAGGCCGAGGTCGGTTTCGTGGTCGGCGCCAGCTCGAAGCTTGGCCAGCCGATCGGGCTCGGCGAGTTCACCGACCACGTGTTCGGCGTCTGCCTGGTGAACGACTGGTCGGCCCGGGACCTGCAGGCCTGGGAGTACGTGCCGCTGGGGCCGTTCCTGGGCAAGTCCTTCGCCACCTCGGTGTCGCCGTGGATCGTGCCGCTGGCCGCGCTGGAGTACGCCAGGGTCGCCCCGCCGTCCAGGGACAAGCCGCTGCTGCCCTACCTCGCCGACGACGGCGCCGGCCCGTGGGGGCTGGACCTGAGCTTGGAGGTGCGGCTGAACGGGCACCTGGTGGCCAGCCCCCCCTACGCCACCATGTACTGGACCCCAGCGCAGATGCTCGCGCACATGACCGTGAACGGCGCCTCGGTCCGTCCCGGCGACCTGTTCGCCTCCGGCACGGTGAGCGGCCCGCGGGCAGACCAGCGCGGCTCGCTGATCGAGCTGAGCTGGGGCGGCCGGGACGCACTGACGCTGCCCGACGGTGCCACCCGCACCTTCCTGGAGGACGGCGACGAGGTGACGATCAGCGCCAGCGCCCCCGGCTCGGACGGCGCCAGGATCGGCTTCGGCGAGGTGACCGGCCGGATCCTGCCGCCGAACGGCTAGCCTGCCGGGCGGCGGGCGCGAGCGATCTTCGCCGCCGGGCTGGCCCTACTCCCCGGCGCGAGCCGGTCGGACGGCCGGGCAAGTTAATCGTGCTTTAGTTGACATCTCGGGAACTCCACTCCCCGACGCCGTTCACGACTCTCCGCGTCAACACATACGGACGTGCGGCGAAGTGCATGCCTGCCCTGTGCATCGCGGGCGGCTGAGCGGCCAGTGGTCTGCTCGGTCCGCGCAGCCACCGCGAGCGGCCTTCGACCGGTGCGATATCCGCCGATATGAGTGCCAGTGTTGGTCTGCCAGTTTGCCGTCCGGATCGCGCCGAACAGTTATTCGGCGCCTTTTACTGAATTGCTCGGCTTTTGTAATTATTGCCGCAGTGCCCATGCTGCCGACCCCGCAGGGCTGGTCGGGCCTGCGAAGCCCTGGTATTAGGCGAAGCCGTATTGCGGGGACTTGCCCAGGTCCGCGAGGTTGACCGTGGAGTTGAGCAGGCCGACGCAGGTGCCCGCCACACATCCTCACCGGGTTCGGGCGCACGCGTGATGCCCAATCCCTGGCCTTGACCGGCGGGGGACAAAGCGTGGCGGCCGGGACGGATATCCCAGCCGCCACGCTTTCTATGCGGTTGTCAGCCGATCTTCCACAGGCCCTGGCCGTGCGTGGCGACCAGCAGGTAGCCACGGTCCGGGGAGACGTTGAGGTCGACCGAGGGAGCGGTCGGCTGCCCGGTGCCGACCCGGACCCAGTTGCCCGGCCCGGTGAACGACGTGGCGAAGATGCCCACGTCGGTG
>Ga0207664_10001224_pt1 | contig 16988 bp, 13 predicted proteins | sample LARL83metaG_FD_184349 | JGI IMG/M metagenome (GOLD analysis project Ga0207664, IMG submission 184349) | Corn, switchgrass and miscanthus rhizosphere microbial communities from Kellogg Biological Station, Michigan, USA - LAR L8-3 metaG... | ecosystem: Host-associated > Plants > Roots >... | reverse complement strand
GGCTGGCGCCACACAAATTCCACCTGGTCGGCATCATCGGCTCGATCCTCGGCGCGATCCTGGTGCTGATCGTGGTGCGCATGACCGGCATGGAACGAGGCCGCCGCCGCGCCTACCGCTGAGCCAGCCCCGCCGCGCCCCGGCCCGGCCGGGGCGCGCGCTAGGCCCGCTGGCCCGCGGGCTTGACGATGTTGGCCAGCGGCTGGCCGCTGACGTGCCGTTCGGCCTGGTCGGCGACGAAGCCGGGAGCCCGGCGGGCGAAGTCGAACGTGTCGCCGCCGATGTGCGGGGTGATCAGCACGTTGGACAGCGTCCACTCGGGGCGGTCCGTGGGCAGCGGCTCGATGTCGGTGACGTCGAGCGCCGCGCGCAGCCGCCCGTCGGTGAGGTGCCCGACCAGGGCGACCGCATCCACGATGGGACCGCGCGCCACGTTCACGACCAGGGCCCCGTCCGGCAGCGCGGCGAGCACCTCCTCGCCGATCAGGCCGAAGGTGCCCGGCGCCAGCGCGATGCACACGACGAGGATGTCCGCGCCGGCGGCGAGCCGGGAAAGCTGGGACAGCGGTGCCACGCCGTCCCGTGCGGTGTGGGAGCACCGGGTGATCCGGGCGCCGAACGGCGCGAGCCGCTCCTCGATGGCCTTCCCCATGCCGCCGTAACCCACCAGCAGGACCTTCTTGCCGTCGAGGCTGTCGGTCCGCACGTGCTGCCAGCGGCGCCGCGCCTGGTCGCGCGCGAAGCGCGGAAGCTGCCGCAGGCTAGCGAGAATGAGGCAGACCGCAAGCTCCGCGGTGCTCTCCTCGTGGTGCAGCCCGCTTCCGTTGCAGAGCGTCACCTGCTCCGGCACGGAGTCCATGAGGTTGTCGACGCCGCTGCTCAGGCTCTGCAGCACCCGCAGCCTCGGCATCTTCGCGATCATGGCGACGCTCGCCCCGTTCCCCATGTAGGGCAGGCAGTAGAAGTCCACCTCGCCGAGGTCGTGGCCGCCGTCTTCGTACCGCGCGATCGTGGCCCGCGGCAGCCGCCTGGCAACCTCGTCGGCCACTCCGTCCGCGGCCGGCAGCAGAAACGTCATCGGTGGCTCACACCCTCCGCGCATCGGGCATCTGCGACGGACGCTACCGCGCCGCGGCCCCGGGCGCGCCACCGGGTGATGAATACGGCGGTGGCGGGCTGCTGGGCAAGGAACGCGGGCTGCGAGGATGGGTGGCATGCCGTGGATCGAGCTTGACGGTGCCGTCAACGTCCGTGACCTGGGCGGCCTGGCGACGCGCAACGGTGGCCAGACGGTGCGCGGCCGGCTGCTGCGCGGCGACAACCTGCAGGACTTGTCGCCCGCCGACGTCGCGCACCTGGTCGACGACATCGGCCTGACGACCGTCGTTGACCTCCGCAGCACCGCCGAACGCAACGCCGAGGGCCCGGGGCCGTTGCAGGCCGTGGGCAGCGTCCGGCATGTGCATCTCCCGGTTCTGCCGGAGCAGGGTTCCGCTACCGACATGGCCGCCGATGCGCTGCTGACCCGCGAGGACGCCGACCGGTCCCGCTATCCCGCCGATCGGGTGACCGGCCACTACCTGGGCTACCTGGAAGACCGCCCGGATCAGGTGGTGGCCGCGGTACGCACGATCGCACGCTCCGAGGGGCCGTTGCTTGTCCACTGCGCGGCGGGCAAGGACCGCACCGGTGTGGTCGTGGCGATTGCTCTCAGCGCGGTCGGCGTGCGCCCGGAAGCAATCGTCGCCGACTACGCCGCCACCGGTGAGCGCACCGGCGCGCTGCTCGACCGGCTGCGCCGGTCCCCGACCTACGCCGGCGACATCAACAGCAAGCCGCAGCAGGAGCATGCGCCGCGGCCCGGCACGATGACGGCGTTCCTTGAGCAGGTCGATGCCCGGTACGGCGGCGCCGGCCAGTGGCTGGCCGATCACGGCTTCGGCGCGGACGGCCCCGGCCTGCTCCGCGCCAAGCTGCTGTCCGCCTGACCCGCCGCCGGGCTCCACGCCGGGTCGCGGGCCAGCTTGTCGGCGATCCTGTCGTGAAAGCTCTTACGGCGCAGCGCTTCTTCGATGTCGGTGACGGCCTGGCTCAGCGGGTAGGGGATCTCCGCCTCGATCTCGGCGACGGCGGCCTCGGTGGCCCGCCACTCGGCCGCCAGCCGGCCGACGATGCGGGCTGCCTTGGCGGTGAGCGTCACCCGCTTGGTGCGCGCGTCCGCGCCCGCCACCGTGCGGACCCACCCTGCGGCGCGCATCGCGGCCACCTTCTGGCTGGTGCCCGAGTGGGTGCGCTGCACCGACCGGGCCAGCTCGGTGATCGTCATCGGGCCGCTCGCGTGCAGCCGGAGCAACTCAAGCACGAAGCTCGGCTTGAGCCCGTCGATCCGCGCCTCGGCGTAGACCTTGGCGATGTCGGCGTCCATCGCGTCCTGGAGCAGCCGCAACGGCCGCCACCGGCTGTGCTGAGTCGGGTCTGGTGTGCTGCCTTCGGTCACCCGAAAATTCTAACAGCACTTATATAACCACTGATACAATACGACGGCCCGTGGCAACGTGGCACCGGCGCGCGGGCAGGTCCCGCCCTGACCAGGACCTGGTTCCCGTGGCCGGACGGACCCAAGAAGGGGAGCGGGGATCGTGGCTAACCGGCGCCGGCTGCTTGCCGACCTCACCCCGCTGCGCGAGTCGCCCGCGTTCCGGCGGCTGTGGACCGGGACCACGCTGTCCTCGGTCGGCGGTGCCATGACCGCCTTCGCCGTCATGCTCCAGGTCTACGATCTCACCGGCTCTTCGCTGGCGGTCGGTGCGATCGGCGTGGCGCAGGTGGTGCCGACCCTCACCGTGGGACTGCTGTGCGGCCCGGTCGTGGACGCGATCGACCGGCGCAAGCTTGTGCTGATCACCAGCACGTGCCTGGCCCTCGTGTCGGCGGCGCTCACCGCCCAGGCGTTTGCCGGTCTTGGCCTGCTCTGGCCGCTGTATGCCCTGGTCGCGGTGCAGTCGTCGCTCGGCGCCGTGGACCGCCCGGCGCGCAGCACGTTCGTGCCCGCCCTGCTGCCGCCGGGCCAGCTTGCCGCCGGGCTGGCGCTGAACCGGGTGAGCTTCCAGGTCATGCTGACCGCCGGCCCGGCCCTCGCCGGGCTCATCACGGCCGTGCCGCACCTGGGCCTGCGGGCGTGTTATCTGGCCGACACGGTCAGCTTCACCGCCGCGCTGTACGGGATCGCCAGGCTGCCCGCGATGCGGCCGTCGGGCGGCACGGCGCGGCCCGGCCCCCGCGCGGTGGCGGAGGGGCTCGGCTTCATCCGCCGCAGCCAGGTGATCGGCGGGGCGTTCCTTACCGACCTGGCCGCCACGGTCTTCGCCCTGCCGATCGCCCTGTTCCCGGCGATCAACGCCGAGCGGTTCGGCGGTGACCCGCGCACGCTCGGCCTGTTCACCACGGCCATCGGGGCCGGCGGCCTGGTCAGCGCCGCGTTCTCCGGGCCGGTCGGCCACATCGTGCGACAGGGCCGGGCCATGCTCGTCGCGGTCGCCATCTGGGGCGCGGCCTTCGCCGGCTTCGCGGTCGCTCCCGGCCTGTGGCTGACGCTCGGCCTGCTCGCCGTGGCCGGCGCGGCAGACGCGTTCACCGTGGTGTTCCGCGGGGCGATCGTGGCGGCGGTCACCCCCGATCGGCTCCGCGGCCGGGTGATGGCGGCCGACTACGTGGTCGGCGCGGGCGGCGGGCAGCTGGGCAACCTGGAGGCGGGAGCGGTGGCGGCCGTGACCTCGCCGGCGGTCAGCGCAGTTGCCGGCGGGCTGGCGACGGTCGCTGCGGCCCTGGTGATCGGCCTGGCGCTGCCGGCCTTCACCCGGTACCGCAGTGAGCCGGATACCGCCGCGCGCGATGACCGCCGCCCCGCCGGCGCCGCTGCGCCCTGAGCTTTTCCGGCGGCCGGTGTATCAACCGGCGGGACCGGGCTCTCCGTAGTTGTGCCCGAACCGTTGCAGCACCGTTGCAGCCGACGGCGACGACGTGAGGAGCCGACATGGACGCCCGCCACAAGCATGGGGCGGGGCTGGCGAGCCGGCCGGGAAGGGGCGGCGCATGGTGCGTCCCGAACGGCCCCTGAGCCCGCTGGCACCCTGCGCCCGGCGCGCAAATAACCTGCTGACACCTTCCCCTGGCCGCGGTTATAAAGGGTGTGCCTGCCGCACCCGGGCAGGCTGGGGCCGCGTTCGCGGTTGCGGCGCGGGGAAGCAGGGGGCACACCATGCGTGACGACCCCGTGGTCATCGCGCTGGTCCGCCGTGCGGCCGCTGGTGACCAGGCCGCGTGGAACGAGATCGTCGACCGGTACGCCCAGTTGGTGTGGTCGATTTGTGTCAGGTTCGGGCTGAGCAGCGAGGACATCGATGACGTCAGCCAGAGCGTGTGGCTGCTGCTCGTCGAGAGCATCGGGAATCTCCGCGAGCCTGCGGCATTACCCGGATGGCTGGCAAAGACCACCAAGAATGAATGCCTTCGCGTGCTGCGGGTAGCGCACCGGCATGCGCACGCAGGCCTTCCGTCCGAGGACCAGATGCCCGTGGACCCCGATGCCGTCGTGATCGACGACGAGATTCTCCGCGCGGAACGCGATGCCGCGCTCCGCGCCGCGTTCGCCGAGCTTCCGCCACGCTGCCGCGAGCTGCTGTCCATGCTCATGCGTGACCCACCATGCCGCTACGAGGACATCAGCGCGACGCTGGACATACCGGTGGGGACCATCGGCCCGGTGCGCGGCCGCTGTCTCGATCGCATTCGGCGCTCCCCTCACATCGGCCCCTTCGCGGGCGGAACCGGGTAGACATGACGAAACCAGGCATGAGGTGAGCGCGATGCGGAACAGCGGGGGTGACGAGGAGCGCCTCACGGAGTTGTCCCCTGGCTGGGACGATGAGGAACTCCTTGCCGCGCTGCGGCAGGCCTTCGCGGCCCGCCGTGCCGTGCCGCCCGAGTTCGTGCAGGCCGGCAAGAACGCCTTTGCCTGGCACGACATTGACGCGGAACTCGCGCAGCTCACCTACGACTCCACCCGCCTCACCGAGGAAGCCGTGGCCACGCGGGCGCAGGAGGAGGCGGCAATTCGCGTCCTCACCTTCACCTCCGCCCAGGCAGGTCTGCAGATCGAGCTGGAGGTGCAGGAGGACGCGCTGGCCGGCCAGATTCTGCCGATGCAGGCCGCGGCCATCGAGATCCAGACCAGGACGGGCACACAGCAGCCGATCTCGGCGGACGAGGTCGGCTGCTTCTGGATCAGCCCGATCCCCAGCGGGGACTTCCGGCTGCGCTGCCGGCCGGTGACGGGCAACGCCGAGGTCGTCACCGCCTGGGTCAGGCTGTGACGGCGGGTCAGGCGGCTCCGAGAGCCACCAGGGACACCGCCGTCGCCTGCCGGACCGGATCGCCGGTCAGCCCGCGGCGGACGCTGAGCACGGCTTCGGCGAGCGTCTGCCCGGCCCGGAGGTGCCGGTGCAGTGCCAGCATCACCGGAACCACGGCCTGATCGTTCAGTGGCGAAACCGCAGCGACGATCCCGGCAGTGCCCAGCGGCAGCAGGCTGCTGACCAGCCCGAGCAGTTCATCCGCGCCCGTCGGTGCCAGGACACCGGAGTCGCAGCTCGGGAGCACAAGCCGGTACGGCGCGTGCCGCAGCTGCTCGAAGTCGTAGACGGTCAGCGGCCCGTCCTGCATGCGCATCGAGGAGAACAACGGGCTGTCGGCGCGGAAGCTCCCGTGCGCGGCGATATGGGCCAGCCAGGCTCCGTCGAGCGCCTGCAGTACGTTCCGGGTCGTGGCGTCCTGGCCGGCCAGCATCGTGACGTCGTTATACAACCGTGCGAGCACCGGCACCTCGGCGCCATTGCTGGCCAGGCCGGGCCCGCGCGCGAGCATGACACGCCGGCGGCCCGGCGGGGAAAGGTCGTGCCCGCGCATCCAGGCGCCCGCCGAGGGGGCGACGCTGACCGGGCGGTCGCGCAACGCCGGAAGCAGCGCCCAGGGGATCGAGTGCAGCCTGGCCGGCGGCACGATAACGACCGGCCCCTCGCCCAGCCACCGGGCGCCGGGGCCGAGCAGCGCGTCCTGAAGTTTCGGCCCCACAGTGTCCAGGATGGCCACTGCGCCCGCGGCACCGTCTCCGGGCCTGTTCCTGGCCAGGCGGCGCAGGGCGAACAGGGCCATCCCGGCGGCCCTGGCCGCCTCCTCGGTGCGGCCCGCGGTGAACTGCCGCACTCGTCCCGCCCCGCAGACCAGCACGTACAGTGTCCCGTCGATGTCGACGATCTCCGCCAGCCGGGCCTGGCCGAGCCGGTCGAGCAGGCCGGCGGGATTCACCGCCTCCCGGCCGGGAGAGCCACCGTTGCCGCGGGCCCGCAGCGCGCAGGCGCGCACCGCTCCCTCGAGCCGCTGCTGTTCCCGTTCGAGTCGTAGCTGTTCCCGCCGTGCGCCCGGCGGAGGCTGAGCCTGATGCCGCGCCTGCTCCAGGCGCCGCATCACATCGCGGAGCGCCGCCAGGCCGGCGTTCAGTTCCGCGTCGGCGTGCGGCCGCCGCACCGGCGGAACCGACAGCGCCGTCGACCGCCAGCGTTCACTCCAGGCCAGCAGCAGCCGCGGCCGGTGCGTCCCCACGGCGTACCGCTGCGCCAGCGCGGCCAGCTCGGCGCCGTGCGCCGTCGCCTGCGCCCGCAGTTCGGACGCGCCCAGGGTGAACCGGTGCTCGTCCAGCACCTCGAGCCCGCGGCGGCACGCGGCGAGCAGGTGGCGCGGGCTGCCTGCCGCCTCTGCCCGCAGCGCCTCACCGAGCCAGCCGCTGGCGCGGGACAGCGCCGCGCCACGCCGCCGGCTCTGCGCCGCCGCGACGAAATGACGCTCGGCCTCCGCGCTGCGCCCCAGGTCGCGGGCTACCCGCCCGGCCAGCAGGTGGGCGTGCGCCGCCTCGCCGGAGCCCATCGTCTCCAGCCACGCGGCCAGCCGCGTCACCTGGCGGAGCAACGGGGGCGACACCGCCCCGGAGGCGTAGCTGGCCTGGGCGAGCACGCGCGCAGCGTGCGCCTGCCACCAAGCGCTCTGCTGTGCACGGAACAGGCGGTAGGCGGCCTCCGCGCGCTCCAGGGCCACCTCAGGCTGTGCCCTGGCCAGCGCGCAGTTGGCGGCGATCAGCAGCAGTGTCGCCTTCTTGATGGCCCGGCCGTGCACCTGGTCGAGGTCGCTGACCGCCGCGTCCGCCTCGGCGAGCGCGTCCGCGGCCAGGCCGGCCGCCAGCAGCACCAGGCACCGGTCGATGGACAGGTCCGCGATCGGTACCCCCAGCTCGCGGTACCTGTCGGCGGCCTCGTCAAAGTGGGAAAGCGCGGTCGGCAGGTCTCCGAGGGTGAACGCGACCAGACCGCGATTGTGCACCTCGTAGACGGATTCCAGGTCCTGGCCCACCTCGGCGAACAGCAGCCCGGCGGCGACAAAGTCGGCATCCGCGCGGCCGGGCAGGCCGAGTGACAGATGGGCCAGGCCGCGGGCGTTCAGCGCACGCGCCGTCCAGAGCCGGTCGCCCGCGCGCCGCAGAATGGCGATCGCCCGGCGCGCATCGTCGAGTGCCGCGACATGCCGGCCGAGGGTCCACAGCACCAGGGCGCGGCGGTGCAGCACATGACCGGTCAGCACGCCCCGGGACATCTGCACCGCGCGGTCGAAGGCGGCCAGCCCGGCCGCGGTGTGGCCCGCGTAGACGAGCGCGACGCCCAGGGAGGCGAGGCATTCCACCTCGCGCTCGATCAGCCCGGTCCGGCGGGCCAGGCGCAGCGCGCAGCGCAGTTCGCCCACGCCCTCGTGAACGTCGCCGAACTCGCGCAGCACGATCCCGGCCGCCTGATGCGCCACCGACGCGTCGTAGGGCCCGGGGTGATCCGCCAGGATCGCGCGTGCCCGCGCTAATGCCTCCCGCGGGCGGGACAGGGTCAGCGGAAGCAGGTCGTCCACCCCGTGTGGACCTGCCTCTGGCGCGCTAACCCCCGCGCTCACCACCCCCAGATTTTAGATCTTCGCAATCCGGTGGTCTATCGGGAATCTTTGGCAGGGCACCTGTATCAGGCAAATGGCCTGCCTTCTCCGTACCGGTGACCGAGCCCACGGCCGCCTGCACGCTCCCCGTTCTCGCCTGCGGGGACTCACCGCAAGCTCGGCAGGACCACGCGCACTTACGGGAGGAATCGTGGTTGCTCAGGCATGGGATGCCCGACTACAGGATCAGTTCGACACCATCCAGCGGACGTTTGCCACTATTCAAAATCCGGTTACCGGCCAGAATTACACAATCCATGTAACGGGCCCTGGATCTCCCGGCCCGAACTACATGTATGTCGAAGGTGAAGTACTTGTCCGCGACGAGTACGTGGATAAGGTCCGGCCGTTGATCTGGAAGCCGAGGAGAGCGGCTCCCGCGGAGAGGGTCGTCAAGGGCGTGGTGCGCCATCCGATCGACGCGCCGAACCCCGCGGGCGCGCAGCTCAGCGTCGAAGAAGCCGTCTCCCAGATCGAGGGGACGCACGGCAGGGGAGTCGCCACACCTAACCATGTCCTGACCGTCGCGGGCGTAGGTGGCCCCTGCCCGGCCACCGAACCCGTGCAGGTGTACGACGGGATCGAGCCCTTCCCGGCAGCCAAGGACAGCGGCGGTAACGGGGTCCTGATCTACATAGCCGACACCGGCTTGGTGGAAGGCGCGCGGGAAACCTGCCCATGGCTGAAGGGCGTCGTCCGCGCGGACGATCCGAGGCAGCCAGGCGCGGCTCAGGCTTGGGACCTCGGACTTCCGGCACCCAGTGTCGTGCAGGCCATCCCGCCCTATGCCGGGCACGGGACCTTCGTCGCGGGAGTGGCACGCTGCATGGCACCGCAGGCCGATGTCATCGTCTCGAATATCTTCAAGGTCGCGGGCAGCGCACTGGAGTCGGATTTCGTACGGGACCTCGACCAGGCACTCGACCGCGGCGTGGACATCTTCAACCTGTCCATCACCGCCCCCACCATGCACGACCACCCGCTGCTTGCCTTCGGCCGATGGCTGGAGCGTGCCCAGAACTACAAGGGCGTGGTGTGCGTGGCAGCGGCCGGGAACAGCGGCATGCGGTACCCGTCGTGGCCGGCCGCCTGCCCGCAGGTCGTGTCCGTTGGCGCCCTCGCCAACGACTGGCGCAGCCGGGCAAGTTTCAGCAATTACGGTGGCTGGGTCGATGTGTACGCGCCCGGCCGGAATATCACTAATGCCTTCGCCATTGGCGAGTACACGTGCAAGGACGCGCCCTATGCGGGTGAGGCGAGGAAGTTCTACGGAATGGCGAGCTGGAGTGGCACGTCTTTCTCGACTCCCATCGTGACCGGGCTGATCGCAACCCGGATGTCGCGGACCGGTGAGAACGGCAAGGAAGCGGCCGCTGCCCTGCTCGCGCAGGCGCGTGCCCAGGCGATCCCCGGTACCGGCGCCATTCTGCGGCCGGACGACGAGCCCGTGGAGTAACGCGAAGCGGCGCCGGGCGGCCACGAAGGCCGCCCGGCGCCGCGCTACGTGCGGGGCGTTACGGGTAGCTCACCACGTTGACCGGGGTGTCGGGGTTCGCGGCCGTCGACGATCCGCCGACGCCGTTCACCACGTTGTTGATCCCCCCGGATCCGCCGTTGGCGTTGAGGAAGATCGTCAGCATGTCGTGCAGTGCCAGCCCCGGCGGGTTGTCCGCCTCGAACGCGTTAGAGGCGAAGATCGGCACACCCTGGTTGAAGAAGCTGTAGCTGCCCATCCCGTAGCCGGAGAAGTTCGCCGCGTGCGACGTGACCAGGAAGGCCGGGTAGCCGTCGGTGGACGGGTTCTCCATCCAGGCCGCCTGGCTCGGCGGGTCGTAGGGCAGCTCGTTCTGGAAGAAGATGTCCGTGCCGTCCCGCCCGTTCCAGATCACGTTGGCCTTCTCGTAGTGCTCCACGAACAGGCCGTAGGCCGTCACATCGTCGCCGTTGACCAGGACGCCGGTGTTGCCGACGTTGCTGGTCCAGCCCACACCGTTGCCGTGGTCGGCCCGCCATGCCCAGATGTCGTCGAGGATCACCTGCGAGGAGTTGACCACAAGGCTGTCATCGGCCTGGCCGGGTGTGGCGCCGCCGATGCGGAAGAACACATCCTGCAGCAGGGTCGGGTCGCCCGGGTTCGACCAGCCCCGGCCCGGCAGCCCCACCTGCAGCAGCGCGGGCGAGTTCACCGGCCCGGCGTCGAACATCATGCCGGACAGCTTCACCCCCGGAACGCTGGCCACCAGCATCGCGAGGTTGCCGTGCGCGGGCACCAGGGTGGGGAAGCCCAGGCCGAGCACCACCGTGTCGGGCCGGGTGACCACGATGGGGTGGCTCAGGCTGTACACGCCCGGCGTGAGGATCAGGTTCTTGCCGAGCAGCAGCGCCGCGTCGATCAGCCCCACCGGGGTGCTCGGGCTGGCGATGAAGAACCGCTGTATCGGGATGGCGGATCCCGGCGTGGGGCCGCTGCCCCAGGTCGTGCCCACCGAGTTGTGCTGGACCGCGGGCACGAACACGCTGTAGTTCCCGGCGGAGTCCTGCTGCAGGAACGGCTCCTCCTGGGTGACCGGGCTGGCCGCCAGCGTGGTGTACTGGCCGCCCGAGCCGAAGTTCTGCGCGGGTGCGCCGACGTCACCGGAGAACACCTGGTTCCACACGGCGTTGGTCCAGCCGTCCAGGTTGCTGTTCCTGACGACGAACTGCTGCTGGCTGCCGTTCAGCACGGTGCTGCCGGAGAACTGCGAGTCGGCGATGAAGCCACCGCTGGAGAAGCTTGGCGACGTGCAGTAGTCCATCAGCGAGAAGAACCCGTTGACGGCGACCCGCCGCACCGGGGAGGCCTGGGACGTCCCCCAGAACTCGGCCGACTGCGAGCAGGGGCCGCCGGGCTGCGGCGTGGGGAAGTTGATGGTCAGGTTGGACAGCGACCGCCAGAAGTTCACCAGCGCGGTGCAACTCCCGCTCGCGTCGCACTGGTTGAACGAGTCGACGGCGCCGTTGATCACGACGTCGCCGGGCGAGGCGCCCAGGCCGGCCACGCTGGTGTAGTAGCCCACCTGGAAGAACAGCGGGTCCGCGGCGGAACCGTAGGTGCCCGGCTCGAAAAGCAGCGCATAGCGCTGGGTGCCGAACTGGTTGCTGACCTGCTGGCTGGCGATCGAGTCGACGGTGGCCTGGATCTGGCTCTGCGGCATGCTGGGCGTGAACACATAGACGTTCGGGCCGAAGTCCGGAGCGCCTGGCAGATGAATAGCTGGGCGCACTGGCGAGTGATGGCCCAGCGCTGTACGGGCCGGTGCGGTGGACGCCGCCGAGGCGGCGGTGACCGCCGGCGCCACGCTGGCGGCGAGCAGTGCGGCGGCTATGAATACGCCGCGGCGAAGGGGGCGGAGTTTGCGGGGCGTAGGCATGACTGATCTAGCCTCCGTACTGGGATAACGTGTCGCTGGGGTGTGGCCCTCCCCTGGCCAGGCCAGGGGAGGGCCCGCTTGCCTCGCTGGTTAGGCGAGGCTTCCTCGCTGTGGGGGGGGTCAGCGAGGAGTCAGGTGCAGAATCACCACCTCGTCGGTGCCGGTGCCTGCGTTGTTGTTACTGCCGGAGGGCTGCCCCGACTCGTACGGGTTCGACTGCGTCGGCCAGCCGACCCAATTCTTGGAGTTGTACTCGAACCAGTCCGACGCCGTGGTGATCGGGATGACCGGCAGGTTCGCCTCGACGTACTTCGCGATCGGCGTGAGCGCGGCGGTCTGCTGCTCCACCGTCTGGGATCCAGCCAGCTGGGCCAGGGCGGAGTCGATGGCCGGGTTCTTCAGCCCTTCGTAGTCGCCGGTGGCGGCGGTGGGGCTGGACAGCGCGCTGTCCAGCCAGTTGTCGTACAGGTTGTACGGGGTCACCCCGCCGTTGGACCAGTGCTCGGCCAGCGTGAAGTTGCCGGTGGCCATGTCCTGGTTCCAGGCGTTCACGCTGACGCCCTGGAAATTGGCGTCGATCCCGGCGTTCTTCAGTTCCTGCGCGGCGATCGAGCCGACCTCCGCGTAGTCGGTATACGCGGACGGGCTGATCAGCGTGATCGAGACGGTCTTCCCGCCCTTCTGGAAGAACCCGTTGGATCCCTTGGTGTACCCGGCCGCCTTCAGCACGTTCTGCGCGGCGGTCGCGTCGCTGCTGGCCGACACCGTGTCAGAGGCGACGGGTGCGCTCCAGGCGGAGTAGGTCGGCAGCGTGATGCCGCTGGCGTTGAGCACCGGGTTCTCCAGGCCCGCCTCGCCCTCGGTGGCGAGCACCGTGCGGTTCACCGCCAGGCTGATCGCCTTGCGCACGGCCAGCTGGTTGGTCGGCCACTTGTTCAGGTTGGGGATGAACGCGTTCGTGCTGCCCGGTGCCTCCCAGAAGTGGTGGTGGGCCGGGTCCTTGGCGACGAAGTCCTTCTGCAGCCCGGGGATGAAGTTGCCGGTCCAGTCGATCTGATCGTTGAACAGCGCCGACAGCGCACCGGTGTTGGAGGTGTACACCGGGAAGTAGACGTTGCCCACCTTCGCCAGCGAGGCCTGCCAGTAGCCGTTGTTCTTGGTCAGCGTGAAGCCCTGTGGGGTGAAGGTCTTGAGCTTGTACGGCCCGGTGCCGACCGGGTTGGGGTCGGCGTACGTCGCCGGGTTGCCTACCTTGCTCCAGATCGCCTGCGGCAGGATCGGCACGCCGGCGATCGACTGCAGGTTGGTGTACTGGGCGGCGGGGAACGTGAGCGTCACGGTGTTGCCGGAGGTGCTCACGCTGGAGATGGTCAGCCCGGCGAGGTTGATCGCCTTGTTGTTCTTGACCAGGTTGTAGGTGAACGCGACATCGGCGGGTGTCATCGGTGTCCCGTTGTTGAACTTCACGCCCTGCCGGATCGTGAAGCTGACCGACTTGCCGCCGTTGGACCACTGGTAGGACGTGGCGAGCCACGGGTAGTACTTCGGCGGCGCGGCGATGTTGAACTGGAGCAGCGGCTCGTAGATAAGCCCGTCCGCGCCCATGCCGAAGATGGCCTGCGTGGGGACGAACGGGTTGAACGCCTGGGTGATCGTGCTCTCTGGCGAGCTTTCCATGATGAGGGTGCCAGAGGCGGACGACTTCGAGCCCGACGAGCTGGTCGAGGAGCTCGACCCGCACGCAGCTGCCCCGGCGGCGAGAAGGGCGACCGCCGTCACGGCGGCCAGCTTTCTGTGGCCTAGAAATCTGGAGATCATATTGGTTTTCCTGTCCGTCAAAAGGTCGAGGGCCCCCCGATTTCTGCGGCGACGGCCTAACTCGTCATGTCCCACCCCCCTGCGACTGCGCGAGGATGCCTGGCGCGGCGACGTCGAGCCGCCAGCAGGCGGCCGCTCGTACCGCGGAGACGCGCCGCAGCGGAGGGTCGTCCGTGCGGCAGCGGTCATCGGCCAGCGGGCAGCGTGGGCTGAACGGGCAGCCGGTGGCCGCAGGGCCGGTGCTTGCGGGCTGGCGGCCGGCCGCGGCGGTCCCGGGCGCGGTGCCGCCGCGCAGTGTGCTCCCGAGGTTGTCGGGATCCGGTGCCGAGGCGACGAGGAGCTGGGTGTAGGGATGCGCCGGGCGCTGGGTCAGTTCCTCGGCCGGGCCGCGCTCGACGATCTCCCCGCCGTACATGACCAGCACCTCGTCGGCGAAGTAGCGCGCCGAGGCGATGTCGTGGGTGATGTAGAGCAGGGCGAGCTGGAAGCGGCGGCGCAGGTCGTCGAGCAGGCTCAGCATCTCCAGCCGGATCGACACGTCCAGCATGGACACCGGCTCGTCGGCGAGCAGCACGCTCGGCCGGGCGGCGAGCGCCCGGGCGAACGACACCCGCTGCCGCTGGCCGCCGGACAGCTCGTGCGGGAACTTGGGCAGGAATTTCCCGGCGGGCGTGAGCCGCACCTGCTCGAGCAGGGCCGCGACCTCAAGCGCGGTCTCGCCGGCCGACCGGGTGCCGCGGTGCAGCTTCACCGGCCGTTCCAGGTGATAGCGCACGGTGTGCACGGGGTTCAGCGAGGAGAACGGGTCCTGGAAGACGAGCTGCACCTTGCTCTTGTGCTGCCGGAAGGCCCGGCGGCTTGACACATCGACCGGCTCGCCGTCGAGCCGGATCGAGCCGCCCGTGGGATGCTCCTGCCCGGCGAGCAGCCTGGCGACCGTCGACTTGCCCGAGCCGCTCTCGCCGACGAGGGCGACCACGGCGCCGCGGTACAGGCCGAAGCTGACCCCGCGGACCGCGTGCAGGACCTGGCCGCGGCCGAGCCGGAAGTCCTTGTCCAGCGAGACCGCCTCCATGGCCAGCGGGCCCCGCTCGGCGGCCACCGAGATGACCCCGTCCTCGCGCGCCGGCCCGGCACCGTCGATGGTCATGTAGCAAGCTCCGTCTCGGTGACGGCCGGCCGGCTAGTGCGCGGCGGGGGAGCGGGGGTGTCCGGCCCCACGAACGGGCAGGCGGTGATGTGGCCGGGGTCGCTGGCCGGGCCGACCGGCGCCAGGGTCATGTCGATGCCGGTGCAGGCCTGCGTGCCGTAGCTGCACCGTGGCAGGAACGGGCAGCCCGGTGGCGGGTCGTTCAGGTCGGGCGGGGAGCCGGGGATACCGGCCAGCTCGCGGCGCGCACCGCGCAGCGAAGGGAACGAGTTCAGCAGGCCCTTGGTGTAGGGGTGCGCCGCGCGGTGCTGCAGCTGCTGGGCGGTGCCGATCTCTAGGAGCTGCCCGGCGTACATGACCGCGATCCGGTCGGCCAGCTCAAGGAGCAGGGACAGGTCGTGGGTGATGAACAGGATGGAGAAGCCGAGCCGCTCCTTCAGCTCCACGATCTGGGCGAGGATGTCGCGCTGCACCACCACGTCGAGGGCGGTCGTCGGCTCGTCCATGATGACGACCTCCGGGTCGGTGGCCAGCGCCATCGCGATCATCACCCGCTGCCGCATGCCGCCCGACAGCTCGTGCGGGTAGGCGCGCAGCCGGGACCGGGGGATGCCGACCAGGTCGAGCAGCGAGCCGGCCTTGTCCCGCGCCTCGTCGCGGGAGACCCGAAGGTGGGCATGGATGGCGTCGAGGATCTGGTCGCGGACGTTGAGCACCGGATTCAGCGCGTTCATCGCGCTCTGGAACACGATGGCGATCTCCCGCCAGCGCAGCCGCCGCAGCTCGGCGGCACCGAGCTGCATGATGTCCATCGGCTCGGCGGCACGCCGGCCCCGGTACCAGACGCTGCCACCGGTGATCACCGCCGGCGCCCGGAGCAGGCGGCAGGCGCCGTAGGCCAGCGTGGACTTACCAGATCCGCTCTCCCCAACCAGGCCAACCACCTCGCCGGCGTATAGATCCAAGTTGACGCCGGTGGCGGCGCGCACGTCGCCGGACGGTGTGCGGTAGGCGACAGAGAAGTCCTTGACCTCGAGCACCGGCTCGGTCACGGCAGATCACCGCCCGGCTGGGTGCCGCCGCCGCGCCAGCGCCGCCGCGCCGGTGCGCTGTGCAGCACCGGAGTCGGGTCGGTGGGCCGCAGCTTGTGCCACGCGGCCGCGCTGGGCGCGCCCGCATCGCGCAGCCGCGGGTTGCCGAGCTCGTCGATCCCGCTGTTCAGCAGGACCAGGGCGGTGCCCATGAGGGCCACGGCCAGGCCCGGCGGCACGAACCACCACCAGGCGCCGATCTGCAGTGCCTGCTGGCTCTGCGCCCAGTAGAGCATCGTGCCCAGGCTCCAGCTCGTCAGGTCGGCGAGGCCGATGAAGGCCAGCGCCACCGAGGCTCCGATCGCGTAGAGCACCGTGTTCACGAAGCTCGCCGCGATCAGGCTCACCTCGTTCGGCACGATCTCGAAGGCCAGGATCCGCCAGGTCGGCTCGCCGGTCTCGCGGGAGGCGGCCACGAAGTCCCGGCCGCGGATCGCCATCGTCTGCGCCCGGATCAGCCGCGCGCCCCACGGCCAGCCGAGCCCGGCCAGCACAACAATGGTGGCCGCCTGGCCCTTCTGCGGCAGGTAGCCGAGCAGGATGATCAGCAGCGGCAGCGCCGGGATCACCAGGAACACGTTGGTGGCCAGCGACAGCACCTCGTCCCACACCCCGCCGAGGTAGGCCGCGGCCACGCCGACGACGACGGAAAGCACCGTCGCCACCACGCCCACGGCCAGCGCCAGTTCCAGGGTGAGCCGGATGCCGACCAGGAGCTGGGAGAACACGTCCTGGCCGCTTTGGGTGGTGCCGAGCAGGTGCGCCGCGTCCGGCGGGTGCAGCGACAGCGCGGGAGACGGGTTCTGGAAACCGGGGTCGTAGGGGGTGAGCAGTGGCCCGATGATCGCGGCGAGGATGAAGGCGCCGAGCATGATGGCGCCCACCTTCGCCCGGGTGGGCAGCCGCCGCCACAGCCCGCGCCGCTGCTGGTGCTCCTCTACTACGACGGCCGGGTCGGTGCTGACCGGCAGCGCGACGGTCATCGGGCCCCCTCTCTTGCCCGTGCTCGTGGATCGATGGCGACGATGATCACGTCGACGATCATGTTGGCGAGCAGCACAGCGAAGGTGATCACCAGGAAGATCGCCTGCATCAGCGGGAAGTCGTTCGAGGTGACGGCGTTGAGCAGGAGCAGGCCGATGCCCGGGTAGGAGAAGACGATCTCCATGACGATCGCGCCGGACACCACGAAGCCCACGGCCAGGCCGAACCCCTGCAACTGGGGCAGCAGCGCGTTGCGTGCCGCGTAGGTGAACATCACCCGCCGGCTGGACAGCCCCTTGGCCTGGGCGGCGAGCATGTAGTCCTCTCCGATCGTGGTGATCATCACGTTGCGCATCTGCAGCATCCAGCCCGCGACCGAGGCGATGACGATCGTGAACGCGGGCAGCAGCGAGTGGTAGATGGCGCTGGAGATGAAATCCCAGTGCCACCCCG
>Ga0207664_10001223_pt1 | contig 17000 bp, 16 predicted proteins | sample LARL83metaG_FD_184349 | JGI IMG/M metagenome (GOLD analysis project Ga0207664, IMG submission 184349) | Corn, switchgrass and miscanthus rhizosphere microbial communities from Kellogg Biological Station, Michigan, USA - LAR L8-3 metaG... | ecosystem: Host-associated > Plants > Roots >... | reverse complement strand
CACTGACGTCCGGGGCCGAGCGCGGCCCCTGGCTACTCTCAAGAATGTGGTTGAGGAGAGGGCTGCTATCGAGCTGCGCGGAGTGGTCAAGCGCTTTGGCCAGATCACGGCCGTGGACGGCCTTGATCTGGTGGTGCCGCACGGCGTCTGCTTCGGGCTGCTTGGCCCCAACGGCGCCGGCAAGTCGACCACGATGCGGATGCTCACCGCCCAGACGCTGGCCGACGAGGGCACGCTCGAGGTGCTCGGCTACAGCCTCCCGCGAGAGTCCAAGCAAGCGCGCATGGCCATGGGCGTCGTGCCCCAGCTCGACAACCTCGACGTCGAGCTGACCACCCGTCAGATCCTGGACGTGTTCGCGCACCTGTACCGGGTGCCGCGCGCCGAGCGGCCCGACGCGGTGGAGCGCGCGCTTGACATCGCCAACCTGCGGCCGCGGGCCGACACCATCGTCCGCGACCTCTCGGGCGGCATGCGGCGGCGCCTGCTGGTCGCCCGTGGGCTCATCCACCGCCCGCAGATGGTGCTGTTGGACGAGCCGACCGTGGGACTGGATCCACAGGTGCGTCAGGAGCTGTGGTCACTGATCGACGGGTTGCGCGCCGCGGGCGTCACCGTGCTCATGTCGACCCACTACATCGAGGAGGCCGAGCGGCTCGCCGACACGGTGGCCGTCATGTCCGCGGGCAAGATCATCGCCCAGGGAACGCCGTCCCAGCTGGTCTCAAGCCACGCCGGCAGCGAGGTGCTGGAGGTCTACGGGCCGCCCGCGGAGCTGGCCCAGCTCGAGGCGCTGGCCACCGAGCGGGGCTGGCCCTACCGGCGCAGCGGGCCGGCGGTGGCGCTGCTCGAGGCCGAGCGGCTCAACGGCGAGGCGCCCGAGGGCGTGCGCCGGCCGGCCAACCTCGAGGATGCCTTCGTGGCACTTACCGGACAGGAGATCGAATGACGGCATTCGAGCAGACCGTCGCCGAGCCGACCCGGCGGGACCCCCGCCGCGTGCGCCGCCTGGAGCCGGCGGCCCTGGGCGGCGTGATGATGCGAGACGTGGTGCTGTTCAGGCGCTATTGGAAGGCGACCACGTTCTCCTCAATCGTGCAGCCGACCATCTACCTGCTCGCCTTCGGGCTGGGGTTCGGGTCGCTGGTCAAGACCGTCGGCCACGTCAAATACGCCGAGTTCGTGGCCACCGGCGTGGTGGCCACGGCGGTCCTGTTCTCCTCCGCGTTTCCGGGCATGTTCAACACGTTCATCCGCTGGAAGTTCCAGCGCACCTACGACGCGCTGCTGGCCGCCCCCGTGGATGTGGAGGAGCTCGTCACCGCGGAGATCATCTGGATCTCCGTGCGCGCCGGCGTCTACGGGATGGCGCCGCTCGTCGTCGGGTTCTTCTTCGGCCTGAAACCAACGGCGGGGATGCTCCTCGTGCCGTTCATCGGCTTTGTCACCGGGTTTGGCTTTGCCGCGTTCGGCGTGCTCATCGCCGCCGTGGCCAAGACCATCGACAACTTCAACTACATCACCAGCGCCGTGCTCACCCCGATGTTCCTGGTGGCGGGCACGTTCTTCCCCATCTCCAGCCTGCCCCCGGTCCTGCACACGATCGCCAAGTTCAACCCGCTGTATCACTGCGTCGCGCTCGTGCGCGACGTCTCGCTCGCGATCTACGACAGCGCGGACCTGGTGCACGCCGCGGTGCTCGTCGGCTTCGGGGTGGCGATGTGGCGGCTGGCGGTCTGGCGCATGCAGGCCGGGCTCATCGACTGACCCGGCGCTGCTGGTCACCAGCCCGCACGTCGACCTCGACGCGCTGGTCAGCGCCCCCGCCTAGAGCGCGTCCGAGAGAGCTCGCGCGGCGGCGATCACCGCGCGCGCCATGGCCGGCTCGTCGCGCTCGCCGATCCACACCGCGCTGACCGCCGCATCGGCCTCGGGCACCGCCGCCGCGACGCCTGTCGCGCCCGGCAGGAGCTCACTGGTGGAGCGTGCCCACCCGCGCTCCCGGGCCAGCGCCACCTCGCGGCGCTGCGAGGGCCGGGGTGGCGCGGCGGAAAGGATCGCGATGCCCGACGCGGCGATGGAGACCGGGTGGCGCAGCCCGGGGCGATAGGTGATGTGCATGTCGGCCTGGCGCGGCGAGCGGACATCGAGCACCACCGCCGCGTCCTCGCCATCGCGAACGGTGAGCGCTGCGGTCGCTCTGAGCTCGTCTGCCAGCGACTGCAGCAGTGGCCCCGCCACCTCCTGCAGCCGCGGTTGGACGCGGCTGGCCAGCTCGATGAGGCCGGCCCCGAGGTGGTAGCGGTCTCCGTGGCGTCGCACCAAGCGTTCGGCCAGGTGGGGGCCGAGCAGGCGGTAGATGCCCGCGCGGTGGGTGCCGAGGTCGGCGGCCAGCTCGGACACGGTCATCCCCTCGGGATGCTCGGAGAGCACCCGCAGCAGCCCCAGCCCCCGCTGGAGAGTCAGAGATGACGATGGCATCGCGCAGACAGCAGTGTACGTTATTTGTCCGGCTCGTGCGATAGCCGTGCTATAAGCGGTCGGCACCATCACCGACGAGGAGAGTGGAAGTCATGGCAGCGCGCACCGGCAGCCAGTACATCGAGCGCCTGGCGGCCTCGAGCCCCACCGTCCAGATCCATGGCGAGACGGTCACCACCGGGATCCCCGACCACCCCGCGTTCCGGAACGTCGTGCGCACCTACGCGCACCTGTATGACATGCAGCACGACCAGCGCTACCGCGATGTCCTCACCTACGAATCCCCTACCTCCGGCGAGCGGGTGGGCACCTCCTTCATGGTCCCCCGCACCGCTGAGGACATCGTCAAGCGCCGCGAGATGATGAGCATCTGGGCTCAGCTCTCCAACGGATTTCTGGGCCGCACCGGCGACTACCTGAACTCGTGCATCATGGCTCTGAGCGAAGCGGGCGACTGGTTCGGGCAGGCCGACGCCGCCTACGGCGAGAACATCAAGGCCTACTACGAGAAAGTCCGCGAGGAGGACCTGCTCCTCACCCACACCCTCATCCCACCCCAGGTCAACCGCAGCCTGCCGCCCTCAGAACAGCTCGGCGGCGAGATCTCCGCGCAGATCGTTTCCCAGGACGACAGCGGCATCGTGGTCCGCGGCGCGCGGCTGCTGGCCACGATCGGGCCGTTCGCCGACGAGCTGCTGGTGTTCCCGTCCACGCTGCTGCGCGGACGACCCGAGGACGAGCCCTACTCCTACGCCTTTGCCATCAACTGCGACGCGCCGGGTCTTCGCTTTCTGTGCCGCGAGTCGGCTGACTACGGCCGCGGCCACTTCGATCACCCGCTCGGCTCACGGTTCGAGGAGATGGATGCGGTCGTGATCTTCGACGACGTGAAGGTCCCGTTCGAGCGCTGCTTCATGCTCGGGCACCCCGAGCTGTGCAACGGCCTGTACACCCAGACCGGCGCGATCAACCACATGACCCATCAGGTGACGACGCGAACGACCGCCAAGACCGAGTTCATGCTGGGCCTCGTCACCCTGCTCACCGAGGCGATCGGCATCGAGCAGTTCTCCCACGTGCAGGAGAACGTCGCCGAAATCATCATCGCGCTGGAGGGGATCCGCGCCTTCGTCCGCGCCGCCGAGGCCGACGCCGCGCTCAACGACTACGGCGTCATGACGCCCCGGTGGGAGCCGTTGAACGCCGCGCGCAACTGGTACCCAAGGCTCTACCAGCGCTTCCCCGAGATCCTGCGCAAGCTCGGCGCCAGCGGGCTGATGGCGCTGCCCACCGAGGCCGACGTCACTGGCCCCGCTCACGACGACGTGGAGCGCTACCTGCAGTCCGCGACGCTCGCGGGCCCCGACCGCGTCAAGCTGTTCCGGCTGGTGTGGGACGCGTGCATCTCCACGTTCTCCGGCCGCCAGGCGCTGTATGAGTACTACTTCTTCGGCGATCCGGTGCGCATGGCCGGCGCGCTGGTGAACAGCTATGACCGCACCCCCTACCGCGACCGCGTGAAGGCATTCCTCGAGCAGGATGAGCGCGCGGTGGTCCAGGCGTGAGCGGGCTCGGCCCGACGGCGGAGCGGGTGGCCCGGGGACCTGGTCGACTGGCGGGGCTACGGCGTCCGAGTTCAGGCGTGCTCAGACGAGCGTGAGGATACGCTGGGCGATCCCGCGTCGACCTAAGGCATCACTGGCAGTTCTCGGGCGGTTGCAGGTCGGCCTATCGACTGACCGCGCCGTTTTCGCGCTGCCACTCGCGAAAGCTCTCGAGCGTGTGCAGCTTGTGCTGCCGCGCGGTGGTTTCGACGCGCTTAGCCGCGGCTCCGGAGCGCAGCAGCTCGATCAGCTCGCGGTGCTCGGTCACCGAGCTGGCGCCCCGGTACGGGATGTGCACGAAGACTGTGGTGCGGATGGCGTCCAGCCGCCGGTCGACGTCGCGAAGCATGGCGACCAGCGTCGGGTTGGGGCAGCGGTCATAGATGATCTGGTGAAAGGCACGGTTGTGGCGCCCGAAGGCGAGCGAGTCCATGCGCTCCATCGCCGCCACCATGTCGTCGGTGCGCTGCTCGAGCGCGGCGAGATCATCCACGGTGAGCAGTGGCGCCGCGAGCGCGGTGGCATAGCCCTCCAACAGGGCCAACACGGTCATGTTGGCCTCGAAGAGTTCCGGCTCGGCGGGGGCCACATGCGCGCCCGCGTTGGCCCGGTAGACGATCAGCCCCTCGGCCTCCAGCCGGCGGATGGCCTCACGGACGGGCAGCGCGGAGACGGCGAACTCGACGGCGACCTGGTCAATGACGATCCGGAAGCCCGGCCCGTACATCCCGCTCAGGATCCGCTCGCGTAGGACCTCATAGACCTGTTGCTGCTTGGTGGGCGCCGAGGCGGGCACAGCGGAATCATATCCTGATCAGATACGATCGCGTATATGGCCACGTCAACCGAGCAGACATACGGGACGCAGGAGCACTACATCGACGGCGCCTTCCGGGCCAGCGCGGCGGCCGAGACGTTCGAGTCGCTGAACCCGGCCACCAACGAGGTGCTGGCGTTGGCGGCGTCGGGTGGGGCGGCTGATGTTGATCTGGCGGTGGTGGCGGCGCGGCGGGCGTTTGACGACGGGCCGTGGCCGCGGCTGACGGCGGCTGAGCGGGCGGCGGCGCTGCGTCGGATCGCCGCGGGGATCAGGGCCCGTACCGATGAGTTCATCGCGCGTGAGGTGGCTGACATCGGGATGCCGATCGCTCAGATGAAGGGGCTGGCCGCTCGCGCGGCGCAGAACTTCGAGTACTACGCCGGCGTGGTGACCGAGCTGCACGGTCGCTCGTTTCAGGTCGGCGACGAGTTTCTGAACTACACGATCCACAAGCCGGTGGGTGTGGCCGGGTTGATCATGCCCTGGAACGCGCCGCTGATGCTGTCCACGTGGCGGATCGCGCCGGCGATGGCGGCGGGCAACACGATCGTTTTGAAGCCGGCGGAGTGGTCGCCGCTGACGGCGACGCTGCTGGCCACCGTGATGGAGGAGGCCGACATCCCCGCGGGCGTGTTCAACGTGGTGCAGGGGTATGGCGAGACCGCGGGCGCGGCGCTGTCGGCGCACCCGGGCGTGGACCTGATCTGTTTCACCGGCGAGACGACCACCGGGCAGACGATCATCGCCGCGGGCGCGCCGACGCTGAAGCGCTCCTCGATCGAGCTGGGCGGCAAGTCGCCGGTGGTGGTCTTCGATGACGCCGACCCGGAGCTGTGCGTCGACGCCGCGCTGGCGCAGATCTTCACCATGAACGGGCAGCGCTGCACCGCGGGGTCGCGGCTGCTGGTTCAGGAAGGCCTCTACGAGCAGATCGTGGCCGCGGTGGCCGAGCGCGCGCGGAACATCCGCGTCGGCGACCCGACCGACCCGCGCACGGAGCTCGGTCCGCTCATCCGCCCTGAGCATCATCATCGGGTGTTGGAGTACATCGCCTCGGCGCGGGCGGAGGGGGCGCGGGTACTGGCCGGCGGCGAGCGTCCGCCCGGCCTTTTGGAGGGGAACTTCTTGCAGGCAACGGTCATCGCCGACGTCAACGAGACGATGAAGGTCTTCCAGGAGGAGATCTTCGGGCCGGTGCTGGTGGCGATGCCGTTCTCCGACGAGGCCGACGCGATCCGCCTGGCCAACGCCACCCCCTACGGGCTGGCCGCCTATGTGTGGACCAACGACATCCGCCGCGCCCACCGCGTGGCGCACGCGATCGACACCGGCATGTGCTGGATCAATTCCCAGAACGTGCGCGACCTGCGCACCCCGTTCGGCGGCGTGAAGGCATCTGGGATCGGGCGGGAGGGCGGCGACTACGCCTTTGACTTCTACTGCGAGACCGAGATCGTGCACGTCGCGCTGGGCTCTCATCACATCCCCCGGCTCGGCCTCGGAGACCAGGACCGATGACGCCCGAGTCGGCCGTGACCGAGCTGGTCAACACCCCGCCGGCGGTTCCGCCGTTTGACATCGTGCGCGCCGCCTTGGTGGAGCTGCAGGTGACCGACCTGGCGGCGTCGGAGCGCTTCTACTCGGGGCTGCTGGGCATGATCGTCTCGGCGCGGACCGACGAGGCGGTGTTCCTGCGCGGCTGGGAGGAGCGCCAGCACCACTCGCTCATCCTCCGTCAATGCGCCCCCGCCCGCACGGTCACCGCGTCGCGGTTGGGCTTTCGCGTCCGCACCGAGGCTGACCTGGATGCGGCCGCCGCGCACTTCGCCGGCGAGGGCCTGGCCACGCGCTGGACCGAAGCGGGGTCTGACCCGGGGATGGGGCGCTCGCTCAGGGTCTGGGACCCGTTCGGCTACCCGCTGGAGTTCTTTCACTCGCTCGAGCAGTTCGACACCCAGCACCAGCGCTTTGACCTGCACCGCGGCGCGCCGCTGTTGCGCTTTGATCACCTCAACCTGCACTCGCCCCGGGTGGAGGCCGCCTTCCGCTTCTGGCTGGGCCTGGGGTTTCGCTGCAGCGAGTACATCTCCACCGACGATGCGGCCACCGAGCAGATCACCGGCGCCTGGATGCTGCGCAAGCCGACGGTCCACGACGTGGCGCTGACCGCCGGGACCGGGCCGCGGCTTCACCATTTCGCCTACTGGGTCGCCGAGCCCGGCGGGGTGATGCGCGCGTGCGACCAGCTCGCCGGCGGTTATCACACCGACGTGATCGAGCGCGGGCCCGGCCGCCACGGCGTCTCCAACGCCTTCTTCGTCTACCTGCGCGACCCCGACGGGCACCGCATCGAGCTGTACTCCTGCGACTACTACACCGGCGATCCTGACCACAAGCCGCTGCGCTGGTCGGTCAACGATCCGCGCTGCCGCTCCTTCTACGGCACCCGCGCCCCGGACAGCTGGTATGAGCAGTCAAGCCTGCTGCTCGGCCCCGACGGCGAGCCCGTCCCCACCGAACCCGCCAACGTCGACGAGCGCGCCCAGCACTCCGAGGTGGCGGCCTGACCCGCGTGGCCTTCAGCTGATGCCCTCTCGCACGTCATCTCAGTCGCTGCGCTCGTGTTTGGGCCGTTTTGCCACGGGGGTCGTGGTCGTCACCTTTCAGAGCGACGACGGACCCCGCGGGATCACCGTGAACTCCTTCACCTCCGTCTCGATGGATCCGCCGCTCGTGCTGGTGAGCGTCGCACGTCGGGCGCGTGCTCACGATGCACTGGTCGATCGCTCCTTCTGTGTCAACGTGTTGGGCGGCAACCAGGAAGGCTTGGCGCGTCAGTTCGCGGGCTCGGGGGACGCCGATGTCGTCTGGGCTGCACACGAGCGCGTTCCACGGCTGGCCGGCGTGCTGGCCCATCTCGAGTGTCGCCCGTGGCGAACCTACGACGGCGGAGACCACACGCTGTTCATCGGCGAGGTCATCGACTATGACTACCGAGACGGGGACGCGCTCGCGTTCCATGGCAGTCAGTTCACGCGGATCGCCGATGACCAGCTCGGAATCGAGTACCTCCTGTGAGCTCGCCCGTGGTTCTGCCGTCCGGGTTGACGGCCGGCAAGGTGATCGGGGTTCATCTGAACTATCACAGCCGCGCCGCCCAGCGGGGCCGTACCCCCACCGAGCCGTCTTATTTCCTCAAGCCGACGACGTCGCTGTCGGGCGGCGGCGACATCGTGCGGCCGCGCGGCACCGAGCTGCTGGCCTTCGAGGCCGAGATCGCGGTGATCATCGGTACTCGGGCGCGGGACGTCCGCCCCGAGGAGGCCGCTCGCTTCATCGGCTGGTATGCGCCGGCCAACGATTTCGGGCTGCACGACTTCCGCTGGGCCGACCGCGGCTCCAACGTGATGGCTAAGGGCCAGGACGGTTTCTCGCCCATCGGCCCCGCCATGCCCGCGCAGGGGGTGGATCCCGCGACGTTGCATATCACCAGCACGGTCAATGGCGAGGTGCGCCAGGACGCCACCGGCGAGGACCTCATCTTCAGCTTCGCGCAGCTCATCGCCGACCTGGCTCGCTTCATGACGCTTGAGCCCGGCGACGTCATCCTCACCGGGACCCCGGCCGGGGCCAACGTGGTCGGGCCCGGCGACGTGGTGGAGGTCACCTTGGAGGGGGCGGGGACGGTGACGAGCACCGTCGTCGAGGCGGCGGCTGATCTGGCTCCGTATGGCGCGATGCCCAAGGCCACCGAGGAGGCGCGCGCCTTTGCCACCGGTGTCACGCCGGCGCCCGCCCCGGCCGGGCCCGCGCCGGCCGCGCCGGCCGCGCCGGCCGCGCCGTCGCGACTTACTCCCGAGGCCGAGGCGGCGCTGCGCCGGGTGTCGACGGCGACGCTGACGGTGCAGCTCACCCGCCGGGGCATCCAGGCGACGTTTCTGAGCGGCTTGCAGCCGACTCGCCGTGACCTGGGCATGGTCGGCTACGCGCGCACCCTGCGCTACGTGGCCATCCGCGCTGATGTGCGCGAGGCGATGAAGGGGACCGAGGATGCGCAGAAGCGCGCGGTGGAGTCGATCTCGGCGGGTGACGTGCTGGTGATGGAGGCGCGCGGTGAGACCGGGGCGGGGACCATCGGCGACATCCTGGCCGCTCGGGTGCTGGCGCGGGGTGGCGCCGGGATCGTCACCGACGGCGGGGTGCGCGACACGCCGGGCGTGAGCGAACTGGACATCCCCACCTATTACAAGGCCGCCAACGCATCGTCGCTGTGGAACGCGCACATCCCTCTCGACCTCGACGTCCCGGTGACGTGCGCCGGGGTGCTGGTGATGCCCGGCGACGTCATCGTCGGCGACGCCGAGGGGGTGGTGGTGCTGCCCTTCGCGCTGGCCGAGGAGATCGCCCACGCCGCGCTGGAGGTCGAATGGCGCGAGGCCTTCGCGCTGGAGCGCGTCAAGGCCGGCGAGTCGTTTCGCGGCCTGTATCCCCTCTCCGAGGAGCGCCGGGGCGAGTATGAGAACTGGAAAGCGACGCGAAGCGAGGAGTCCAGCCGATGACCAGCCCGTTTGCCGGCGACGCGTCCGCGGTGCGCGGCGCCATCACCCCGCTCATCACCCCCTTCACCGACACCGGCGAGCCCGACCTGGAGTCGATCCCGCGGCTCATCGACTGGCAGCTCTCCCATGGGACGCACGGCATCTCGGTCGGCGGCTCCACCGGCGAGCCGACCTCGATGACGGTGGCCGAGCGCATCGAGGTCATGCGCGCCGCCGCGCACGCGATCGACGGGCGCGTGCCTTTCCTCCCCGGCACCGGCACCGCGCTCATGGCCGAGACCCTGGAGCTCACCGCCGAGGCGCAGCGCCTGGGGGCGAGCGCGGCGCTGGTGGTCACGCCCTACTACGGGCGCGCCCAGCAGGAGGGCCTGTTTCAGTGGTACAGCCGCGTCGCGCAGGAGTTCCCGCAGCTGCCGATCATCGTCTACAACGTCCCTGTGCGCGCCGCGGTCGACATCACCGCGGCCACGGTCGGGCGGCTGCGCCGCGCGCACCCCAACATCGTCGGCATCAAGGAGACCACCCGCGACTTCGAGCACGTCTCCTACGTCCTCAACGAGGCGGGCACCGACTTCATCGCGCTGTCGGGAATCGAGCTGCTCTGCTACCCCATGCTCTGCCTCGGCGGGGCCGGCCACCTGTCCTGCGTGGGCAACTTCGCCCCCGACCCCGTGGCCCAGCTCTATGACGCGTTCGTCTCCGGCGACCACGAGCGCGCGCGCCTCCTGCACTACGACCTGCACCCGCTCGTCGACGCCGCCTTCGCCGAGACCAACCCGGTGCCGGTCAAGTGGGTGATGAAGCAGCTGGGCCTGCTGGCCTCCGACCACGCCCGCGAGCCGCTGGCACCTTTGAGCGACGCCGGGCGTCAGAAGGTCCGCGCGCTGCTGGCCACCAGCCCGCACGTCGACCTCGACGCGCCGGTCCGCACCCCTGCCTGACCGACACGGCCGCGTCGCGCCGAGACCACCCGTGTGGAACTCGTCGGTCGGCGCAAGCTCTGACCACTCGATCTGGCCGGACCCCAGTCCGCGGCGCTCAAGCGCGGCCTGCACTCTGTCCCACAGGGCGTCCGTTTCGTAGTGGTCACGAACGGGTCAGGGCACGGCGGCGCAGGGGGTGATCGGCGGGCACGTGGTCGGCCGGGTGGGCCCACACGTCGCGGGGTCCGAGCCTCTCGCCGCAGGCGACACACAGCAGATGGTCATCGACCGCACCGCCGCACCCGCGGTGCTCGAGGCGCACCGGCGGCCCGCCGGGGACGCCGGCGTGCTTGTCGCCCCACTGCATCAGCGCGACGATCGCCGGCCACAGGTCAAGGCCCTTCTGGGTGAGGTGGTAGGCGTAGCGCTCGGGCCGCTCCTGGTAGAGCCGGCGCTGGAGGATGCCGCTGCCCACCAGGTGCTCGAGCCGCGCCTGCAACACGTTGCGCGCGACGCCCAGGTCGGCCTGCATCTCGTCGAAGCGGTGCACCCCCAGCAGCGCCTCGCGGATGATGAGCATCGTCCACCGCTCCCCGACGATCTCCAGGGCGGCGGCGATGCTGCACGTCTGGCCGGCATACGCGCGCTGCAGGGGCACGTTCCGCAGCCTAGCCGAGTTAGTTGCATGATGCAACTCACCTCGCTACAGTTCGCGGCGCGATGAGCGACAACGGCCACCGGACGCGCACGTTCACCTGGCAGGACCCGATGGGGGTGGCCACGCTCGCGCGGGAACGCAGCGGCATGGAGCTCCTTCAGGCCGTCATCGACGGGACCGTGGGGCCGCCGCCGATCGCCGATCTGCTCGGCATGACCTTCGTCGAGGTCGGCGAGGGCCGGGCGGTGTTCGCGGTCGAGCCGGCCGAGTGGATGTACAACCCGATCGGCTCCGTGCACGGCGGGATCGCCGCCACGCTCCTTGACTCGTGCATGGGCTGCGCTATCCACAGCACCCTGCCGGCGGGCGTCGGCTATGCCACCAGCGACCTGCAGATCCGCTACTCGCGCGGCATCACGCTCCAGACCGGCCGCATCGTGGCCGAGGGGACCGTCGTGCATGCCGGCCGGCGCCTGGCCACCGCCGAGGGCCGGCTCACCGAGGCGGCCACGGGCAAGCTCCTTGCCCACGCCACCACCGGCTGCATGCTCATCGACTGACGGGCCGGGGCCGCCCCGCGGTGGGGTGCAGGAACGGCACCGTCGCCGGCGCCCAGCCGGACCGCAGCAGCGCGATCAGAGACGGTGGTGTGAGCGCGCGAGCGGTGCCCGTGGCGGGACGTGTCCGGCGGGCGGCGACGTAACCGGAAGGAGTCCATTCCAGCAGTTCTGCCCCCAACACCAGCCACGGCCGCCCGTCCTTCAGCACGAACGCCCCGTCGGGGAGCTTGTCCCACGGCACGGCGTGGTGGCGCTGCTCCCGGGTCTCGGGGTCCACGCGCTCTGAGTGCAGCTGCTCGTCCATCGCGTCGGCGCCGACCTGGCCGGGGTGCTGCTGCTGCCACATCGCGCTGAAGCGCCGGTAGTCCTCGTGGCGGCACTCGCCGCACGGCCGGTGGCCCGCGGCAAATGCCGTCGCCTCGTCCAAGAAGAACAGCTCGGTGAACCGACCGGGCGCCATGAGCGGCCGGCGCCGCCGGCCCTTGAACTCCAGGCGGCAGGCGATCCAGCGCCGCACGCTCCAGCGCCGGCGGATCTCACCGTGCGCGTTGACCAGCACCCCGCGGTTGGCATAGACCAGGCCGCGCGCCGGGTCGGCGATGACCTCCTGCTGGGGGGTGGCCCGGTTGCGCAGCGGCACAGGCTGAACGCTAGCTAGCTAGCCCAAGCGCGCCTCTTCCAGGTCGAGCTCGTGCTCCAGGTTGCGCGCGGTGGTCACGCCGATCCGCCGCTCGTCGCGCAGACGGGCCAGGGCCTGCCGCTGGGCGGCGATGAGATCGCGCCGCAGCGCACGCTCAGCGCCGGCGGCCTCGCCCGCCTCGCGCACCACCTCGGGCTCGTCGCCGGACTCGAGGCGCTGCCGCCGGGCCAGGTACTGCGCGCGGAGCCCGTCGATGACGTCCGGCGCGATGCCGTCGCCGTCGGCATCCTGCAGGCGCTCGAGCACGGCCTGGGCCAGGGCGAGGCGGCCGCGTCGGTCGGCCTCGGCCACCGCGGGATGCTCGGTGAGTCCGAGGCGCCGCACCAACACGGGCAGCGTCATGCCCTGCCCGACGAGGGTGACGATGATCACCGCGAAGCCGAGGTAGATGATGTCGTCGCGGCCGCTCAGCGGCCGCCCGGACCGCGTGGTCAGCGGCACGGCGAGCAGGAGGGCGAGAGTGATGGCGCCGCGCATGCCGGCCCAGCCGATGACCAGGCGCTGGCGCCAGCCGGCCTGGTCGGGCGCGTCCTCCTCGTCGGGCGGGGGACCGCGGCGCATCAGCCGCGTCACCCAGCCGGTCCCCTCCATCCAGGCCAGGCGCACCACGATCACTGTCCCCGCGACAACGATGCCGGTGAGGACCAGCCGTCCGACCGGCCCGCGCGCCTGCTCGGTGAACGTGTGGAAGGACAGCCCCACGACGACGAACAGCGCTCCGTTGATGAGGAAGACCAGCGTCTCCCAGAACGCGTTGAACTGCAGCCGGCTCCGCGCCGAGAAGGCGCTGCCGCCGCTGTGCCACCCCAGGTACAGGCCGGCCGACACGGCGGCGAGCACGCCCGACCCGTGCAGCGCCTCGGCGGGCAGGTACGCCGCGTAGGCCATGAGCATGGAGCCGGCGATCTCGATCGGAGGGTCGTCGATCCGGTTGCGCAGCGCCCGGCCGACCACGCCCACGGCCAGGCCGATCGCCGTCCCGGCCACCGAGGCGTAGACGATCTCCAAGAGCGCGTGCGGAGCCGCGAACTCCCCGCTCGTCGCCGCGGTGACGGCGGCGGTGTAGAGGACGATCGCCGCGCCGTCGTTGAACAGCGCCTCGCCCTCCAGGATGGTGACCAGGCGCCTGGGGAGGCCCAGCCGCCGCGCCATGCTGGTGGCCGCGCCGGCGTCAGTGGGGCCGACCGCGGTGCCCAGCACGAACGCCATCGCCCAGGAGAGGTGGCCAACCCAGTGGGCGACGGCGGCCACTCCCAGCGCTGTGGCCGCCACCAGGCCGACCGCGAGCAGGCCGATCGAGCGCGCGTTGCGCACGAAGGCGGTGGCCGACGACGTGGCCGCCGCGTCGAACACCAGCAGCGGCAGCAGTCCCAGCAGCACGACGTGGGGATCCAGGGACGCATCGGGGACGAACGGCAGAAAGCCGATGACCAGCCCCGCCACCACCAGCACCGCGGCGGTGGGCACGCCGCCCCGGCGCAGGACCGCGACCGCCAGCAGGGTGACGGCGGCGACGGCGAGGATGACGACGAGATGCCCGGTGATTCAGTTCCAGGCTAGCTTCGAGCGCGTCTCCCAGTACTCCTCGGGATCCTCGGCGAGCGTCGTCAGCCGTGCGAACGCTTCACCGGGAACGGTCACGTCGAGCGCGGCCAGATTGCTCCGGATCATGGCCACGGTCGACGCGCCGCTGAGGACCACGTCCACCCACGGCTGCGCCAGCACGCACGCCAGCGCCAGGGCATCGGGCGTCACGCCCAGTTCGCCGGCGACCTCGGCCAGCACCGGGGCGTCGCCGCGCGCGGTGAGGCGTCCGTTGGCCACGCCCTCCTTGATGATCACGCCGAGCCCCGCCTCGTGGGCCGCCTCAAGCGCCGGCCCGGCCGAGGGCTCCATCACGTTCCACGTCGCCTGCACGCAATCAAAGCCGCCGGTCTCCAGCGCGCGCAGCACCGTCTCGCCCTGCCGCGGCCCGGTCACCGACAGCCCCGTGAACCACCCCTCCTCGGCCCGCAAGCGCGCCAGCTCGTCGCGCACCCCGCGGTCCTCCAGGACCCCGCTGTCCAGGGTGGCGGAGTGGATCTGATAGAGCCCGAGCGCGCCACCCAGATGCGAGCGCGTCTCCTGGGCCTGGCGGCGCAGCGTGGCCAGCGTGAGGTCCTTGACCTCATGCACCTCCACGTCCACCCGCCAGTCAGCGGTGTAGGTGTAGCCCCATTTGGACCCCACGCTCACACCGGGTGGGCCGAGGCCGCGATCGGCCAGCCACGAGCCCAGGAACTCCTCGGCGCGGCCATAGGACCGGGCGGCGTCGAAGTAACGCACGCCGGCCGCATAGGCCGCGTCCAGGACCTCGTGCGCGCGGGCGCGCAGCGCGTCCACACCGGTGTCACCCATCAGGTCATCGGCGTGGCCGAGGTTGATGTAGGCGGGGCGGCCGAGCGCCGCCAGCCCCAGCCCGATGCGGCTCACGTCCAGCGAGGTGTGACCGAGCGGCGGCACGGCGGGTAAGGGTACCCTCGCAAGCCATGCGACTCACGGTCCTCAAGCAGTTCTCCCCCGATCCTCATCGCACCCCGGCGACGATGACCGAGGACCAGCGCGAGCACCCGGTGATCCAGCTCATCCGCCGCCGCCGCGAGGAGGGCTCCACGCCGGGCGAGCGCACCGACGGGCGCCGCGTCGCCCTGGTCATCGAGGGCGGCGGGATGCGCGGCGTCGTCTCGGCGGGGATGACGGCGGCGATCGAGCAGCTTGGCCTGCGCGACTCCTTCGACGAGGTGCACGGCGCCTCCGCCGGCGCCTTCAACGCCGCGTTCTTCATCGCCGGCCAGGCGTCCTACCTGACCGCCCTGTACCCCCACGGATTCGGGGATCCGACCTTCGTCAACTTCCGAGACACCGTGCGCGGCAAGCGCCCCATCTTCGACATGGACTACGTCATCGGCGAGGTGTGGCGCCATCAGCGCCCGCTGCGCACCGACGAGATCCTGTCCTCGGCGATCAAGCTGCACTGCACCGCCACCGACGTCGAGTCCGCTGAGATCGTGGACCTGACCGACCTGTGCGACGACCAGGAGATCCGCTGCGCCATGCGCGCCTCGGGCCGGCTCCCCTGGCTCGCGGGGCCTCCCGTCCCCTTCCGCGGCCGTCGCTGGCTGGACGCGACCCTGGCCGAGGCGATCCCGGTGCACGCCGCCCGGGCCACCGCGACCGACATGCTCATCCTCCAGACCCGCCCCCACGGCGTCGCGCACACGCCGCTGTCAAGCGTGGTGGCGCGGCTCACCGACGGCTACCTGCGCAAGATCAACCCCGCGCTCGTCGAGCTGCGGCTCAGCCGCTCCGAGCGCTATGACCAGCTCAGCGCCGAGCTGGCGACGCAGGCCGCCGACCCCGCCGCCACGCCGGCGGTCTGTGTCATCCGCCCGCCGGCGGATGCGCTGCTCGTCGGGCAGATGGAGAACCGGGTGTCGGCGCTCACCACCGCGGGCAGCCATGGCCTGCGCGCTGCCTGGATGGCGCTGGCGGGCGAAGACCCCGAGCTGCTGGCCACGCCTCACGCGTACTCAGCGGGCGCGCGCTCCACCGGCTGCGCCGATCCGCGCCCCGACGCGCCGGCCCACCCGAGGCCGGACCCTGATTCGGTCTCGCTGGCGAGCCGTCAGGCGCTGTAGCCCGGCGGCTCCGCGTCCTGGCCCTCTGAGAAGCGGCGCTCCTCGTGCTTCTCGGGATCCTCCTCGCCGAGCTCCTCCTGGCCTTCTGAGAAACGGCCGTGGTGGATCTTCTCGGGATCGCTGTCGGGCAGATCCTCCTGGCCCTCGCTGAAGCGGCCGACGGCCTCGTCGTCGGGATACTCCGCGGGGCTCGCCTCGCCTTCGGCGAAGCCATCCTCGGGCTGCTCAGGCTTGCCTGGGTGCTCCTCGCTGGCCATCCGGTCTCCCTTCCCTCGTTGCTCGCGTCGCCGAGCTTATCGTGCGTAGATAGCCGCCCAGCGGGCAATCTGTAACGGATGTCACGCGAGGGGGTACCTCCGGCTGGTGTTGCCGTTCCAGCGTAAGCGCACGTGGCAGCGCCGTGTCTCAGACGCGGCGCGCAATGCTCCGCAAAAAGGGAGAGAGCTGCGCGCGGCCGCAGCCCAGCTCGACCTGCCCTGGGCGCGCTCGGCGCCCGCCCGGCTCGTGCGTGAGAACTTCATGCAGTTCGTGCTCAACCCGCTGATGGACTACTACGCGGCGCGACGCGCGACCGGCCGTGAGACGCTGGCCTCGCTCAAGGAGCCCGTGATCCTGGTGGCCAACCACGCCAGCCACATGGACACGCCGGTGATCCTCTCCGCGCTGCCGCGCCGGCTGCGCAAGCGCACCGCGGTGGCGGCGGCGGCCGACTACTTCTACCGCAACCGGCTGGTCGCCTCGGCGGTGTCGCTCATCTTCAACACCGTCCCGATCGAGCGAAAGGGCGGCGGCGGCCTGGCCAAGGACGGCAGCCACCTCGACCGCCTTCTCGACCAGGGCTGGAACCTGCTGCTCTATCCCGAGGGCACGCGCTCGCGCAGCGGCGGCCCCGGCCGGGTGCGCCGCGGGGCCGCGGTCCTGGCCTCCGCGCACAACCTCTCGATCATCCCCATCCGGGTCACCGGCACCGCCGAGGCGATGCCGCCCGGGCGGCTGTGGCCCCGGCGCCTGCGCGGCA
>Ga0207664_10001222_pt1 | contig 17024 bp, 17 predicted proteins | sample LARL83metaG_FD_184349 | JGI IMG/M metagenome (GOLD analysis project Ga0207664, IMG submission 184349) | Corn, switchgrass and miscanthus rhizosphere microbial communities from Kellogg Biological Station, Michigan, USA - LAR L8-3 metaG... | ecosystem: Host-associated > Plants > Roots >... | reverse complement strand
CAGCGCATCGCTCTTCTCGCCGGCGCCGAGGAACTTGATCGGCTTGCCGGTGACGTAGCGCACCGACAGCGCCGCGCCGCCGCGGGCGTCGCCGTCGGTCTTGGTCAGGATCACGCCGGTCAGCGGCAGCGCCTCGTTGAACGCCTTGGCCGTGTTGGCGGCATCTTGGCCGGTCATGGAGTCGACCACGAACAGGGTTTCGATCGGCGTGATCGCGGCGTGCAGCGCCTTGATCTCGGCCATCATCGCCTCGTCCACGTGCAGGCGGCCGGCAGTGTCGACGATCAGCACGTCGACCACTTCGCGACGGGCGGCGGCGATCGCGTCCTTCGCGATGCGCACCGGGTCCTGGCCCGCCTCGGACGGGAAGAATTTCACCCCGACCTGCTCGGCCAGCGTGCGCAACTGCTCGATCGCCGCCGGACGATAGACGTCGCAGCTGACCACCATCACCTTTTTCTTCTTGCGCTCGGTCAGCAACCGCGCCAGCTTGGCCACGGTGGTGGTCTTGCCGGCGCCCTGCAGGCCCGCCATCAGCACCACGGCCGGCGGCTGCTGGGCCAGGTTCAGTTCGGTGTTGGCGGTGCCCATCACTACGGTCAGTTCGTCGCTGACCACCTTCACCAGCGCCTGACCCGGCGACAGGCTCTTGATCACGTCCTGGCCGACCGCGCGCACCTTGATCCGCTGGATCAGCGCCTGCACCACCGGCAGCGCCACGTCCGCTTCCAGCAGCGCGATGCGCACTTCGCGCAAGGCTTCGCGGATGTTTTCCTCGGTCAGCCGGCCGCGGCCGCGCAGACGGTTGACGGTGGTGGAAAGGCGTTGACTGAGCGATTCGAACATGATGGCGGCACGGCTTGGGACTAGCCCGCAAATATACCAGACCGGCCCGGCGCCTCAGGAATCAGGCGCAAAGGCGCCGTACGCTGACATGCCGGCAGCCATCGGATGCCGGCCCGCAAAGAACGCTCGCTGCATTCGCGCGGAGGCGTGTGCGACACTTCGTGGCTATGGCCATCCACGTCCTCGCCCTGCTCGCCATCGTGCTTTACCTCGCTGCTGCCGGCGGTCTGGCGCGCCCGTTGTTGAGCGGCGGCCAGCCCCTGAATCGGCTGGCGCTGGCGCTGGCCGGCGGCGCAGTATTGCTGCACGCCGGCATCCTGCTCGGCATGCACCGCGGCGCTCTCGACCTGCATTTCTTCGCCGCGTTGTCGCTGGTCGCCTTCGTGGTATCGGCGCTGACTTTGCTGGTGAACGCATCGCGGCCCGTCGCCGCACTGGGCGTGATCGTGTTTCCGCTGACCGCCGCGCTCATTGCACTGGACAGCTTCCTGGCTCCGCCAACCCGGCCGCAGCCGATGGACTGGCAGATCAAGCTGCACGTCACGGTGGCGCTCATCGCATTCGGCGTGCTCTCGATCGCCGCCGTGCTGGCCATTCTGCTGGCCGTGCAGGAACGCGCGCTGCGACATCGCCAGTTCGGCCCCTGGTTGCGCGCGCTGCCGCCGCTGACACTGACCGAAACCCTGCTGTTCCGTTTGATTGGCGCGGGCTTCGTGCTGCTGACGCTCACCCTGCTCACCGGCGCCCTGTTCGTCGACAACCTGTTCGGCCAGCATCTGGTGCACAAGACGGTGTTGTCGATCGTGGCGTGGCTGGTTTTCGGCACACTTCTGTACGGCCGCTGGAGGCATGGCTGGCGCGGTCAACGTGCCGTCAAGCTGACCCTGGTCGGCATGGCGGTGCTGCTGCTCGCCTTCTTCGGCAGCAAGGCGGTGCTGGAGCTGATCCTGCACCGCGAGGTCTGAGCGGACTCAACGACAGGCGTCGATCGCCTCGCTCAACCGTTCCACGGCGACCACCTCCATCTCGCCGACGCGGCCCTTCTTCGGCGCGTTGGCCCGCGGCACGATCGCGCGCCGAAAGCCGTGATGGGCCGCTTCCTTGAGCCGCTCTTCGCCGTTGGGTACGGGACGGATCTCGCCGGACAAGCCGACTTCGCCGAACACGATGGCCTGTTCCGGCAGGGGCCGGTCGCGCAGGCTCGACAGCACCGCCAGCACCACCGGCAGATCGGCGGCGGTTTCCTGCACGCGGATACCGCCCACCACGTTGACGAACACATCCTGGTCGTACGCAGCCACGCCGCCATGCCGATGCAGCACCGCCAGCAGCATGGCCAGGCGATTCTGGTCCAGCCCGAGCGCGAAGCGGCGCGGGTTGCCCAGCGAGGACTGGTCGACCAGCGCCTGCACCTCGACCAGCAGCGGCCGCGAGCCTTCGCGCGTCACCATCACCGCGCTGCCCGAGGTCGGGCCGCTGTGCGCGGAAAGAAAGATCGCCGAGGGGTTCGGCACTTCGCGCAGCCCCTTGTCGGACATGGCGAACACACCCAGCTCGTTCACCGCGCCAAAGCGGTTCTTGAACGCGCGCAGGATGCGGAAACGGCTGCCCGATTCGCCCTCGAAATACAGCACCGCGTCGACCATGTGCTCGAGCACGCGCGGACCGGCGATGCCGCCCTCCTTGGTGACGTGGCCGACCAGGAACACCGAGGTGCCGGTCTCCTTGGCGAAACGCGTCAGCTTTGCGGCGGACTCGCGCACCTGGCTAACCGAGCCGGGCGCCGCGGTGAGCAGCTCGGTCCAGATCGTCTGGATCGAATCGATCACCAGCACGCGCGGCCGCGTCGCCATCGCCTGTTCGAGAATCCGCTCGATGCAGGTTTCCGCCAGAGCCTGCAGCGGCTCCAGCGGAAGGCCCAGCCGTTGCGCGCGCGACGCCACCTGCGACAACGACTCTTCGCCGGTGACGTACACGCTCGGCAAATGCGCGCCCAGCGTGCCCAGCATCTGCAGCAGCAGGGTCGATTTGCCGATGCCCGGGTCGCCGCCGATCAGCACCACCGAACCCTGCACCAAGCCACCGCCCAGCACCCGATCCAGCTCGCCGATGCCGGTCAGCGTGCGCGCTTCCGTGGTCAGCGCCACGGCGGTCAGCGAGGTGATCTGCGCCGCGCCGGCGGCATGGCCGGCATAGCTCGAACGCTGCGCGCCGACCGATGCCGCGGCCGCCGACGCCGGCGCCAGCACGATGGCGCTGAGCGTGTTCCACACGCCGCATTCGACGCACTGGCCCTGCCACTTGCTGTGCTCGGCGCCGCACTCGGTGCAGACGTAGGCGGTCTTGGCTTTGGCCATGCGGATGTCCGGCTCGTTGGTGATGGTGGCGGAGAGCTTAGCCCGCGGCTATCGCAGACCGCGAGACGCAGCGGCGCAGTGCCGTGTCAGCTTTCGTCTTCCACGAACAGCACCCGGCGGGTCATGCCGCAAGTGAGCTCGTAGGAGATCGTGCCCGACTGGGCGGCGACGTGCTCGACCGGCAGCTCGGGCCCCCACAGCAGCACGCGATCGCCGATCTTCGCGCCTGGCGCGCCGCGCAGGTCGAGCGTGATCAGGTCCATCGAGACCCGCCCGATCAGCGGTACGCGCCGACCGCCGACGAGCACTGGCGTACCGGCGACGGCGCTGCGCGGATAGCCGTCGCCGTAACCGACGGCGGCCACGCCGATCGGCATGTCCTCCGGACAGCTCCAGGTGCCGTTGTAGCCGATGCGGTCGCCACGCCTGGCCGGATTGATCGCGATCAGTCGCGTGCTCAGCGTCATCGCCGGCCGGAACCCGAAATCCGCCCCGCTCTTGCCGTCGACCACCGACAGGCCATAGAGCAACCCGCCGGTGCGCACCCAGTCGCCGCGCGCCTCGGGCCAGCCGAGTACGGCGGCCGAGTTGGACAGCGAGCGCGGCCCATTGAACATCTGCGTAGCTTCGGCGAAGCGGGCGATCTGCGCCGGCGTCTGCTCGCCATCGAACACTTCGGAATCGGAGAAATGCGTGAGCAGGCCGATGTCCGGATCGACGCCGGGCATGGCGGCAAGCTGCGCGTGCACCGCCGCCACGCGCTCCGGCGCGAAGCCGAGCCGATGCATGCCGCTGTCGATCTTCAGCCAGACACGCAAGCGTCCGCGTGCCGGGTCGGCCTGCCCCAGCCATTGCAATTGTGCGTCGTGATGAATCGCGGCATCCAATTGCAGTCGTTGCATTTCGGCGATATCGGGAGCCGTATCCGGGCCGGACAGGACCACGATGCGCTGGCGATGCCCCGCCGCGCGCAGGCGCAACCCGTCGCCTAGCGCGGCGACCGCGAACGCATCGGCCTGCCCATCGAGCGCACGGGCCACCCGTTCCAGTCCGTGGCCGTAGGCGTCGGCCTTGACCACGGCCATGACCTGCGCCGGTGCGGCCAGCGCCTTCAACCGTGCAAGGTTGTGGCGCAGTGCGCCGAGGTGAATGGTGGCAACGGTGGCGCGGCTCACGTCCTGAACCCGCATCCGCGATGCGCAGTTCCCGCTCTCAATCGAAGCTCCCCACGAACGAGTCCGGCGCGTAATTCTCGAACTTGGTGTAATGGCCGAGGAAGGTCAGCTTGCAGGTGTCGGTGGGGCCGTTGCGCTGCTTGCCGATAATGATCTCGGCCATGCCCTTGTCCGGCGATTCCTTGTTGTAGTACTCGTCGCGGTAGATGAACATGATCACGTCGGCGTCCTGCTCGATCGCGCCGGATTCGCGCAGGTCGGACATCATCGGGCGCTTGTCGGCGCGCTGTTCCAGCGAGCGGTTCAACTGCGACAGGGCGATCACGGGCACGTTCAACTCCTTGGCGAGGCCCTTGAGTGAACGCGAAATTTCTGAAATTTCGGTGGCGCGATTCTCCTTGTTGCCGGGCACCTGCATCAGCTGCAGGTAATCGATCACGATCAGGCCCAGCCCGCCATGCTCGCGATGCAGCCGGCGCGAACGCGAACGCAGCTCCACCGGCGACAGGCTGGGCGTGTCGTCGATGAAGATCTTTGCCTCGGAAAGGATCGAGATCGCATTGGAAACGCGCGGCCAGTCTTCCTCCTGGAGATCACCGTTACGCAGATGCTGCTGGTGAATGCGTCCAACCGAGGAGATCAGGCGGAACGCCAGCTGCGAGGCGGACATTTCCATCGAGAACACCACCACCGCCTTCTTGCTGCGCAGCGCGGCGGTCTCGGCGATGTTCAGCGCGAACGCGGTCTTGCCCATCGACGGGCGCGCCGCCACGATGATCAGGTCCGACGGCTGCAGGCCCGAGGTGAGATCGTCCAGATCGTTGAAGCCGGTGGTGATGCCGGTCAGCTGGCCGCGGTTCTCGTAGCGCTCGGTGAGCAGGCGGAACGCATCCTTCACCGCCTCGCGCATCGAGACCGAATCCTTCTTGCCGCGCGCGCCGGATTCGGCGATGTGGAACACGCGCTGCTCGGCGCTCTCCAGCACTTCCTGCACGCTCTTGCCTTCGGGGCGGTAGCCGTCTTCGGTGATCGACGTGCCCGCATCGATCAACTGCCGCATCACCGATTTCTCGCGCACGATGTCGCCGTAAGCGGCGATGTTCGCCGCACTCGGCGTGCTGTTGGCCAACTCGATCAGGTAGCTGGCACCGCCCACCATTTCGGCCAGCCCGTTGCTCTCGAACCAGTCGCCCAGCGTCACCGCATCGCAAGGCATGCCCTTGTTCGCCAGCTCGTTGATCGCCCGCCAGATCAGCCGATGGTCCTTGCGGTAGAAATCCTGCTCCGACAGGCGGTCGGCGACCTTGTCCAGCGCGTCCGGCGCCAGCATCAGGCCGCCCAGCACCGCCTGCTCGGCATCGATGGAATGCGGCGGTACACGCAGCGCCTCGATGGCAGGGGACGAAGGTTTGCGTTCTGGCACGAAGGACATCGACTTACCTCGGAGAATTGCCCCACGACGGGCCTGCTACGCGCCGACATCGCATGGGTGGCGATACCGACGCTCATCATGCGCGGAGGAGTCTCAGCCGTCGAGACAACAACCTGTGGATAAGCTGGGGATCGCCGGGTATAAAACGGTTTGCGCGGAAGGACGAGCGCGGGCCCGGCCAGCCCTTCCCGACGAGCGATGCCGGGCGTGCAGCGCCGGATCCGGAACAATGGGATGCGCGATGACGGCCGACCATGAAGATTTCCGCCGCCCCAAAGAAAACGGGCACCTTGCGGTGCCCGTTCACGGCATCACATGAAGCGCGCTTACTTGTCGCCGACCACGATCACCTTGACCGTCGTCTGCACGTCGGCGTGCAGGCTCACCACCACGTCGTACTCGCCGGTGTTGCGAAGCGGGCCTTCGCCTAGGATCACTTCACCCTTGTTGACGCTGTGGCCGGCAGCGGCCAGTGCCTCGGCGATGTCGCGCGGGCCAACCGAACCGAACAGCTTGCCTTCCGCACTGGCGTGCGCGGAGATGGTCACCGAGGCGTCGGCCAGCTTGGCCTTGCGTGCTTCGGCATCAGCCAATGCCGTGCTGGCCTTGGCCTCGTATTCGGCGCGGCGCTGTTCGAACGCAGCCAGGTTGGCGGCATTGACGCGAACGGCCTTGCCCTGCGGGAGGAGGAAGTTGCGGCCATAGCCGGGCTTCACGACGACCTTGTCGCCGAGCGTGCCGAGGCCACGCACTTTCTGCAGAAGAATGAGTTCCATGATGGTTCCTTTTCGTTAGCACCGGAGTGGCCCGGCGCAGCCAGAGGACGGTTGTCCGAAGGTTTGACTGAAGCCACGCCCGGCCAGGGCCGGGCGTGGCGCTGACCGCGGCACGAGGCCGCGGCCAGTCACGATCAGACGTCGTGGTTGTCGGTGTACGGCAGCAGCGACAGGAAGCGGGCGCGCTTGATCGCGGTCGCCAGCTGGCGCTGGTAGCGGGCCTTGGTGCCGGTGATGCGGCTCGGCACGATCTTGCCGTTCTCGGTGACGTACTGACGCAGCGTGTTGAGATCCTTGTAGTCGATCTCCTTCACGTCTTCGGCAGTGAAGCGGCAAAACTTGCGGCGGCGGAAAAACTTGGACATGGTCTGGGTTCCTATCAGTCGTCGCTGTCGCGATCGTTGTCGCGGTCATCGCGGTCGCGGCCGCGGCCTTCGCCATCACCCTCGTCGTCGCGGCGACGGGTGGACTTGGCGTCATCCTTTTCCTTCGACTTCAGGATGAAGGACGGCTCGGTGTCGGCTTCGTCGCGACGGATCACCAGGTGGCGCAGCACGGCGTCGTTGAAGCGGAAACCCGACTCCAGCTCGTTCAGCGCGTTCTGGCTCACTTCGATATTGAGCAGCACGTAATGTGCCTTGGCCAGGTTGACGATCGGATAGGCCAGCTGACGGCGGCCCCAGTCTTCCAGACGGTGGATCTTGCCGCCGTCGGTCTCGATCAGCGCCTTGTAGCGCTCGAGCATGGCCGGAACCTGCTCGCTCTGGTCGGGATGGACCATGAACACAACTTCGTAATGACGCAGGGTCATTGTGGTTTGACTCCTTGTGGATGCGGCCTTGCGGCCTCGCAGCCTCCCGCCGGTGCGGTGAGGCAAGTGTCCTGCCGGCACCGGACGGTGCAGACAGAAGCGGGATTGTACGATGCGCAGGAATGGCCACGCAAGTCATTGAAAAGCATGACCAGCGAAGCAGCCCGGCTCAGCCGATGGTGAAACTCTCGCCGCAACCGCATTCGCCGGTGGCGTTGGGGTTGTGGAACACGAAGCTGGCGTTGAGGCCCTGGCGCTGGAAATCGATCACGGTGCCCTCGACCATGGCCAGGCTCTTGTCGTTGACGATCAACGGCAAGCCGTCCACCTCGACCAGGCGGTCGCCCTCGCCGATCGACTCGGCCAGGTCGACCACGTAGGCAAAACCTGAACAACCGGTGCGCTTGACCCCGAACCGCACCCCCGCAGCCGCAGGCGTGCCCGCCAGGAAATGGCGCATGCGTTCGCTGGCAGCGGGAGTGATCGTGATGGTCATGAAGCGAATCAACCTCGATGAAACGGCAATGCAGCGCCCGCAAAGTCGCGACGCGGGTGACGCCTACATTATCATGCGCGTTTGGCCCGGCGCGCCGCAGCGCGTGCGCCATTCACCCGTAACCGCCGATATGCGGCGCACCAGCAGGAGTTTCAACGATGGCCGTGGTCAGCAGCCCGACGATACTGAGCGTGAAACAGGCGCTGTCCGGCAAGGAGCACGCCGGCGCCACGGTGACCGTGCGCGGCTGGGTACGTACGCGCCGCGATTCCAAGGCGGGCCTGTCCTTCGTCAATGTCACCGATGGTTCGTGTTTCGACCCGATCCAGGCCGTGGTCCCGGCCACGCTGGCCAACTACGAGAGCGAGGTGAAGCACCTTACCGCCGGTGCCGGCGTCATCGTCACGGGCACGCTGGTGCCATCGCAGGGCAAGGGGCAGAACTTCGAGCTGCAGGCCAGTGAAGTCATCGTCACCGGCCTGGTCGACGACCCGGAAACCTATCCGATCCAGCCCAAGCAGCACTCGATGGAGTTCCTGCGCGAGGTCGCCCACCTGCGCCCGCGCACCAACCTGTTCGGCGCAATCACCCGCGTGCGCCACACGATGATGACGGCGATCCACCGCCACCTCACCGAGCAGGGCTTCTTCTGGATCAACACGCCGATCATCACCACCTCCGACGCCGAGGGCGCCGGCGACATGTTCCGGCTGTCCACGCTGGACCTCGCCAACCTGCCTCGCACACCCGACGGCAAGATCGACTTCCGCAAGGATTTTTTCGGCCGCGAGGCGTTCCTCACCGTGTCCGGCCAGCTCAACGTGGAGGCGTACTGCCTGGCGATGAGCAAGGTCTACACTTTCGGCCCCACCTTCCGGGCCGAGAATTCCAACACCGCGCGCCACCTGGCGGAGTTCTGGATGGTCGAGCCGGAGATCGCGTTCGCCGATCTCGCCGCCAACGCCGATTGCGCCGAGGGCTTCCTCAAGGCGATCTTCAAGGCCGTGCTGGACGAGCGGCCGGACGACATGGCGTTCTTCGCCGAGCGCGTGCAGCCCGATGCGATCAGCCGCATGGAGGCGTTCGTCGCGCAGCCGTTCGAGCGCATCGATTACACCGACGCCATCGCGATCCTGCAGAAATCCGGGCAGAAGTTCGAATATCCGGTGGCCTGGGGCATCGATCTGCAGACCGAGCACGAACGCTACCTGGCCGAGAAACATATCGGCCGTCCCGTGGTCGTAATGAATTACCCCGAGGCGATCAAGGCGTTCTACATGCGTTTGAACGACGACGGCAAGACCGTTGCGGCGATGGACGTGCTGGCGCCGGGCATCGGCGAGATCATCGGTGGCGCGCAACGCGAGGAGCGCCTCGATTATCTGGATCGGCGCATGGTCCAGTTCGGGCTCGATCCGGCCACTTATGGCTGGTATCGCGACCTGCGTCGCTATGGCACCGTGCCGCATGCCGGATTTGGCCTCGGTTTCGAACGCCTGCTGGTCTACATTTGTGGCCTGGCCAATATCCGCGACGCCATTCCCTACCCCCGCGCAGCGGGAACCGCAGAATTCTGAGTACCTTTGCCACATGTCGTATCGCTTCCCTTCCGTAGCCGCGTTGGCCCTCACCGCTCTGTTGGCGGGATGCCACAGCGCCAAGGTGCTGATTCCGCCCAACCTGCGGCCGCCAGCGGAAAACCCGGCCAGCGCCCTGAAGCAGGCGCAGCAGCAGCTTCTGCAGGCCACGCCGTGCTGCAGCAGCTTCGCGGATTTCTCCTACCGCTCGACGCTGCCGTGGCAACCGCAGAAGTTCACGCTGGGCAGCGGCAGCATGGTTGCCAACCTCAACGGCGCGCACAGTTACTTTCTTGCTTTCCGGCTCCCCTCTGACGTGAAGCTGCCGTACCAGGTCGCGCTGAAATCGGAATTGAACGGCCGTTGGCTGCACGCCAGCTACCTGTTCGCGCCGACCATCGTGTTGCTGGACGAGGCCTTCCAGCCGATCCATTCCGAAGACATCGGATTGTGCGAACACATGGGCTGGAGCGATGAAACCACCGGCGCATTCGGCAGCCTCCAGGTTATCGACCCCAAGGCGCGCTACCTGCTGGTCTACAGCTCCGCGGAACAGCAGGCCGGCAAGACCTACTGGGAGCAGTCGCCCGCGTCGATCTCCAACAGCAGCGCCGCGACCCTGCAGATGAACTCCACCGGCAGCTTCAGCATTCCGCACGGCCCCGACGGCACGTTGTGGATCGGCATGATGAACAAGACCTACAAGAAGACCATCGACAGCGCGATCTGCAAGAAAGCCGCGGAAGGCGATGGCGTGCTCAACACCTTGCGTACCGCCCTGCCGCTGCCGTGGGTCAATGGCGGCGAGCACGCTGCGGGTGACCAGACCTCCAGCCATGCCAGGTCTCCGTGATCGTCCTGTATCTGTCCTTGCTGGTGGGCGGCGTCGGCCTGTTCCTGATGTCGTACCTGGCCCAGTTCCGGCTTGCCAATTTGCTGCGCGAACGCTATCCGGAGCACTGGAAAGTGATTGCCGAGCCGGACCACGGCAAGGCGTCGCCGTTCCGTACCTGGATCCGCATGCAGCACGTGCTGCGATCGCCCGCGCTGCCGGCGCTGGGCGACACGACGATCAACGGCTGGCGCCAGGTCTGGCGATATGGCCCCTGGCTGGGCTGGCTGTGCTGGTTGGCGGCGCTGGGCATGCGCCTGCTGCTGCACTGATGTGAGGAGCTTTCCATGCAACTGGATCTGAGCGGGCGCCACGCGCTGGTCTGCGGCGCCTCGCAAGGCATCGGCCGCGCCAGCGCCATCGAGCTGGCCGAACTCGGTGCCAGCGTTACCCTCGTGGCGCGCTCGGCCAGTGCGCTGAAGGCCGTTGCCGAAAGCCTGTCCTGTGCTGCGCCCGGACAGCGGCACGACTGGCGCAGCGTCGATCTGCTGGATACCGACGGCACCCGCGCCGCCGCCACGGAAATCGCCGCCAGCGCGCCGGTGCACATCCTCATCAACAACACCGGCGGCCCGCCGGGCGGTGCGGCGCACACCGCTGCCGCCACCGAATTCGAGACCGCGTTCCGGCAGCATCTGCTCGGCAGCCAGGCGCTGCTGCAAGCGCTGTTGCCCGGCATGCGCGCCAGCGGCTACGGCCGCATCGTCAACGTGATCTCCACTTCGGTGAAGGAGCCGATTGCGGGGCTGGGCGTTTCCAACACCATACGTGCCGCCGTGGCCGGGTGGGCCAAGACCCTTTCCGGCGAACTGGCCGCCGACGGCATCACCGTCAACAACGTGCTGCCCGGCTACACGCGCACCGCGCGCCTGGACGGGCTGCTTGCCGCGAAGGCGACCGCTGCGCATCAAAGCGAGGACGAGATCGCGCAGGCACTGATCGCCACCATTCCCGCCCGCCGCTTCGGCGAAGCCAGCGAGGTGGCGGCCGTGATCGCTTTCCTGTGCACGCCCGCCGCCGCCTACGTCAACGGCGTCAGCATCGCGGTGGATGGCGGCCGCACCCGCGCGTTGAGTTAATCCGTCGTCACGCAGGCGGCTTCGGCCGCGATGTTTCTGGGCATGCGCAAGGACCGCTTCCTGCCAAGAACCTGTGCAATTGCGGCGCGCAGGTTTTAAGCTTGTGCGGATGTCCATCATGCGTTTAGCCAATCTGATCGACGGCCGCCTGCAGGCGCCTCACCACGATGCTTGGCTGGAAGTGCACGAGCCGGCGACCGGAGCAGTGTTCGCCAGCTGTCCCGATTCCAGCTCGCTGGACGTCGATGCAGCCGTCGAAGCCGCCGGCCGCGCAGCCTCCGAATGGGCCAGCAGCCCGGTCGAAGATCGCGCGCGCCTGCTGCAGCGCCTGGCCGACCTGATCGAGGCGCGGATCGAGGAATTCGCGCTGCTGGAATCCCGCGACAGCGGCAAGCCGCTTGCTCTCGCACGGCGGCTCGACATCCCCCGCGCGATCAGCAACCTGCGCTATTTCGCGGCGGCGGTCATCGCCTTGGGCAGCGAATCGCACGCCATGGAAAGCGGCACGCCCGGCACCGGTGCGATCAACTACACCTTGCGCCAGCCGCTCGGCGTAGTCGGCTGCATCAGCCCGTGGAACCTGCCGCTGTACCTGTTCACATGGAAGATCGCGCCCGCGCTGGCCGCCGGCAACACGGTGGTCGCCAAGCCCTCGGAGGTGACGCCGTGCACCGCGGCACTGTTGGGTGAACTGAGCATCGAGGCGGGCTTTCCACCCGGCGTGCTGAACATCGTGCAAGGCCGCGGCCCGACGGTCGGGCAGGCCATCGCCGAGCACCCGCGGGTGAAGGCGATCTCCTTCACCGGCAGCACCGCCACCGGCGCGCGCATCGCCGGCGTGACCGCTGCGCAGTTCAAGAAAGTGTCGCTGGAGATGGGCGGCAAGAACCCCGCAATCGTGTTTGCCGACGCCGACCTCTCCGACGCGAATCTGGACACCATCGTGCGTTCGGGCTTCGCCAACCAGGGCGAAATCTGCCTGTGCGGTTCGCGGCTGCTGGTGCAGCGCTCGATCCTCGAAGCGTTCCGCGAACGCTACCTGGCGCGCGTGCAGGCGCTGCGCGTGGGCGATCCGGCCGACGCCTCCAGCGACCTCGGCGCGATGGTCTCGCAGGCGCATTACGACAAGGTGCTCGGCTGCATCGAACAGGCGCGGGCCGAAGGTGGCCGCGTGCTGTGTGGTGGCGGCCCGGCCAGATTGTCCGGCCGCTGCGCCGACGGCTGGTTCATCGCGCCCACGGTGATCGAGGGACTGCCGTCCACGGCGCGGACCAACCACCAGGAAATCTTCGGCCCGGTGGTCAGCCTGATCCCGTTCGAGGACGAAGCCGAAGCGCTGGCGATCGCCAACGACAGCCACTACGGCCTCGCCGCCTCGCTGTGGACACAGGATCTTTCGCGGGCCCATCGGCTCGGCGCGCAGCTCGAATTCGGCATCGTGTGGATCAACTGCTGGCTGCTGCGCGACCTGCGCACGCCCTTCGGCGGCGCCAAGCAATCAGGGCTCGGCCGCGAGGGCGGCAACGAGGCGCTGCACTTTTTCACCGAGCCGAAAAACATCTGCATTCGATACTGAGGAACACCGACTTGAACAGCCCCCTGCAAGAACTGATCGACGGCAACCGTCGCTGGTCGGCCGCCGTATGCGCGGAAGATCCGCACTTCTTCGAACGCCTGGCCAAGCAGCAGGCGCCGAAGTACCTGTGGATCGGCTGCTCCGATTCGCGGGTGCCGGCGACCCAGATCGTCGATCTGCCGCCGGGCGACATTTTCGTGCAGCGCAATGTCGCCAACGTGGTCTCGCACACCGACCTCAACTGCCTCAGTACGGTGCAATTCGCGGTGGACGTCCTCAAGGTCGAGCACATCATCATCGTGGGCCATTACGGCTGCGGCGGCGTCCAGGCGGTCCTGGACGAACGACGGCTGGGGTTGGTCGACAACTGGCTGCGGCATGTCGGTGAAGTGGCCGAGAAACATTCCGCGATGCTCGCCTCGCTCGACATGATGCAATTGCGCAACAACCGGCTATGCGAGCTCAACGCGATCGAGCAGGTCTCCAATATCTGCCACACCACCATGGTGATGGACGCGTGGGACCGCGGGCAGAAGCTGTCGGTGCATGCTTGGTGCTACAGCCTGGACAATGGCCACGTGAACGATCTGGACATGCACGTGACTTCGCGCGAAACCCTGCTGCCCGCCTACCACAATGCATTGCAGCGACTGGTGCGGATACCGGAACCGCACCGGTGAGCGATGTCATTCGCACCGATGCCGCGCCCGCCCCCGTGGGCGCCTACCCGCATGCGCGCCGGGTCGGCGACCTATTGTTTCTGTCAGGGGTGGGCCCGCGCCGGCCCGGCGACAACTCGATTCCGGGCAACGTTTACGGCATGGATGGCCGGCTGCTGAGCTACGACATCGAGGCACAGTGCCGGCAGGTGTTCGCGAACGTGCGCGCCGTGCTCGAGGCGAGCGGCGCAAGCTGGGGCGACCTGGTCGATGTGACCGTGTTCCTGACCGACATGCAGCGCGATTTCGCCAGCTACAACCGGCTGTACGCGGAATATTTCGCAGGCGTCGACGCCTGCCGCACGACGCTCGGCATCAGCGCGTTGCCCACGCCGATAGCCATCGAATTGAAATGCGTGGCGGCGCCCGTGCGCCCGGCTGACCCGCTGCGCGGTTAAAAAAAAAACCCGCCGGTCTGCACCGGCGGATTCGATCCTGCAGTGGCCTGCAGCCTCAGCCAGCCGTGCTGGCGGACGCCGGAGCGGCGGACGCCTTGTGATGATGATGTTTGCGGTGGTGGGTCTTCGTCTTCCCGGCCATGGCAGGGGTCGCTGCTGTCGTCGACGCGGCCGGAGCAGTCTGCGGTGCCGGAGTGGCCGTCTGCGGAGTGGTTGCCTGAGCCAATACGGAACCGGAAAGTGCAATGCCTGCGATGAGCAAGGAAGCAGCCAGAAGTTTACGCATCATGATGTCGGGCCTCTCAAGATATCGCGAACCCGGCCGGAACCCGGCGCCTCGGGTGGCGCGACGGGTCGACGATGCGGTGAAAACCGGATACCGGCGCTGAACGCGCGACGGGCATGCCTGCGCGCGCTGCAATCAGCAGCTTGACTTTCAGCCAGCGTGGCCGGCCTCGCAAAACCTTGCGCTCAGTCGAGGCAGCTCTGCAGCAGCCGGCCGATCAGTTCCTGCACCGCAGGCGCCCGTTCCCCGTCGTATTCGAAGCTCGCCTCGTCCATGTAATTGAGCTGGGCCAGTTCCAGTTGCACGGCCTGCATGCCCGCGGCCGGACTGCCGTAGTGGCGGGTGATGTAGCCACCCTTGAAACGGCCATTGACCGCGAAACTGAAGCGCGACTGCGACTCCAGGCATGCCTGCAACCGCGACTGCAACGCTTCGCCGCAACTCGCGCCAGCCGCGGTGCCGAGGTTGAAGTCCGGCAGGCGGCCATCGAACAACATCGGCACCTGGCTGCGGATGGAATGGCCTTCCCACAGCACCGCCCGGCCGTGCTCCGCGCACAATCTCGCAAGTTCATGCGAGAGAGCCTGATGGTAGGGCTGCCAGAAATCGTTTATCCGCCGTTGAACTTCGTCAGGGCCCGGTGTTTCGCCGTCCAGGTACAACGGCTCGCCGTCGAACCCGATCGCAGGTATCAGTCCGGTCTCGCGCTGGCCCGGATACAGCAATTGACCGTCGGTGGGACGGTTCAGGTCGATGACGTAGCGCGAAGCCTGCGGCATCAGCACGCTGGCGCCCAGCGCCTGCGCCAAGGGCTCGTACAGTCGTCCCACATGCCAGTCGGTATCCGGCGAGCGCCGGGCCGCCGGATGCATTCGTGCGGCAAGCCCATCGGGGATGAAGCTGCCGTTGTGCGGCAGGCTGATCAACAGCGGAACGCGGCCGCGGTGCAGGCTGAAATTGTCCATGCCCGCCATTGTACCGAGTCGCTTGCGCACGAGCCGATCGACCGAAGAGCCAGGGCTCGATGCTTGCCTGAACACTGCTTCGCAGGCACGCTAGCCGTGAATCGACCCAGGGGACCCAAGCATGCCGATCCCGCTACCGTTCCGAAAGATTTCCAGCGCGGTACTTCTCGGTGCCCTGCTGATACCGGCAGCGTCAGCGCAGAGGTTCAGCCCGGCGGCCGTCTCGATGTTCAATGCATTGAACCGGCAACCCAACGATCTGGCCCGCTATGTCTATCTGGTCAAGACCATGCCGGAGCTGCCGCCTTCCGATCGCGTGCTGGCGATGCAGATGTTTGCGTCCACGGAGGACGAACTGGGCCTCTACAACGAAGCCATCCGTGATTTCCCGCTGAAGAGCCACGTCGCTGCGGATACCGCCCTGCCCACGCCGGCGGAGTGGAAGACGGCCGACGCCGCCGATGTCATCACCCGGCTCGCTGCCGATCGTCGCCTGGTGCTGATCAACGAGGCCCACCACGACGCACACACCCGGCAGCTCACGCTCGCGCTGCTGCCGCGCCTTCGCGCGCTGGGGTTCGACTACTTCGCTGCCGAAGCGCTGCTGGACAAGGACGAGCAGCTGAAGCAGCGCGGCTATCCCGTGAATGACAGCGGCACGGAATATCTTCGCGAACCTTCCTACGGCGACATCGTGCGGCTGGCCCTGAAACTCGGTTTCAAGGTGGTGTCCTACGATGTCGACAACGCGGTCACGCAGGAACGGGAACTCGGCCAGGCCGAAAATCTCGAACGAAAAGTCTTTGCCAGGGATCCCGGGGCACGACTGTTCGTGCATGCGGGCTACGCGCACATCGACAAGGCAGTGGGCCGCCTGGGCCGGACCGTGCCGATGGCCGTGCACCTGCAGAAGTTGACTGGCATCGTGCCTTTGTCGATCGACCAGACCCAGTTCCGCGAGCAGATCCCCAGCGAACCGGACGCCTATCAGAACCTGGTCGGTGCATTCAGGCCCGACGGCCCCACCGTGTTGCTCAACCGCGCCAGCAACCAGCCGTGGAGCGCCCACCCGCAGCAGTACGACCTCAACGTGATTCTCCCGCCCTCGGGCATGGGAGCGGTCGAGAGCGGCTATGTGCAACCGTCAACGATCGTGCACAACATGGTGCGCAACCAGAACATGCTGGCGCATTTCGTCAATACGCAACGCCCGGAGTGGCTCACGCTGCACAACGAGCGTTTTCCGTATCCCGTGAGCACCACGCTGTGCAAGGTCACCACGCCATGTGTCGTGGATGCGCACTACGCGAATGAGTCCGATGACGCCATCGCCGCGGATCGTTACACCTTCATGCAGGGCGATACGGTGAGCAAGCTGTATCTGCGGCCGGGCACCTATCGCCTGCGTGCCTGGGACATCCGCGGCAAGACGCTCTCCGAACAGACCATCACCGTCAAGCCGCGATGACTTCCATGCGTGGGCTCGGCTGAGCCGATTGCGGGAAGCCGGCTACGGCTCAGGGCTTGGCGACTTGGACATCGTGCTCGTCCAGAGTGCGCCCATCGGCATTCACCGTACGCAAGCGGTATGAGCCCGGCCGCAGGTAAAGCACGTTTTTGGCCTTCTGCAGAAACACGT
>Ga0207664_10001218_pt1 | contig 17065 bp, 20 predicted proteins | sample LARL83metaG_FD_184349 | JGI IMG/M metagenome (GOLD analysis project Ga0207664, IMG submission 184349) | Corn, switchgrass and miscanthus rhizosphere microbial communities from Kellogg Biological Station, Michigan, USA - LAR L8-3 metaG... | ecosystem: Host-associated > Plants > Roots >... | reverse complement strand
ATTTGCCCGCCAAGATCGTTTGCGGCTTCGTGGATGCCGAGATAAATCGCCTGCTCGATTTGGATACGCAGCGCGAGGTCGCATTTTCCCTCGTGGCTATCGGGCACGTTGCAGAACCACCTCCTTCGGCGCCCACGGAGATTCCGCCTCTCAGACTTGAGACCGTGCCGCTGTCCAGGAAAGAAGTCGACTACCCCGCCATGCGCGAATTCCATGCCGCATCTTCGCTCCTCTCGCCAGAAGAGGTCGCGGCCTGGCGCGGGGAAACCCCAATCGCGATAATAAAGGGTCCTGCCGGAAAGGTCGTTCCGCTTGAGCCGCCGGAGCCAGCAGAAGTCCCTCACGATCCTATCGAGCGCGTCATCCTCCGACGCGGCTCCACCCGTCAGTTTGCCCGCGAGCCCATCACTTTTGCTCAGCTTTCCACGTTGCTCGACCGCACCATTCGCGGCGTGCCCGCGGATTTTCTGGATCCCTTTGGCGCGCAGCTCAACCAGTTGTACCTGATCGTCCATGCCGTCAAAGGTCTCTGTCCGGGAGCCTACTTCTTCCACCGCGAGCGGCGTGCGCTGGAGCTGCTGAAAGAAGGCGATTTCCGTTCCCAGGCAGGATATCTTGGCCTGGAGCAAGACCTCCCTGCGGACGCCAGCGTCGCCGTCTTTTTGCTGGCCGATTTGCAGGCGATCCTGGAGCGCTTCGGCAACCGCGGATACCGCTCGGTGCAGCTCGAAGCCGGCGTAATCGGCGGCAAGCTCTACCTTGGAGCTTATGCTCTGGGCCTTGGCGCCACCGGGCTCACCTTTTACGATGACGAGGTAGTCCGCTTCTTCTCGCCGCACGCCGCGGGCAAGAGCACCATCTTCCTGGTCGCCCTAGGCAAAAGCGCCAAACGACGTGCCGGTTAGCATTCCTTTTGCACCCGCAACAGGCCTTGAGTAGATCTGTAGGCAGCTGGGTTGAACCTCGCGTCGGGCGGGCGTAAGTTGGTATTTAGGCGCCAGGGAGGTGATCCGTGGCATACGTTATTGCCGAACCCTGCATCGGGACCAAGGACACTGCTTGCGTCGATGCCTGCCCCGTTGACTGCATTCACCCCAAGAAGGACACGACATACGATGACGGTCGTCCGACATTCGACCAAGTTCCACAGCTCTACATCGATCCCGTAGAGTGCATCGACTGCGGGGCCTGTGTTCCCGTCTGCCCCGTGGCGGCCATTTTCGCTCTCGACGATCTGCCGGAGAAATGGAAGCACTTTGCTGATCTGAATGAGAGCTACGTTAAGGGCGGCAAATTCACGCCAGACGAATTCGCTAAGCACCAGCCAGCAAAGGAAAGACCCCAGGGAGAGGTAAACCGCTAAGGGCGGGTGTTTTGATCTCGGAAGCTCATCAGAGCGGATGTGCAAACGACAGCTCGTGACCATCCGGATCGTACATGTGAAAATACCGTTCGCCCCACGAGGCGTCTCGAGGGCTCTCCGCATGAAATCCTTTTTCCTTCAGATAGCTCCAGAACGCATCGACTTCCGGTACATAGAAGATAAGCCGCCCCCACTGAGGCACCGGACTGCCCTGCTCTAAATTGAGGATGGGGTCTTTAGTGCTCTTCGCCCGGAGCGAGGAAAAGCACCAATCCTCGCCTCCATAAACGACCTCCATTCCCAGGAGATCGCGGTAAAACTGAATGGACGCCTGCATATTCGCCACTTTCAGCGTCACGGCGGAAATTTGTTCAACATTCACTCGCCACCTCTCTTTGCCTGCGTAGGCTGGGGACCAGGAGCCTCGGGAAAGGCTCAATGAGATTTTCAATGAATTAGGACAACGAAATCACCTTGGGCCTCTCCATCTCTCTTTCTGGAAGATTTTCTTATCAAGGGGGTCAGGCACTCAATGGAGCACGTCTCTGGGAATCGTACGTCAATTTGCAGGGTGGCATCGAGGTCGGCGGTCGCAGCAGAAGGCCGGTTCGACGTATTTCCTATGATGATCAGAGCCGGGTGGAAGGCGCCCGCCAGAGCTCGCTACGACTGCTCGAAGACGATCACGTCGATGTTCTGTTTGGGCCTTACTCCAGCGCCTTGACGCTCGCGTCGGCAAGGGTCGCCGAGGAACATCGGAAAATTCTGTGGAATGCGGGTGGGACTTCTGATGCGATCTTCGACCATGGCTGGCGCTACGTCCGTAAGCATTGCCAGTCCGGCAAGTGATTACCTGCGCGAACTCCCGAGCTGGCTTGCCAAGGTCATGCCCTTCGCCGCATCTCCATTGTGTATTCGCGCAAGGGAACCTTTGCGTCACAAGTTGTGCGCGGAATCGTGGAAGCCGCGGAGGTGCTGGGATCTCATCTGGTCACACCGTTCCCGTGGCTCCTCCGCTCAACGAGGTCGATGCACTGGCTGACGAGCCTGGAGAATGTGTCAGCCAGAAAAGCCTGCAGGTTCAGCTCAGCTTCAGCCTGAAGCCAGTCATCCAAGTCATGACCATTTAACTTGCCGCGTTGTTCATAGAAGTCGTAGGCGAGACGACGGATCAACTCTACATCGAAGAGATTGAACTGCTGAGTTGAAGATGGAGTTGGAGGCATATGTATAACCTCCCGGCAGATTGCCCCGTAAATGATGCACCCTTGTGGCGACCAAAGCAAGAATTTAGTTGCTGGCCCGGGGACGGGAAACCGCGTGGAAGGCTGGTTTTGATCATTCCAGAAAGGAAAGCTGGCGGCTGTGGCTCAGAGAATGTGCTGGTGTCGAGCCCACCCGCCTCGCTAAACGTCCAGCGGTCGAGCTTGCCGGTGCTCACGTCAATCGAGTAAGCGTCACCCGGCGAGCGGGATGTGTTCAGAGAGAACGCCAGGTCCCGGTTGTTCTTGTGGAATCTGAGGCTTCCGATGACGCCGGCCGGTAGTTTCGGCACCGGCCGCTCATGTCCTGTCTTGACCTCCAGGAGGTGCAGCACGCTGATCCCATCCTGATTGGCGACGAACGCGATCAGGTTGCCGTCATTCGAAAGGTCGAAGCTGTCAATATCCCATGGAATGCTTGTGGTCAGGAACCGGTACTGCTTACTAGTCAGGTCGAAGTACGAAAGCCGCTGGAACTCCGAGTCCCGGTCCGTGGTCAGGTACACACCTTTCCCATCTTTGCCGAACTTCGCCATCCCGTACGCCACCGTGTCCGCGCCGTACTTGGGTGTCAGCAGCGTCTTCTGACCATTGTTCGCATCAATCAGCCAGATGTAGGACTCCGCTGCCGAGATTTCATTCCGTACCAGCAGCTTGCTACCATCGGGCGACCAGTCCGTGATTTCCCAGCCTCCGCCCTCCATTTGGCTCAGCATGCGGTTGTTCTCGGGATGAAAGGGGGTCAACCACCCAGATATCCACATCTTTCTCGTTGCGCCGCGTGGAACCGTAGCCCAAGCGATTGCCTTGGTACGACCACAGCGGACTCGTATTGCGCGACTTGCCGTCGGTGAGCAGCGTCATCTTACCGTCGCGCAAATCATCGCGGTAAATCTGGTAGAACTCTCCGCCACCAATGTCCTTGGCAAAAATAAACGATTCTCCGCGTACCGGCTCGTAGTGCACTCCCATGTATATGTTGTCGGGGAAGAATGTAAGCTGGGTGCGTGCGCCGCCGGGATGACTGATGCGGTGTACCTGGTAGGTGTCGCCGAATCGCGTGATGATCAGCATCTCGCGGCGAACTGGATTCCAGCTTCTGAACTGAGCCTGCCGATATTCCGTATAGCGACCGATTTGTGCGGCGATGCTCGCCGGGATCCTTGGCAGACGTTGCACGACGAGGTTTTCCCCCGGCGCAATCTCCTCCGATTGACAGTGTGCGTAGGTGCCGAAAACTAGGCACCAGCCGATCAGCCCACTCAGCCAAATCGACCGCATGCTTCTCATGTCCGAATTCTCCTCGTCTGCATCAAGCCAGATGCGAACTGCTCATGGTACCGGATGTCTCGGGGTTGCAGCCAGCGGTGCACATCCGCGAAGGCCAGGTTCAAACCCTCCGCAATGACCTCGCCTTCCTCGGGCAGCAATGTCGCCGCTCTCGCGGCAGAATCCTTCACTATTTTCATCGCATCCTCCTCAAGTCGGTTTACGTCACCTCGCTCGTTGTGCGGGGGCCCGGAGTCGGGCGACAGTGTCGAGAGCCTCTTGGTATCTATCCTAAATGGATTTCTCGTACTCGACCTCCTGTTCAATCGCCGCGACTCCTGGGGTGACTGGTCGCGGGATAGGCTGCTTGCTATTCTCCGCTGCCTCGATGCTCGTCCCTGCTCGGCAGGTCGACACGCATCGCACGGCGGGCCCAATCCTCCAAAAGGAACTGCCTGACGGTGGGGTATCTGGCGGGGTGGGCCGCTCCAAATTGTGGCCGCCAGAGGCAGCCGAATCTACACTCACGGCCAGCGTGTCCTCAGGAAAATGTTTATTAAAATCACGGACAGATAACGGGCGGCAGCGGTTTCGATAACTTCAGGAAAACCGAGGTGTTATTGACTTATTTGCAACAAACTCCGTCGCGAGCATGGCATTGGCGATTGTCTTCTGCGTCCAACTTGACGATATCAAAAGTTTGATGCCGAAGCCTTCGGCGGAGTTGAGAACGTTCACGAACGCTTATCGTTCCCCGCTCGCTCAGGTCGCCCTCGCGATTCTCGCGTATCGAATCAAGGCAGAGTCACAGACTGCAAAGGAGACGAATGGCATGCGATGAGCAATCGAACGAGTCCGATACCGCCGAGTGATGAGGAAGTCGCCGCGAGGAAATTGACAGAGGCGAGGTACAGTCTCGAGGCTCTCGCAGTGAGGGAGCGAGCGTGTCGACCTGCCGAGCAGGGACGAGCATCGAGGCGGAGAATTTTCAAATTCGGCCCCAACTCAAAGTTGATGTCGGTTCCCAGCGATGAGCCGAGCACAGGATGAAGCGACGCAGGCCGTGAGAGTGTATATGTACCGAATCGCCGCGGCTGCCTGAGTTGGCATTCAGAGGGCCACCCTTTGGAGCGGCCCACCCCGCCAGATACCCCACCGTCAGGCAGTTCCTTTTGGAGGATTGGGCCTCCGCCGAAGGCCTTCTCTCCTCGTGGCTGTCGAGGAGGAGCGCGAAAAATTCAGGAGCGAGCCCCATTCGCTGCCATCGCTGTGCCGTGACCTGTGCCGTGCCATCTCTAACTCCTTGATGGTTCGTGACTAGCTGGTAGCGGCAAGCTCATGCGGGGCTCGGGTCACCAGGGCAAATGCTACCTTTGTGCATGGCAAATCTGGCCATTTTGCGTAGCAATTTGCAGCCACACGACACCCCTTCGGCTTAATTCCAGTTTTGCCGACCTCGCGCCTCGGGGCTCGCACCCGTCTCCAACAGCTGGCGGATACGGCCGCATTCTCGAGAAGGTCAGCGCGCCTCCAATTTAGGGGAACCATAACCAGAAGGTACTCCCAAAAAGGGGGTCTTAAAGACCGTCTGTTTGAGACGTACGTCGGGGCACCCACCCACGTCTTCGCTCACAAATGACGCTTGGCGAGCCCGAAACGATGGATTCTGGCGACATATCTCACTTGTCTAAGGCCACGCCGTAGTCTCTAACTATTTGCGATCGACCAGGTTAGAAAATCTGTGAGTTTACAATGTAAATCGATAATCATTCAGATGGGTCTAGAAGCGGTACCTATGCGGATTTGATAGCATTCGATACTAACTTAGGAGCAATTCGCCGAATAATTTACGACGTAACTGGTTGAACCGAAGAGTGTAACCTTCGCCAATCCAAAGTCCAGAATCTTGGCATGCCCTCTTTTCGTCACGAAGATGTTCGCGGGTTTGATGTCTCGATGGACAATGCCGGCGGAGTGAACCACGTCCAGCGCGTCGGCGATCTCGATGGCCAGCGGGAGGAGGACTGCGGTTTCCAGCGGGCGACCTGCGATACGGTGCTTCAGCGTCACACCCTCCAGGTACTCCATGACGATGAAGGCCCGCCCATCATGCTCGCCGATGTCGTAAATTGTGCAGATGTTCGGATGGTTCAGCGCCGAGGCTGCCTTGGCTTCCCTTCGGAACCGGCTCAAGGCTTGTGGGTCTTTCGCTACTTCGTCAGGTAGAAACTTCAGTGCGACGAAGCGTTCGAGGCGGGCGTCTTCAGCCTTGTAGACCACGCCCATCCCACCGCCCCCAAGCTTCTCGACGATGCGGTAGTGGGAGATGGTTTGGCCGATCAGTTGGGAGGAAGTGGCCATTAGCAAGGATCTTAGGATGAGTCGGGTCGGGGGTCAATCACGTGCTCGGGAGCCTATTGCAGCTTCGCGTACTCCGCCTTGGCTTGCTTCAGGATGGGGATGTCGGGGTCGGCGTCTTACTGCGGCAGTCCCACCTTCCGGACCAACTCAGCGAACCGTGGGTCGGGACGAATGCGATCGAGTAAAAAGTCAGTCTTCAAACCAATCAGATTTAAATCGCGTTCTCGGTAGGCGGTGTTGAGCCAGAGAAAAGCATGATCTTTGTCTCCCAAATCGGAATAGAACACGGCAATAATGAAAGGAGAGAAATAGCCAGTCTGGCGTTGCGATTTCCGGATTTCAATACCTTTGGTAAGAGCACCCTTCCACCCTCTCGAACGAAATTCCTGCTCGACGGCATAGGCGAAATTAGATTCGTTTTGATCACCTGAAAGCTTACCGTAAGCCCTCCATTCTTCAACGACCTTCGGGTACATGCGTTTACCCCAATAGGCCTGAGCTAAATAGAAGTGCACCATAGCGAATGTCGGGTTCTCAATTGCGGCCTTCTTATAGGCGACGATTGCCTCGTCATACCGTCGTGCGACAAGGTGAATCTGTCCGAGCGCCGTGCTGATGATCGGTGACAGCGGATCAAGTTGGTGAGCACGCTCCATTTCAGCAAGGGCCTGCTGCTCCCTGCCTCCCATATAGGCAATGCCTTCAGCGTACCATTGGTGGGCCGTGGCATCATTGGGGTCGAGTTCCAAAGCCCTTTTGAACTCAGCCTCTCCTCCGGCAAAATCCCAGTCATACTCCTGCTCGTTGCTACCCAGAACGGCGTGGGGGCGAGCCAAGCTCGCGTCCAACTCCAGTGCTCTGCGAGCCGCGGTATTCGATTTCGGAATGTCTTCGCTGGGGGTGCCACCAAGCTCAGGAAGTACGGAATAGGCATCGGCAAGACCCGAATACGCCAAAGCATAGCCAGGGTCTTTGTCGATAGCTTGAGTGAAATAGGAAATTGCCGCTGCGACGTCTTGAGCTGTCCGTTTGTTCCAGTAGTAACGACCCTTCAAATACAGTTCGTAGGCATCTGGATTTTGTGTACCCTGCTTGGTGACCTGCCGCTTTTCTGAGGCGCTGAGCCTGAAACGCAACTTTGCTGCGATGTCAGCCGCAATCTGCTGCTGCAAGGAGATGATGTCGGCGCTTTTGGCACTGTAGTGCTGCCCCCAGATTTCCGTGTTATCCCGAACCGCCGTAACTTCGGCACTCACTTCCACGTTGTCGCCGTGCGGTGTCAATCGCCCACTCACCAGAGCTGACACACCCAAGTCCTTGCCAACCCTCTGCACATCCACGTCTTGTCCTTTGTAGCGGAAGACAGAATTGCGGGACTTAACCTTCAGTTCCGTCACGTGAGTGAGGCTGGCTATAAGCGATTCCGTGATCCCGTCGCTCAGGTATTCCGTGTTGGGATCCTTGCTTACGTTTGTAAAGGGCAGCACGGCAATAGAGTCGATCTGTGCTGCCTTGCCAGATCGCAACAGCCAAGCGCCTGCCGCTGATCCCATAATTGCGATGCAGGCGACAAGGACAACCCATAGCTTGCGATGCTTCATTGCCGTGTCGGGCAATCCCTGTACCGCAGCGAGTCTGGTGGACTCCGTATCGCGTTTCAGCCGCTGCAAATCGGTGCGGATGTCCGAGGCGTGCTGGTATCGAAGATTGCGGTCTTTCTCCAGACACTTGGCGATGATCTCTTCGAGCTTAATGGGCAACTCGGCATTAAGTCGAACCGGGGAAACCGGGGTCCGATTGAGAATAGCCTCGAAAATGACTCCTGTACTTTCACCACGAAATGGCAACGTCCCTGTCGCCATCTCGTAGAGAACGGCACCGAACGAGAATAAATCAGTGCGGGCGTCCAGCTCTTTCGCTCGCACTTGCTCTGGGGACATGTAAGCGACAGTTCCCACAGCAGTTCCGGGACTTGTTAGGTGTTCCCCGGTTATGGTCGGCTCCCCCGCCACCGCTGCCTCCGCAACCCGAGCGTCCGATGTAACCTTGGCCAGTCCGAAATCAAGAATCTTAGCGTGACCCCGCTTGGTGATGAAAACGTTCGCAGGCTTGATGTCTCGGTGGATGATTCCTCCGGTGTGCGCGGAATCGAGGGCGTCGGCAATTTCGATGGCAAGGGACAAAATCAAATCCGTCTCCATCGGACGATTCCCGATGCTGTGCTTCAGGGTCGTACCCTCCAGAAACTCCATCGCAATGAAGGACTGGTCACCGCGTTTGCCGATTTCGTAAATGGTGCAGATGTTGGGGTGGTTTAAAGCTGAGGCCGCCCTAGCCTCGCGGCGAAAGCGTTCCAGCGCTTGCGGGTCTTTGGATAGTTCATGAGGCAGAAACTTCAGCGCCACGAACCGCCCAAGATCCGTGTCCTCAGCTTGGTAAACCACACCCATGCCCCCACCGCCCAGCTTCTCGAGGATGCGGTAGTGCGAGATGGTCTGGCCGATAAGTTGAGAGGGGCTGGCCATTGGCGAGGGTGTCAAATATTAGGTCGATTCCGGGCGAAAGGTCAATGAAAACGATGGGCGTTAATCCGCTTGGCCAGTTATCGCTGAATCTGCAGCTCGCCGCAAAACAACCAGTCGGCCCCTATTTTCCCATTTCGGGATCAAAGAGCAGCCATCCGTCATACTTAAGCCTTTTGCGGACTAGTGCGCGGCCAGCAGCTCAGGTCGAAATACGAACTGAAGTGTCCGATTCATCGACTATAATGACGCCAACCGATGCCCCTCGCCTCTGGCACGAAACTTGGCCCATACGAAATCGACTCTCCCCTCGGTGCAGGCGGAATGGGTGAAGTCTACCGCGCGCGCGACACACGGTTGGAGCGGACAGTCGCGATCAAGGTCCTACCCGCGCATGCAGCAGAACGTCACGATCTGCGCCAGCGACTGGAACACGAAGCTAAAGCCATTTCTAGCCTGTCCCACCCCAATATTTGCACACTCTATGACGTCGGGCACCAAAGCGGAATCAACTACCTCGTTATGGAGTACCTGGAAGGAGAGACGCTTGCCGATCGATTGAGCAAAGGACCTCTACCTGCCGCGCAGGTGCTGCACTACGGCGTCGAGATTGCTGAGGGGCTGGAAGCAGCCCATCGCAATGGCATCACGCATCGCGACCTCAAGCCGGGCAACATCATGCTGACGAAGTCGGGGGTGAAGCTGATGGATTTTGGTCTGGCGAAATCTAGGGCAGCGGCGGCTTCGATTTCATCAGTGACGCTGGAGGCGAAAAACCAGCCGCTTACGGCTGAAGGTACCGTGGTAGGGACATTTCAATACATGTCGCCGGAGCAGATCGAAGGAAAAGAGGCAGACACGCGCAGTGACATTTTCGCCTTCGGCGCGGTGCTATACGAAATGGCCACGGGGAAGCAAGCTTTTTCGGGAAAGAGCCAGGCGAGCGTCGCCGCTGCTGTTATGGCTTTCGAGCCGCCTCCCATCTCCTCGCTGCAACCAATGACGCCACCCGGGTTTGAATTTGTGGTTACGACCTGCCTGTCGAAGGACCCCGAGAATCGATTTCAATCGGCACACGATGTCAAGCTGCAACTCCAATGGACACGGGAGATCGCACATAAGCCGGACATCAGCCTGCCACGAGTTCGCCGACGTACGTGGCAAGTAGCAGCTGCAGTTACCCTGGTCTCCTTGTTACTTATGACGGCTGCCGTGGCCATTTATGCACGCTGGTTCGTGCATCCTCCCAGGGTCCAAGCCTATATTCCGCCCCCGGATAAAATGGGCTTCAATCTCACGGACGACGACGGCTCGGGTCCCGCTGTTATCTCACCCGACGGTTCGAATATCTCCTTTGTGGCTAGCGACGCGCAGGGCAAGCATCAGGTCTGGGTTCGTGCATTAGCTGAGCCTTCTGCCCGAGCCTTGCCCGGAACGGACGGCGCCGCTTATCCATTCTGGTCGGCAGATGGCAAATCAATCGGCTTCTTTGCAGAAGGCAAGCTCAAACGTATCGCTGTGAGCGGCGGCCCGGCGCTAGATATCTGCGGTGTCACGCGGCCTCGCGGCGGCAGCTGGAGCCCCGACGGAAATACCATTTTGTTCTCTCCTGACACCACCGCAGGCATTTTTCGTGTTCCTGCCCACCCAGGGTCTACTCCCGTCGCCGTCACTCGACTGGACCCTACCTATCACACAACACACCGCTGGCCCCGCTTCCTACCCGACGGCAAGCATTTTCTGTATCTAGCCAGTAGCCACGTTAATCCCGGGCCGACTGAACGCAATGGCATCCACTGGGCATCGTTAAATGGGAAAGAAAATCGTTTTCTGATGCCTGCGGACTCGGGTGCGGTTTATGTATCTGATTACCTCCTTTTCGTGCAGAACGGGGCTCTGATGGCCCAGCCCTTCAGTCCCGAGAACGGGCGTTTGAGTGGAGACCCGGTGGTAATCACGGACGACGTGTTTCGCAATTCTGGCACTTGGCGGGCAGCTTTCGATGCCTCTCCTACTGGCGTGCTGGTGTTCCATGCCGGAAGCAGCATCTTGGGAAGCCAACTGCAGTGGTTCGCGCCTAACGGCGCCGCTCTGGGGAAGCTTGGTGAGCGGGACAGGTACATTGACCTGCGCCTTTCACCTGATAACCACAAGCTTGCGGTCACAGTAGGTGATCCTCTCGCAGACGTCTGGATCTTTGATCTCATTCGCGGTACTCGCGCTCGCTTCACCTTCGGCACGGGAAACACATCAACGCCTGTTTGGTCGCCGGACGGCAAATATCTATTCTTCTCTCTCCGACGTTCTGGTGGTTCGCTTGATCTCTACCGCAAGCCCTTAGTCGGCGCTGCCGAACCCCAGCCCATACTCGCGTCCGACACGCTTAAGCACGCAGGCGACATCTCCCCCGATGGTCGTTTTCTCCTTTTCGAGCAAAGAAGGGAGGACGTGCTCAATACCCTTTGGGTGATGCCTCTTTTCGGCGACAGGAAGCCCTACCCTTTGCTCGCGAAGGCGGTTCCGGCTTACGCGGCCCGATTCTCGCCAGATGGGAAATGGGTTGTTTACAACTCTTCCGAATCCGGTCCCATGGAGATTTATATCACCTCATTCGATCACGGCGGCAAGTGGCAAGTTACAAGCAACGGCGGGTGGGGACCTAAGTGGCGCGCCGACGGCAAGGCCATCTATTATTACAGCAGGGCCGACGGGTATATAAGAGAAGTCCCCGTTACCCTCAAAGGAGATGATGTTGAAATTGGAACCCATAAGCCACTTTTCAGGGCGACAAACGCGGGGTTCACTTTTTGGGAACGCCCCTTCGATGCCAGCTCTGATGGCAAGCGCTTTCTCGTCAACACGGTGGAATTAGAAGAGAGTAAACCCATCAGTCTGGTACTGAACTGGAAGACGTTGATTCCAAAATGAAGAGTCCGCGCCATTTGGACGAAGGCAGAAGGAACTGGCTGCCCATTGTTGAAATCTGGCAGACCATCCAAATTCGACACGTTTCCTGCGGACGGCACTAAAATTTCTTCCTGACAACTGTGCCAAGGTTATAATCACTCCCCATTCATGAGCCTCTCAGCCGGGACAAAGCTCGGACCTTATGAGATCCAATCACCGCTGGGCGCGGGCGGCATGGGCGAGGTCTATCGGGCGCGCGATACACGGCTGGAGCGAACTGTCGCCATTAAAGTCCTGCCTTCCCACCTTTCTGAACACTCGGAGGCCAAGCAGCGGTTCGATCGGGAGGCGCGCACGATTTCCTCCCTGAACCATCCTCACATCTGCACTCTCTTCGACGTTGGCCACCATGATGGGATCGACTATCTGGTCATGGAATACCTGGAAGGCGAGACCCTGGCGGACCGTTTGCGCAAGGGTCCACTACCGGTCGAACAGGTCCTGAAACACGGAGTCGAAATCTGCGAGGGACTTGAGCGAGCACATCGCAATGGCATAGTGCACCGCGACCTGAAACCCGGGAACATCATTCTGACCAAGATGGGCGCGAAGCTCATGGACTTCGGCCTGGCTAAGGCGTCGCTCATGAGCCGATCTGCTTCCTCCAGCCCGCTGGTAACTCTGTCCACCCCCGCTGAGGGCCACCCCGTCACTGCGCAGGGCACGGTGGTTGGAACGTTCCAGTACATGTCGCCGGAACAGGTGGAAGGCAGGGAAGCCGACGCCCGCAGCGACATCTTTTCTTTGGGCGCGGTGCTGTATGAAATGACGACCGGTAAGCGCGCTTTTGAAGGCAAGAGCCTGGTCTCAGTGGCGGCGGCGATTCTCGAGAAAGACCCGGAGCCGATCAAGACCCTGCAACCGATGACGCCACCAGCCCTGGAGCGGGCGGTCAAGAAGTGCATGGCGAAAGATGCGGACCAGCGTTGGCAAAACGCGGGCGATCTGGCTAGTGAGTTGGGCTGGATCTTTGAGGGCGGGGCAATCTCAGGGACAAGTGCCGCGCCACCACTAGTAAAGAGCGGAGACCGAAATCGCGAACGACTGGCTTGGGCCCTGGCTGTGCTGGGGCTGATCGCGGCGATAGCGATCGGAGTAGTCCAGCTTACAAACCGGGAGGCAAAGCCGGTGGTGCGTTCGCAGATCAACGCGCCGGAGAAGTTCCGCTTCAATCTTGTGGGGGACAACAGCGGGCCTCCGGTAATTTCGCCGGATGGAACAAGCATAGTCTTTTCAGCCACACTGGACGGCAAGAGCCAGCTCTACCTGCGCTCGATCAGCAAGCTCTCGCTCGACGCTTTGCCGGGCACTGAGGGCGCGACATTTCCCTTCTGGTCGCCTGACGGCCGCTCGATCGCATTCTTCACGGGCGACAAACTGAAGCGCATTGACATTGGAGGCGGTCCTGCGGTCACTGTAGCTGCCGCACCCCAGGCACGCGGCGGTACTTGGAGCCCGAGCGGCATCATCTTGTTTGCCCCCAGTTTCAATTCGCCCTTGTTCCAAGTGCCAGCCAGTGGGGGAACGCCGGTGGCTGTTACAAAAATGAACGCGAAGTACACAACCCATCGCTGGCCCTGGTTCCTGCCCGACGGGCAGCACTTTCTCTATCTGGCGGCGAACCACATTGACCCGTCCAGCTCGGAGACGGGGGTATTTTTCGCATCGCTGGATGGGAAGGAAAACCGGCTCCTGGTTTCGAGCCGATCGAGTGCCATCTACGCTTCTGGTTACTTGCTCTACGTACGCGACAACGCTCTGGTGGCGCGGCCGTTCAACCCCTCGTCCGGGCGATTCAAGGGCGAGGCGGTCGTGCTCAACGATGATGTGCAGGTGGACGCCGTCGTGTGGCGCGGCACGTTCACAGCTTCAGAGAACGGAACGTTGGTGTACCAACCCGGCTCCGCCGGCGCCAGCCTACATCTGGCCTGGTTCGATCGCAGCGGCAAGCAGGCAGGGACGGTGTCCGTACCCGATGATTATCGCCAGATCGAGCTTTCCCCCGACGGCAGGAAAGTAGCGGTCAGCATGGGCGAACCGCTGGCTGCCTTGTGGGTTTACGACCTGACGCGCAATACAAGGACTCGGCTCACTTTTGGGAATGAGAATTACAGCCATCCCGTCTGGTCCCCCGACGGAAGCCAGATTGCCTACACCGAGGGCGGAGGTGCAGCCAATGACGCCGGCCAGAAGATTCTGAGCAAGGCTTCCAACGGTACCGGCCAGGAAAAGCTGCTCCTATCGCTGGACCCGACCACCGGGATGCAGCAGGCATTGTGCGATTGGTCGCCCGATGGCCGCTACCTGATGTTTCGAGCCGGAACTTCCGGTACAGGAGACGGTTTCGACCTCTGGATTCTGCCGCTCTTTGGCGACCGCAAACCATTTCCCTACATCACGGGGGCTGGAGACCAGCTCTACGCTCAATTTTCTCCCGATGGGCGGTGGGTGGCCTACACATCCAACGAAACTGGTCGCTATGAAGTCTACGTAGCCCCCTTCCCTGGGACAGGTGCTAAGTGGCAGGTCCCCCAGAACGGCGGAACCATGCCGCGCTGGCGGCATGATGGTGCGGAGCTGTTCTTTCAAGGTTTCAGCAGCGGCCAGTTTTTGGTGGCACAGGTGAACGAACGTGGTCCAAATTTCGAAGTGGGTGGAATTCAGGACCTCTTCAGCATTAACAACATGTCGCCCAGCATTGCGAGCGATCAATACGATGTCTTTCCTGATGGCAAACGCTTTTTGGTCATTACCACCGGCGAGGCAGGCACGCTACCGCTGACGTTGGTGCAGAACTGGACGGCGGAGTTGAAGCGCTAATTAATTCGAATAATGCTGACGGCTCCGAATCACGGGCAACCCTGAGCTTGTCGAGGTGCCAGACCTCGCCTGCATTTTGCCGAGGTGAATTATTCAGGTGGCGTGTGTTCAAACGGAGCTTCGTGTGTCGCGCCTTCTCGATCTCGACCACGAGCGCCACTCTTCCTTCAGGGGTGCCAAACGGGAACGGCTTGCCGGTGTACTTGTGCGAGATGGGATCCATGTACTTGAAGTCGCCATCGGGACGCACGCTCGATCACCCGGCCACGCAGCTGGGTTTCCTGATACGGGTCGTGGAAATCGACAATCGATAGTGCAACACGCGGATCTCGCCGGGTGTTCTTCGCCTTCAGTGAGCCTTCTCCCGTGCAGATCAGGATGCGGTCACCTTCACGGTGTTGGTTGGCGGACATTGCGGTAGTGGTGCGGAATTCAAAGGTAATAACGACAACATGATCAGAAATTTCGTGTCTCACCCTGTTTTGTGCAGACCCAGGACTTCGGCCAATTCGCTTGTATCTTTTTCGCCCATTCGGTGTCTGTGGTGCCAAAGTGTACAGCTATAACATGCTGCGGTTTCCATTTATTGCGCACGAACGCGACCCCCCTCTTGTCCAGCAACCACCAGAAGGGCACGAATGCGACGTCTGCCGGGCCTGCCGCCAGCAGATGCTGGAAGCTTGCTTGAGATGGCTCTGCGTCGCCAAGATGTGCTAGCGTTTTCCCACAAAAGGAAATCCAGTAACCAAGGTTTTGCGCCTTGCCGTGTTCCAGAGGGAAAGCACGAACGCGTACGCCTGCGACCGTAAACAGGCTCTCTCTTCCCGTCCGGGGCCATAGGTTCCGCACCCTCTGGTGTACCGACCGTGGCATCGTCGCGGTTCCTTCCTGCGTGGATCCAAACACAGCGTCGGGGTTGCTTGTGAGGAATCGGGTGATTGCCCCCGCATCCCAGTGGTCAAGGTGAAAATGCGTCGCCAGTGCCAGGACAACATGATCGAACGGCGGTTTACCGGTTTCAAGTCTCTCCTGCACATCAGGTGGATGCCGGACGTATGTATCGAGACTGTCGCGCAGGAGTGCGTCAATGAGAATCTTCTGGCCATCGCAATCGGCCATCACGCCTTCATTTGCCAAATAAGTGATCCGAACGGTGGCCGAGGAGATCGTGCAGATGGAAACGAGCGACCAGAGGAAAACGAAGCATCTCCACGTACGGTTTCGGCGAGCTGCCCCCATTTGACTGAACTCGGTGACGCGTCCAGCAGTCTACCACCGCATTTTGCGCGACGGGGTATCGGATTCTTCGCGAGATTCAGGCATCGAATTTTGCGCGAAATGAGCGAAGTTGGCAGCATCGAGCAAGACTCTGATTTCGTTGATGGCCATGGAATTATCCTGATAGAAAAGTGATTAACAATCTATCACTCCAGTCACATGCGAGGCGTTTGGGTATCGCGGCGCCCGGCCACATCCTGCTCCTGCGCTCCCTCTGCTAAGAAAAAAAAACGTCAGACAACGGCATGGGGAATACGGCTTTGGGGGGCCTACCCCGGGGTTAGGCCGGCACAAAAAAATTCTTGCTGCTCTCACCTTCTTAAGCAGTGCTGTGCACAGAGCAGGTCGAGATGCATTTCTGGGCGACAACCCAGCGGGCGCAGCGGTCAAACGTCGAAGTCATTCGCGGACGCGGAATCGCGTCATTGCAAAAGGGTGTTCGGAAAAGTCGAGTTCACGTAATGAAACGACAGGTATTTAGCCGACTGTTTTTGGCGTTGCAAATTGAGGTGTTTCTGCAATGGCGGCAAAGACCGTATTGGCATAGTCCAAGACTCGGCACGATCGGTCGCGCCAGAGGGAGTCACGGACGCGCCTCATCTTAATCAAACATCGTGTGTTGACCTTCTCCCGTACGGCCTTTCCTCGGTTAGGCTTCAAATAGGGCATCGTGCTCTCCAGATTGGTGTGCCCCTCCACATCTGCACCGTCCGGAGGTCGACCCGAGCGCAGAGCGCGTGTGGCGAATGTCACCCGGAACTTGTGGAGCCAGAAGTCATCCTCCGCCAGCTCCGCGCGTTTCGCGACCGCCTTGCACGTCCGGAGGAAATGGCCGTTCGGCGAGCAGTTGGAGTTCGGGGAAACCAGGAAGTGGCTTGAGAGCAGGCGGGGGGACGACAGCGAACGGCGAGCCCATCATTGCGAGCCCGCCGCTGAGTGACCTCAGGAGCGTGAGCGTTTCTGTCGCGGACGTCGTCTCTCGGGCATCGTCTCAAGCCAGCGCATCACCTTGACCCTATCAAATCGCAGTGACTTGCCGAGTTTCGTGAAGGGCAGCGGGTGAACGCCGCGTTGCGCCCGCGTCTTGCACATCTCGCGGATGGCGGAGACGGGAAGTTGCAGGAGCGCGGCGACATCAGTGACCGTCGTCACCCGACTGCCCGAGTCTCGCGCTTCCTCGGTGAAGGTGACATTGCCTTGGGCATCCTTGACCGCCCGCAGTT
>Ga0207664_10001216_pt1 | contig 17114 bp, 14 predicted proteins | sample LARL83metaG_FD_184349 | JGI IMG/M metagenome (GOLD analysis project Ga0207664, IMG submission 184349) | Corn, switchgrass and miscanthus rhizosphere microbial communities from Kellogg Biological Station, Michigan, USA - LAR L8-3 metaG... | ecosystem: Host-associated > Plants > Roots >... | reverse complement strand
CGACGAGCCGCACCCCGGCTACGAGCTCGTGTTCATCGAGCTTCCGACGCCGCCGGAGCTCCTCGCGGCGACGGCCGCCATCGTCGAGGTCATGAACACCGCGCCTCGCGACGACCTCGACGAGGAGGACTTCAAGTTCACCCCCGACATGCTGGTCAAGGGCGAGCAGGCGCTGCTCGCCGGCGGTCACCGCGGCTGGCGCTACCTGGCTCGCGAGCAGGCGACGGGCGCGATCGTCGGCTACACCCAGGTCATGTGGAACACCGACGACCCGAGCCTGGTGGGCCAGGGCGACACGGCGGTGCAGCCGGAACACCGCGGCCACAAGCTGGGCAAGTGGATGAAGGCCGCCATGCTCGAGAAGCTGCTGGCCGAGGTTCCGCAAGCGCGGTCGGTGGTGACCGGCAACGCCGAGAGCAACGACGCGATGCTCGGGATCAACGTCGCGCTCGGTTTCGAGCCGGCCGCAAGCGAAGGCGTCTGGCAGGTGGAGACAGAGGCGGTAGTCCGATATACTTCCCGCCAATCCGCCCGCCCACTGGAGTAAGCACACCCTGAAAACGGACCTGCCGACCGGATTCGCCGAGATCGCAGAAGCGCCTGGGCTGGAGATCGGGATCGGGAGGCGGGCGAGGCGGGCCTACGGGTTCGACGAGATCGCCCTGGTCCCCGGCGGGATCACGGTCAACCCCGCCGAGGTCGACATCACCTTCGAGATGGAGGGCCTGCGGCTCGAGATCCCGTTCTGGGCCGCCTCTCTCGACGGCGTCGTCGACGTCGACTTTGCGATCGCCATGGGCCGGCTGGGCGGCATCGCCAAGCTCAACCTCGAAGGCGTCCAGTGCCGCTACGAAGACCCGAAGCCGGTCATCAAACGCATCCGCGCCGCCGAGAAGGGCGAGGTCATCCCGCTCATCCAGGAGCTCTATCGAGAGCCGGTCCGGCCCGACCTGATCGACCTGCGAATCCGCCAGATCAAGGAGGCGGGCGTGCTCTGCGCCGTCTCCACCAGCCCGCAGCGCGCCGCGGAGCGCGCCGAGGTTGTGGCGAAGGCCGGCGCGGACGTGTTCGTGGTCGAGGGCACGGTCCTGACGGCGCGCCACATCAGCGACGCTTACAAGCAGCTCAGCTTCGCCGAGCTGACGCGGTCGCTCTCCATCCCCGTGGTGGTCGGCAACTGCGTCCACTTCGAGACCTCCCTCGAGCTGATGGGGGAGGGCGTCGCCGCCGTCATGGTCGGCGTCGGTCCGGGGGCGATCTGCACGACCCGCGGCGTGCTGGGAGTCGGCGTGCCGCAGGTGACGGCCACCGCAGACGTCGCCGCGGCGCGCGACCTCTACGAGCGCCGAACCGGGAGGCGCGTGGCGGTGATCACCGACGGCGGCATGCGGACCGGCGGCGACATCTGCAAGGCGTTCGCGGCCGGGGCGGACGCGGTCATGCTCGGCTCCCCCTTCGGCGGAGCCGACGAGGCGGCCGGCGGCGGCTACACCTGGGGCATGGCCACAGGCGACGCCAACCTCCCACGCGGCACGCGGATCCAGGTCGGCCGCAAGGGCTCGCTCAAGGAGATCCTGCTCGGCCCCGCCCACGTGGACGACGGCACCATGAACTTCGTCGGCGCGCTGCGCTCGGCGCTCGGTGTGTGCGGCTCCCGGACCATCCACGAGTTCCACAGCGTGGAGATGGTGATCGCGCCCGCGATCGTCAGCGAGGGCAAGCTGCACCAGCAGTCGCAGCACGTCGGCATGGGAGGGGGCTCCCGCTGATCGAGACGCGCTCCGCCCAGCGTTCTGACGCTGACCTCGGAGTGCGCCGCCAGAAAGTCCTGGTCCTGGACTTCGGCTCGCAGTACTCCCAGCTGATCGCGCGCCGCGTGCGCGAGGCCAAGGTCTACTGCGAACTGGTCCCCGGCACCACGCCCTGGCCCGAGCTGGAGGCGATGCACCCGGCCGCGCTGATCCTCTCCGGCGGCCCGGCCAGCGTCTACGAGGACGGCGCGCCGCAGGTCGATCCGGCCGCGCTGCGGGCCGGCGTACCGGTCCTTGGCATCTGCTACGGGATGCAGCTGATCGCGCACCACCTGGGCGGGAAGGTCGCCCCCGGCGAGCGGAAGGAGTACGGGCCGGCCCTGCTCGCTGTCGAGGACCCCGGCGGCCTGTTCCAGGACCTGCCAGCTGAGCTGCCGGTCTGGATGAGCCATGGCGACAACGTGCGCGAGCTGCCGCCGGGATTCCATCCGCTGGCCTCGAGCGGCAACTCGCCGCTGGCGGCGTTCAGCGATGGGCACGGCGTCCTCGGCATCCAGTTCCACCCGGAGGTCGTGCACACGCCGCACGGCCGCGACATCCTGCGCAACTTCCTGACCAAGGTGGCGGGCCTGGAGCCGAACTGGACGCCGGGCTCGTTCATCGCGGAGTCCGTGGAGACGATCCGGGCCCGAGTCGGCGACGGCCGTGTCATCTGCGCAATCTCCGGCGGGGTCGACTCGGCGGTCGCGGCGGTGCTGGTCGACCGGGCGATCGGCAACCAGCTCACCTGCGTCTTCGTCAACAACGGCCTGCTCCGGCGCGAGGAGGCCGAGCGCGTGCGCGACGTCCTGCACGGCAACCTGGACCTGAACCTGCGCTACGTCGACGCAACAGACCGCTTCCTGGGCGCGCTCGAGGGGGTTATCGACCCCGAGGAGAAGCGGCGGATCGTCGGCCGCGAGTTCATCACGGTCTTCGAGGCCGAGGCGAAGCAGCTGGGCGACATCGACTTCCTCGCCCAGGGCACGCTCTACCCGGACGTGATCGAGTCGACCGCGCCCGACACCGTCGCCAGCGCCGTGAAGATCAAGACCCACCACAACGTCGGCGGCCTGCCGCCCGGGCTGCGGTTCCAGCTCATCGAGCCCCTGCGCTACCTGTTCAAGGACGAGGTGCGCGCCGTCGGCCAGGAGCTCGGGATGCCGGAGGACATGGTCCACCGCCAGCCCTTCCCCGGCCCCGGACTTGCCATCCGCTGCCTCGGCGAGGTGACGCGCGAGCGGCTGGAGATCCTGCGTGCGGCCGACTGGGTGGTGGTCGACGAGATCAAGAACAACGGCCTCTACCGCAAGGTCTGGCAGTCGTTCGCGGTGCTGACGCCAGTACAGACGGTGGGCGTGATGGGCGACTTCCGCACCTACGCCAACGTCGTGGCGGTACGGGTGGTGACGTCCGAGGACGCCATGACCGCCGACTGGGCGCGAGTCCCCTACGACGTCCTGGCGCGGATCTCCAACCGCATCGTCAACGAGGTCCCGGGCGTCAACCGGGTGGTCTTCGACATCACGTCGAAACCCCCGGGAACTATTGAGTGGGAGTAAAGCGCGGAAGGAACCTAGGGTTCCTCCCACGGACCCTCTTCCTACTCAGCGCAACGCACGGGAGCGGATGAAACAACTCAATCGGCCTGGCAAAGCCAGGCCTACGCGCAACGCCTGGTAACTGTGGAACGGTGAAGGTCCTCGTCGTCGGGTCGGGCGCCCGCGAGCACGCACTCGCCTGGAAATGCATGCAGTCGCCGCTGGTGGAGCGCGTCTACATCGCGCCCGGCAACGGCGGCACCGGGGGCATGGGCCGGAACATGCCTATCCAGGCTGACGACGTGGTCGGACTGGTCAAGTTCGCCCGCAATGAGAAGATCGGGCTGGTCGTCCTCGGGTCGGACGCCTCCGTCGCCGCCGGCGTGGGCGACGCCTGTCGCGACGCCGGGATCGAGGTCTTCGGACCGGGCCGTGCCGCCGGCCGGATCGAGAGCAGCAAGGCCTTCGCCAAGGAGGTGATGAGCAGGGCCGGCATCCCGACCGCCGCCTTCGAGGTCTTCACCGACGCGGAGCCCGCCCAACGCTGGGCGCGTGAGCGCGGCGGCCGCGTGGCGGTGAAGGCGGACGGGCTCGCGCTCGGCAAGGGCGTGCTGATCTGCCACGACATCGACGCCGCCGAGCAGGCGATCGCGGCGATGCTCGTCGAGAAGAGGTTTGGGAGCTCCGGCCGGACCATCGTCGTGGAGGAGCTGCTGGACGGACCGGAGTTGTCGGTCTTCGGGATGACGGACGGCACGAGCGTCGTCCCTCTCGCGCCGGCTCGCGATTTCAAACGGGCCCGGGAGGGCGACGAGGGCGCGAACACCGGCGGCATGGGCGCGTACACGCCCCCCGCCGGTGTGAGCCAGGAACTGGTCGAAGATGTGACCCGCACGATCCTCGAGCCCGCGGTGAAGACGCTGGCCGAGCTCGGCCACGAGTACCGCGGCGTGCTCTACGCCGGGGTGATGCTGACCTCCGAAGGCCCTCGCTGCCTCGAGTTCAACGCGCGCTTCGGCGATCCCGAGGCCCAGGTGATCCTCGTCCGCCTGCGCAGCGACCTCGTCGAGCTGATGCTGCGCTGCGCCCGCGGCGAGCTCGCCGGCTCACCGCCGCTGGAGTGGGATCCGCGTCCCGCGGTCGGCATCGTGGTCGCGTCGGGCGGCTACCCCGACGCCTACGAGACCGGCTTTCCGATCGCCGGTCTGACCGCTCTGCCGCCGGGCGTGATGGTCTTCCACGCCGGCACCAGGTTCTCGCAGCACGACGGACTCGTCACCTCCGGCGGCCGGGTGCTCACCTGCGTCGGCCTGGGCAACACGGTGGGCGACGCCCGGCTCGTCGCTCTCGCCGGAGCGGTGCGGGTAGCATTTCCAGGGGCTTACTACCGGCGTGACATAGCCCAGGAAGCCGTCTAACACCAGCTCCGGAGGTTCTTACGTGGCCGAAGTCGGCATCATCCTCGGCTCGAAGTCGGACCTGCCTCTCATGGAGGCATGCATCGACCAGCTCAAGACTCTCGGGATCGAGCCCGAGGTCAAGGTCTGCTCCGCCCACCGCGACCCCGCCGGCGTCATGGAGTGGGCCTCGTCGGCCCGCGACCGTGGGCTGCGGGTCGTCATCGCGGCCGCGGGCGGCGCCGCTCACCTACCGGGCGTGGTCGCAGCCTGGACCGATCTGCCCGTGATCGGGGTGCCCGTACCCACGCAGCATCTGGGCGGGGTGGACTCGCTCTACTCGATCGTCCAGATGCCGGCCGGCATCCCGGTCGCGACGATGGCGATCGGCGAAGCCGGGGCGAAGAACGCGGCCTGGTTCGCCGCACGCATCCTCGGCCTGCAGGACGGCGGCATCGCCGACACCCACCGCGAGAAGCGCGCGGCTCTCGCGCAGAGGTGAGTTGACGGCCGCCCAGCGCCGAGCCAAGCAGGCGCCCCGCCTGCAGCTGACGGACACGACCTTCCGCGACGGCAACCAGACGTTGCTGGGCGGCCGCCTCGACACGGAGGAGATCGTCCCCATCGCCGCCCTCATGGACGGCGTCGGCTTCCACGCCATGGAGGCCTTCGGCGGCGCCACCTTCGAGGCCCAGCTGACGCAGGGCCAGGATCCCTGGGACTACCTGCGGCGCCTGAACGACGCGACGCCGCAGACCCCCATCCAGGCCCTCATCCGAGGCCAGAACCTGGTTGCGCACCACAACTTCCCCGACGACGTGGTCGAGCTCTTCGTCGCCCACGCCGCCCGCACCGGCGTGGACGTGTTCCGCATCTTCGACCCGCTCAACGACCTCCGGAACATGGAGGTGGCGATCGCCGCGGCGAAGAAGGCGAAGCGGGTGGTCCAGGGCGCGCTCTGCTACGCGATCAGCCCGGCGCACGACCTCAAGCTCTGGTGCTCGCTGGCCCTGGGCCTGGCGGAGATGGGCTGCGACCAGATCGTGATCAAGGACACCTCGGGGCTTCTCAGCCCCCAGGCGGCCTGGGAGCTGGTGACCGCCCTGGTCGAGCAGATCAAGTTGCCTGTCTTCATTCATTCCCACTGCTCGAGCGGGATGGCGCCGATGGCCTACATGGCAGGCGTCGAGGCGGGCGCGGCCGCGCTCGACACGGCTCTCTCGCCGCTCGCGTGGGGAGCCTCGCAACCGGCGACCGAGAGCGTGGTGGCGGCGCTGGGCGGCGGCGACTACGACACCGGGATCGACCTCGAGCTCCTCACCGAGCCGCGACTGCGCCTGGCCCAGGTGAAGGAGGCCCACGCGGGTGACCTGAACCCGGTGGCCGACCGCGTCGACGCCGACATCCTCCGCTTCCAGGTGCCGGGGCTGATGCTCGACGACGTCTACCGGCAGCTCGAGGAGCACCACGCCGGCGAGAAGCTGGCCGAGGTGCTGGCGGAGATCGGGCGCGTCCGCGAAGAGCTCGGCTGGCCGCCGCTGGTCTCGCCGATCCGCGGCGTGATCGGCACCCAGGCGGTGAACAACATCATCAGCGGCAGCCGCTACACCGCGGTGACGCAGGAGTTGAAGGACTACCTGCAGGGGCTCTACGGGCGCCCGCCGGTGCCCGCCGACCCCGAGATCCGCCGCCTGGTCCTCGGCCGCGAGGAACCGATCACGCTGCGGCCCGCGGACCTGCTTGAGCCGATGGTCGAGAAGGCGCGCGCGCAGGTCAAGAAGTCCGGCGCCGAGCCGACCGACGACCGGGTGCTCAACCAGCTGCTGTTTCCCAAGCAGGCCGCGGCGCTCGACGGCAAGCGGCGGAAGCCTAAGGCGGCTGAACCTGAGGAGGCGCCGGCTGCTGAAGCCACGCCCCCTCCGTCGGCGGCTGCGGCCGCCGACACCTCCCCGTCGAGCGGGGAGGAGACGTCTGAATCGTCTTCGCCTCCCCCTGGCTCTGCTGTTTCGGAATTTGACGTCGAAGTTGAGGGGCAGGTCTTCCGCGTTCGCGTTTCCGGGGCCGGAGGCGGCGCTGCCGCTGCGCCGGCCGGCGGCCAGCCCGCTGCTCCTGCCGCGGCACCGCCGGCCGCGGGCGCCATCACCGCGCCCATGCAGGGCCTGATCGTCAAGATCCCGGTGAGCGTCGGCGACGAGGTGAAGCTCGGCGACGTCGTCGCCGTGCTGGAGGCGATGAAGATGCAGAACGACATCACCACCTCCGTGGCCGGCAAGGTCCAGGCCGTCTACGTCAAGGAAGGCGAGGTCGTGAGTCCCAACCAAGCCCTGGTGGCGGTGTCCTGATGGCCGTCCGCAAAGGCCTTTTCAAGAAGGTGCTCATCGCCAACCGCGGCGAGATCGCGGTGCGCGTCATGCGTGCCTGCCAGGAGCTGGGCATCCACACGATCGCGGTCTACTCCGACGCCGACAAGGACGCGATCCACGCCCGCTACGCCGGCGAGGCGCACCACATCGGCGCGGCGCCGCCCACCGAGTCCTACCTCAACCTCGAGCGGATCATGAAGGTCGCCCGCGACACCGGCGCCGAGGCGATCCACCCCGGCTACGGCTTCCTGAGCGAGCGCCCCGAGTTCCCGGAAGCGTGCGCCGAAGCCGGCATCGCCTTTGTCGGCCCCCCGGCGCGGGCCATGCAGGCGATGGGCTCGAAGCTCGAGGCGCGCGAGCTCGCCAAGAGCCACGGCGTCCCGGTCACGCCCGGCAGCGACGCGATCACCGACCTCGACCAGGCGGCGGCGATCGCGCGCGAGATCGGCCTGCCGGTCATCGTCAAGCCCTCCGGCGGCGGCGGCGGCATCGGGATGAAGGTGGTCGAGGACGAGTCGGACCTCGTGCCGGCGATCCAGTCCTGCTCCAACGCGGCGCGCTCCGCTTTCGGCGACCCGACCGTCTACGTCGAGAAGTACGTCAAGAACCCGCGGCACATCGAGATCCAGGTGATCTGCGACAGCCAGGGCGGGGCCGTCCACCTGGGCGAGCGAGAGTGCTCGATCCAGCGCCGGCACCAGAAGATCATGGAAGAGACGCCGTCTCCCGCGGTCACGCCGGAGATCCGGCAGCGCATGGGCGACGCGGCCATCGCGGCCGTGAAGGCCGCGGGCTACGTCAACGCCGGCACGGTGGAGTTCATCTTCAGCGAGGGCGACTTCTACTTCCTCGAGGTCAACGCCCGCCTGCAGGTGGAGCACCCGATCACCGAGCAGGTCACCGGCATCGACCTGGTCAAGGAGCAGCTGCGGGTGGCTGCCGGGCTGCCGCTGTCGTTCGCGCAGGAGCAGATCGAGTGGCGCGGACACGCCATCGAGATGCGCATCAACGCCGAGAACCCGGCCAAGTCGTTCATCCCCAACCCGAAGCGCATCCAGCGCTGGGTCGGTCCGAGCGGTCCCGGTGTCCGGCTCGACTCGGGATTCGGGCCGGGCTCGGACGTGCCGCCCAACTACGACTCGCTGGTGGCGAAGCTGATCGTCCACGGCACCGACCGCGCCGAGGCGATCGCGCGGGCGTCGCGCGCGCTGCGCGAGTTCGTGCTGGTCGGGCCGGCGACGACGATCCCCTACCACCGGGCGATCCTCGAGGCGCCGGACTTTCGCGCCGGCAAGCTGACCACGCACTTCATCCCCGACCACCCGGAGCTGATCCAGGAGATGCAGAAGTACCTCGACCAGCCGAGCCCGATGGACTACTCGTCGGTGGACCTGGCGCAGGTGGCCGCTGCGGCGGCGGCCGCCCACGCGGCGGCGAGCCAGAGCTGACGAACAGACCCTACGAGGTCACCGGCGGCGAGGAGGTCGCGCGCTCGGGTCCGTACCGGCTTTGGCGTGACACGGTCCGCTGGCCGGACGGCCTGGTCGGCGAGTACAGCTTCCTCGAAGGTCCATCGGCGGCAGTGGTCGTGCCGGTCCTCGAGGGAGATCGGGTCGTGTTGGTCGGCCAATGGCGACACGCCTGGAGCGAGCAGTCCTGGGAGGTACCGGCCGGCACGCTCGAGGAAGGTGAGGAACCCCTGCACTGCGCCAAACGCGAGCTTGCCGAGGAGGCCGGCATGCAGGCGGCCGCCTGGGAATCGCTGGGGACGGCGCGCGGAACCGCGGCCACCACGCTGCGCTATCACCTCTACCTGGCGCGCGAGTTGACGAGGGTCGATCGCGCGCCTGAGGGCTACGAGCAGGACATGGTGCTGCGCGAGGTCAGCCTGGCGGAGGCGATCGAGGAGGCGATGACCGGCCGGATTCAGCATGCGGTCACCGTCACGGCCTTGGCCCGGGCCGCCCGCAGACTTGGCGCGATCTAGCCGCTAAAATCCTCGGCCGGTCCCCACGTCGTCTCAATAGGAGGTGTCTTTGTTCACCTGGTTTACCTTCTTCCGCTTCGTCCACATCTTCTCGGCGATCGTCGCCTTCGGCCCCAACTTCGCTTTCCCGCTGATCGGGATGATGGGCGGTAAGGAGCCCCAGCACGGCAACTTCGCGCTCCGAGTCACGGCCGCCTTGGAGGACAAGGTGGTCATCCCGGTGGCGCTGTCGATGCCGGTCAGCGGCGTCCTGATGATCCTCACCGGCAACGTGCCCCTCAACAAGTTCTGGTTCATCGCGGCGATGGCCGTCTACGTGACCGCGATGGTCTTCGCGATCGTCGTGCAGCGCGGTTGGGTGCACCAGATGATCCACCTGACCGAGCACATGCCCTCGCCCACGCCGGCGATGGCCGCGGGACCGGGCGCGATGCAGGCGGGACCGCCGCCGGAGTTCCTCGCGCTGCGGAACAAGGTGCAGATGGGCGGGATGTTCCTGACCCTTCTGCTGGTGATCATCGTCGCCTTGATGATCTTCCGCCCCGGGGCCTAGCTCGAAGCAGGCACCTCGATCTGGACGGTCAGCGCCTGCGCCGCTGACCGTCCACTCAGGTCCAGCACGGACCTGTTCGGGACGGTGAGCGTCAGCAGCTGTCCCGGCTGCTCCCCGCTCAAAGAGAAGGTGACCACCCGGTTGGCGTAAGTGCCCATCGCGCTGCCCAGCGTGATGCCGGCCGCCGACTCCGGCTTCAAGTCGGAGTCGAAGGTCACCGTCACCTGGGTGCTCGAAACCTGGATAGCGACCACCTCGGGTCCCGCGTCCACCGCCCGGGTCGGAGTCCGCTGAACGTCCACCACCGCGAAGGTGCCGTCCGCGTTGGGGCGCAGCGTGAGCGTCTCGTCAAGCTGCCGCACGTCCACGTGGTGCTCGTCCCAGAGGACCAGCCGCACCAGCTCCACCACCGACCCGTCGGGCCGCGCCTGCTGGAAGACACTGAACCAGCGCGCCAGGCCCGGGTGGCCGTTGAAGAGCAGCGAATCCTTCGTGTACTTCTGCGCCGCGGCTCCTCCAAGGAACTTGTTCGCGGAGCCGGCGTCGCCGGCGAGCCGGGCGTCCATGAAGGTCTTCAGCGCGGCGCCCGCCTGGCTCTCCAGCTGTGGCTGCACTCCTGGGTGCAGCAGCGAAGCAGTCCACAGCGCTCCGTCCTGGACGTAGGCGATGGCCGCGCCGTCGGGAGAACCGCTGACGGCGGTGAAGGCGCCCGGCGCCAGCTGCACCGGCACGCGCAGAGTCGTGTCAACGCCGTCCAACGCGGCCGGGCCGGCGACCAGCACCGCCCCGTCGCTCCAGCCGGCAACGAGACCGGTGGCGCCTGCGGCGCCGAGCTGCTCGAGGGAGGCGAGCGGGGTGGCGCCCGAGCCGTCCGGGGCGGCCAGGGCGAGGCCGTCGGCTCCGAGGAAGGCGACGCGTCGCCCGTCCTGCGACCAGGCGGGCAGCGTCACGGCGCCGGCCGGCCAGGCGGTGTCATGGCCGCCGCCGAGCTCGACGAGGTGCACCTGGCCTTCCGAATCAACGAGCACGCTGGCGCCGTCAGGCGCGAAGGCCGCGGCGTCTGCGGCCACGGCGAAGGCCGTCGCGGGGTGGCCGCGGTCGAGGTTTTGTTTGACCTCGAACACCCCGGCGGGCAGCGCCGCGTATGGCTTGCCCTGCCTCCAACCCACCGCCAGCGCCTCGGGCGCTGGGAAGGGCTGGACGCCGGTGCCGTCCGCCTGGAGCAGGTAGACGCCGGTTGTCGTGAGCACCGCGATCCGGATGCCGTCCGGGGCGAGGGCGACCTGCCGCACGCCGGGGATCCCGAGCGGCGTCGGCGTGCCGCCGGCCCGTGGCATGGACTCCAGGGAGCCGTCCGCCCCCGCGAAATAGAGCGTGGCGCCGTCGGCTGACCAGACGGGCGCCACCGAACCGGCCGGCGCCAGTTGGGTGGGGTTCGCCAGCGCCACTCCCGGCGCCGGGACCGGCGTTATCGACGGCGCCGGAGTGGGGGATGTCGTGGCGCCGGTGACGAAGGTGATCGTCGCCGGCTGCTGGATCGGCTGCTCGTCCTGGGTCCTGGCGTCGGTGGTCAGGGTGAGACGGTACTGGGTGTTCGGCGCCAGCTGGCCGGCCACCGGCTGGACGTAGAGGGTGTTGCCCCGCCAGCTGTACGTCACCTGCGTCGCCGGCTGGATCTGGAGCGAGCTCTCGACCGACTGGTGGTCCATGGCGGTCTGGAAGGACAGCTTCATCGGCTGGATCACCGCCACGCCGCGCATGTGGTCGAGCGGGCTGGAGACCAGGGTGCGCGAAGAGGGCGTCACCGGCCGCACGGCGAACACGAGCGCGACCGCGATCGCGATCGCGCCGGCGGTCGCGCCCGACCAGGCCAGGCCCGGCCCGCTCGTGAGGCGGCGCCACCAGGGCGTGGACGGCTCCAGCATCTCGTAGTGGCGGCGCCGCAGGTCCCGGCGCAGCGAGGAGCGGAAGGCGGGATCGATGGGCGCCTCCGGCAGCCGTCGGGTGTGGAGCAGGTTGGCCAGCTCGAGGAGCTCGCGGTCCCGGAGGAACTCCAGGTCCGGGTCGTGCGGGAAGCGCGGGTCGCGCGAGCTCCCGCTCACAGGGAGAACTCCGCGCGGATGCCGTCCCTCCGCGCCTGGTCGCGCAGCTTCGTCACCGCGCGGTGGACCAGGAGCTTGACGGCGCCGGGGCTCTTGCCCATGGCGACCGCGATGTCCTCGATCTTCAGGTCCTCCTGAAACTTGAGGACCATGGCGGTGCGCTGCGGCGCCGGCAGCCCTTCGACGAGGGCCCAGATGCGGCGCAGCTCGTCGCGGCGGGTGGCGGCGGCCTCGACGTCGGTGTCGGAGGCCAGGGCGCGCTGCTCGTCGATGTCCTCGACGGGCTTGGCGGCGCGGTAGCGGTCGGCGATGGCGTTGACGGAGATCTGGTAGAGCCAGGCCTGGAAGGGCCGGCCGGTGTCCTGGTAGCGGCCGATGCCTCGGAGGGCCTTCATGAAGACCTCTGAGGTCACGTCCTCGGCCGCACTCTGTTCTCCGACTCTCGAATACACAAATCTGTATATCTGCTGAAAGTGGCGGTCGTAGAGTTCCCCGAAGGCGTTCGGATCTCGCTTCGCCCTTTCGACAAGGTCCCTCTCCTCAGACCGCCCAGACGGGTCCTGCATCAGCTATCAGGTCTCGTCGAGCGTTAAACGGCGCACAAAGTGGAGTGGTTACTCAGCATGGGCGGGGTCCCAGCTTATCGGCGGCGGAACGGAGGCCTTCCATCTCTATAATTCGCCTCGCACCCCCGCCTCCCCGCCCGGTGGGGCCCATCAGCGCAGGAGTGCATACCTCTTTTTGATCGAGCGATACGCCCCGGCCCGGATGCGGCAGGTCTTCAGCGATCAGCGCCGTTTCGAGCTCTGGCTGCAGGTCGAGATCCTCGTCGCCGAAGCCTGGGCTGAAGCCGGCCGCGTGCCCGCTGAGGCCCTGCCGGCGATCCGCGGCGCGCACGTCGACGTCGAGCGCATTCGCGACATCGAGGAGCGCCGCAACCACGACATGATCGCCTTCCTCGAGCAGGTCGGCGAGACGATCGGGCCGGAGAGCCGCTTCGTCCACCTCGGTCTGACCAGCTCGGACATCGTCGACACCGCGTTCGCCCTGCAGCTTCGCGAGGCTGCCGAGGTCATGTTCGAAGACCTCTCGAAGCTGCGCGAGGTCGCTGCCGAGCTCGCCCTCCGCCACCGTTCGACGCTGATGATCGGGCGTACGCATGGGATTCATGCCGAGCCGATCACCTTCGGGTTCAAGGTGGCGGGCTGGGTCGCCGAGCTGGATCGCGCGCTCGAGCGCCTGCGCCTGGCCGCGGAGGACATCGCTACGGGCAAGCTCTCGGGCGCGGTGGGCACCCACGCGACCATCCCGCCGCAGATCGAGGAGCACGTGTGCGCGCGCCTCGGCCTCCGGGTCGACCCCGTCTCGACCCAGATCGTCTCCCGGGACCGGCACGCCGCCTTCATGACCGCCCTGGCGGTGGTCGGCGGCGCCATGGAGAGGATCGCCACGGAGCTCCGGCACCTGCAGCGCAGCGAGGTCGCGGAGGCCTTCGAGCCCTTCGGCCGCGACCAGAAGGGCAGCTCGGCGATGCCGCACAAGCGCAACCCGATCCTCACCGAGCGGATCTGCGGGCTCGCGCGGACCGTGCGCGGCTACGCCGCCACCGCGCTTGAGAACCAGGCGCTCTGGCACGAGCGGGACATCAGTCATTCATCGGCCGAGCGGGTGATCTTCCCGGATGCCTGCTGTCTCATCGATTACATGGCGATCACGCTCACCACCGTGCTGGCCGGCCTCGAGGTTGACGCCGACCGGATGCGCGAGAACCTCGACCTCGGCGGCGGTGTCGTCTTCTCGCAGCGCGTGCTCCTGGGCCTGGTGGAGTCGGGGATGTCGCGCGAGGACGCCTACGCGATCGTCCAGTCGGCGGCCCACCGCGCGCTGCGCGGCGAGGGCTCGTTCCGCCACCTGCTCCGCGAGAACGACGAGGTTCGCAGCCGCCTGCCCGACCTCGGGCCGTACTTCGACCCGGCGGAGGCTCTGCAGCACATCGAGGTCGCGTTCGATCGTCTGAATTTGGGGGTGAAAGTTTGATCGAGAGCGCGCAGGCCCTGACGAGCACCGAGCTGCCGCTGAAGCTCTTCCACCGCGGCAAGGTCCGCGACACCTATGAACTCGACGCCGAGCGGCTGTTGATGATCTCGACCGATCGCCTTTCCGCGTACGACCACGTGCTGCCGAACGGCATCCCGGACCGCGGCAAGGTGCTCACGCAGCTCTCGATCTGGTGGTTCGGCCAGACCCACCAATTCCAGGAGAACCACCTGGTCTCCGGCATGGTCCCGGACCTGCCGGCCGAGGTGCAGGACCACCGCGACGAGCTCAACGGCCGCTTCATGATCGTGCGGCGCGCGGAGCGCATCGACATCGAGTGCGTCGTCCGCGGTTACATCTCCGGCAGCGGCTGGGCCGAGTACCAGGAGCACGGGACGCTGGCGGGCGAGAAGCTGCGCGGCGGGCTGCGTGAGTCCGACAAGCTGGAGGAGCCCCGCTTCACGCCGGCGACGAAGAACGACGACGGCCACGACGAGAACATCTCCTACGACGGGTGCATCCAGGCCGTCGGCGAGCCCCTGGCGCGGCGCCTCCGTGACGCCAGCCTTGAGCTCTACCGCTTCGGCGCCGAGCTCGCCGAGTCGCGCGGCGTGATCCTCGCCGACACCAAGTTCGAGTTCGGGCTGATCGGCGACCGCCTGATCCTGATCGACGAGGTCTTCACGCCGGACAGCTCCCGGTACTGGGACGCCGCCCGCTACCAGCCCGGAGGCGCTCCGCCCTCCTACGACAAGCAATTCGTGCGCGACTGGCTGAACGGGTCGGGCTGGGACCGCGACTCCCCGCCGCCCGCGCTGCCCCCCGACATCGTCGAGCAGACGCGCGAGCGCTACCTCACCGCCTACGAGCTCATCACGGGCCGGCCTCTCTTCCAGAAGGAAGGCCGCTGAGCGTGGCGCTGCTGGCCAAGGTCACGGTGACGCCGAAGCCGGTCGTCAACGACCCGCAGGGCGTGACGGTGCGCGGAGGCCTCGAGCACCTCGGCTTCGCGGAGGTCCGCGACGTCCGCGTCGGCAAGTACATCGAGATCAGGCTCGACGCGCCCTCGGCTGAGGAGGCGCGGCGCCGCGTCGAGGAGATGTGCCGGCGGCTCCTGGCCAACCACGTGATCGAGGATTTCCACTTCGAGATCTCCGAAGCTGATATCGACCATTTGTCGACAAACGGCGATAGTTTGGAGCGACCGGAGAGCCATCTGTCGACAGATGGCGAACCGGCAGAGGGTCCGGGAGGGTGAACTTCGGAGTCGTCGTCTTCCCCGGCACCTGGTCCGACCGGGACTGCGGTTGGGTTGTGGACCAGGTGCTCGGAGCGCGGCTCACCTATCTCTGGCACAAGAGTCCCGATCTCCGCGGCGTCGATTGCGTCATCCTGCCCGGCGGCTTCAGCTACGGCGACTATCTCCGCTGCGGCGCGATCGCCCGCTTCTCGCCGGTCATGCAGGCAGTGGCCGAGTTCGCCGACCGCGGCGGCCTGGTCTGGGGCATCTGCAATGGGTTCCAGGTGCTCTGCGAGGCAGGGCTGCTGCCCGGCGCCCTGATCCGCAACGACTCGATGGAGTTCCGCTGCGTCTGGACCGACCTGATCGTCGAGCGCGACGACCTGCCCTACACGCGCGAGACGCGCCGCGGCGAGGTGCTGCGCATCCCCATCTCGCACGGCGAGGGCAACTACTTCGCCGACCCCGAGACGCTCGCGCGGCTCGAAGAGGACCGTCAGGTGGTCTTCCGCTACCGCGAGAACCCCAACGGCTCGGCCAACAGCATCGCCGGCATCGTCAACCGGCGCGGCAACGTGCTCGGGATGATGCCGCACCCGGAGCGCTGCTGCGAAGCGGAGCTGGGCGGAACCGACGGTCTCAAGCTTTTCCAGAGCGTCATCCAATCGGGCGTCGAGGTCCTGACGGCTTGAGCACCACCATGGTTTCTGACCAGCAGCTCAAGGAGGTCGCGCTCACGCGCGAGGAGTACGACCTCATCTGCGAGAAGCTCGACCGCCAGCCGAACGACGTCGAGCTGGGGATGCTCGGTGTGCTCTGGTCGGAGCACTGCTCCTACAAGTCGTCGAAGGCGGTGCTGCGGCGGCTGCCGACCACCGGCGCCGGCGTGCTCCAGGGCCCGGGCGAGAACGCCGGCGCGGTGGAGATCGGGGGCGGCTGGGCGGTGGTGTTCAAGATCGAGTCCCACAACCACCCCTCGGCCATCGAGCCCTACCAGGGCGCGGCGACCGGCGTCGGCGGCATCCTCCGGGACGTGATCGCCATGGGCGCCCGCCCGGTGGCACTGCTGGACTCGCTCCGTTTCGGCCCGCTGCCGGGCTCGCGCCGTCACTTCGAGGGCGTCGTCGCCGGCATCGGCGGCTACGGCAACTGCATCGGGGTGCCCACGGTCGGCGGCGAGGTCTACTTCGACGCCAGCTACCAGGGCAACCCGCTGGTCAACGCGATGTGCGTCGGTCTGGTCCGCGTCGACCAGCTGCACCACGCCAAGGCCAGCGGGCCGGGCAACAGCCTGATGCTGGTCGGCGCCGCCACCGGTCGCGACGGCATCCACGGCGCATCTTTCGCATCGCTCGAGCTCGACGAGGACTCCGAGCAGCGGCGCCCTGCGGTCCAGGTCGGAGACCCCTTCCTCGAGAAGTGCCTGTTGGAGGCCTGCATGGAGCTGGTCAACAGCCCGGCGGTGGTCGGCCTGCAGGACCTGGGCGCGGCCGGGCTGACGTCATCGGTGGCGGAGGCGGCGCACCGAGGCGGCTCCGGCGCGCGGATCGACGTCCAGCGCGTGGCCCGCCGGGAGCGCGGTATGACGCCCTACGAGGTGATGCTCTCCGAGTCGCAGGAGCGGATGCTCGTGATCGTCGAGCGCGGCCGCGAGGAGGAGGTGAGCGCGGTCTTCGACGCCTGGGACCTGCGGGCGGAGGTCATCGGCGAGGTGACGGACGACGGCATGCTCGAGGTGCTGGACGGCGGCGAGCCGGCCGCCAAGCTGCCCGTCGCCCTCCTCGCCGATGGCGCGCCGGCGCGTCATCTGGACAGCCGGGCACCGACGCTGCTGCCCGACGCCGACCTGACCGACGTGACGCAGCCGGAGGACCTGGGCGCCGTTCTCATGCGCCTGCTCGGCAGCGCCAACCTCTGCAGCCGGCGCCCGATCTTCCAGCGCTACGACCACATGGTCGGCGACAACACCGTCGTGGCGCCCGGTGGTGACGCAGCCGTGTTGCGCGTCAAAGGGACGTCTCTCGGGCTGGCCGTCACCACCGACGGCAACGGCCGCTACTGCCGCCTCGACCCCTTCATCGGAGGCCAGATCGCGGTGGCGGAG
>Ga0207664_10001215_pt1 | contig 17116 bp, 17 predicted proteins | sample LARL83metaG_FD_184349 | JGI IMG/M metagenome (GOLD analysis project Ga0207664, IMG submission 184349) | Corn, switchgrass and miscanthus rhizosphere microbial communities from Kellogg Biological Station, Michigan, USA - LAR L8-3 metaG... | ecosystem: Host-associated > Plants > Roots >... | reverse complement strand
CGTTCCTGAGCGGGAAACCCAGCTCCCGGCGGGCGACACGGTCGACGTGCTCGTCCTGCCCTGACCTCGGAGCCTGCTGAATTTGCCATGCCCTGACGTGTCGGCATGTCCCGAAAAGTGAAACCTTGTCCTCGTGGTCCCGGAAACGGTCTGATTCAGCGGGCTCCGGGACACCAGCTTCCGTTCGGGATGATCTTGTTAGGCTGCTGCCATGAGCGATGCTGCACCGGCGCGGCTGACCCACCTGGACGAGGCGGGGCGCGCACGGATGGTGGACGTTTCCGCCAAGGACGTGACAGTTCGGACGGCCACGGCATCCGGGCGGGTGCTGCTTTCCGCGCAGGCCGTCGCGGCGCTGCGCGACGGGACCGTCCCTAAGGGTGACGCGCTCGCTGTCGCCCGGATCGCCGGGATCACCGGCGCGAAGCGGACACCGGACCTGATACCGCTCTGCCATCCCCTCGCCATTCACGGCGTCTCCGTCGACCTCGCCGTCGAGGACGCCGGCGTGACGATCACCGCCTCGGTGCGCACCGCCGACCGGACCGGTGTGGAGATGGAAGCGCTGACCTCCGTTTCCGTCGCCGCGCTCACGCTCGTCGACATGATCAAGGCGGTCGACAAGGGCGCGGTGATCACCGACATCCGGCTGGAAGCGAAGGACGGCGGCAAGTCGGGCACCTGGCGGCGGTCATGATCAGGGCGCTGGCGATCACGGTGTCCAACCGCGCGTCGGCCGGGGTGTACGAGGACCGCTCCGGTCCGGTACTCGTGGAACTGCTCCGCTCGGCCGGGTGCGACGTCGTGGACGGCCCAATGGTGATCCCGGACGGCGAGGCGGTCGAGCAGGTGCTGCGCGACTCGGTCACCGCCGGGTACGACGTAGCGGTGACCACCGGCGGGACGGGCCTGACCCCCACGGACCATACGCCGGAGATGACCCGGCGGGTCATCGACCGTGAGATCCCGGGCATCGCCGAGGCGCTGCGTTCCGCCGGGGCCGCCGCGGGCGTCCCGTCGGCCATCTTGTCGCGCGGCCTGGCGGGCGTCGCGTCGCGGACGCTGATCATCAATCTCCCTGGATCCTCGGGCGGGGTCAGGGACGGCATGAGCGTGCTGCGCCCGATCCTGGTGCACGCCGTCGACCAGATCCGGGGCGGTGACCACGTGCGGTCAGACCCCGGCGCCGGGCACTCCCATGGCACGGGCACGGACCAGGTAGCGGATCGGGCATAGCGTTGCGATTCCGTCTCGGCAGCGGACGGCCTCCTCGCGCGGCTGATACGATCGCTGCTCCTTTGACCGGGCAGGCAGCCGCGCGAATGGCGCGCAACCGGCGGCCGTGCACCCCGCCTGACCGCGGCTTTCCCGGTCGGGCGTGGTTATCGTGCGGGGGGGCGCCCCTGCGGGGGCAACTGCGCCTAGGCTAGATGTGCAGCACCATTCAGGGGAATGATTGAAAGCCGTGGGACGCATCCACGGGTGGCCGGCCACCCTTACCGAGCCGGACCTGCTGGAGGCGCCGGTCGTGCTCCGGCCAGTGCGGGTCTCTGACGCCCGCACCTGGCGCGAGATCCGGGTACGCAACGCCTCGTGGCTACGCCCGTGGGAGCCGTCCAACCCGGAGACGCCGCTGGTCCGGTCGCCGATCGGGCCGTACGTGGCGATGGTGCGGACCATGCGGCGGGAGGCCAGGCAGGGCGTCGCGCTGCCCTGGGTGATCAGCTACGGCGGCGTGTTCGCCGGGCAGCTGACGGTCGGGTCGATCGTATGGGGATCGTCACGGTCCGGTCAGATCGGCTACTGGATCGACGAGGCGTACGCCGGGCGCGGGATCGTGCCCACCGCGCTCGCGATGGCCGTCGATCACTGCTTCCGTTCGATGGGCATGCACCGGCTCGAGGCGTCCATCAGGCCGGAGAACACCGCGTCCCGCCGTGTGGTGGAGAAACTCGGCTTCAGGGACGAGGGACTCCGGGTGAGGCAGCTGCACATCAACGGCAGCTGGCGGGACCACATCTGCTACGCCATCACCGCCGAGGAGGCGCCCACCGGGATGCTCCCCCGGTGGCGGAGTTCCCTCGCCGCGTCGCGGTCAGGCGCCTGAGGACGGCGACACGGGCTGGCTCGCGGCGGGCATGCACGGGTTTCCGTGGCCGCCCCCGCATAATGGATCTTCGCCTTGATCTGCGCGACACGCCGTTTCAGATCCTCGTTATCGGCAGTCGGTCCCTTTACGCTGCGTTACATGCCTGGTGTGCCTGGGTGCCGGAAAGAGCGAGGGGAGGCACAAGCCCGATGAGCAGCGCCATCCTTTACCTGGCCATCGTCGCGATCTGGGCGTGCGTGCTCATCCCCCGGTGGCTCAAGCGCGACTCGGCTCGCGGTGCCGCCGCCGCGCAGGCGGCTGCACAGGCGCCGGCACCGTCCCTGGACGAACGGCCCGCCGAGCAGGCTGACCTGGCCCCAGGGGACGCCCGCGACGTCGCGGGCGACGCGCCACGGCCGGAGCCGGCCGTCGCCGTCGGCCCGGCCAGCACGGCGGAGGCACGGCGGCGCATGCTCGCCGCTCGCCGCCGCCTGCTGCTGATGCTGGCCGGCCTTGAGATCGCGGCGGTCACGCTCGCGGTCGTCGGCCTGGCCGCCGTGTGGGTGGTCATCCCGCCCTCGATCATGCTCATCGGTTACCTGCTGCTGCTCCGCGAGGCCGGGCTGGCCGACGCGGAGCGGGCCCGGCACGAGGCCGAGGCGGCCGCGCGCGCCCGGGCGCGACTGCTGCAGGCGCGGCGCGCCACTCCCGCCGAGGGCACGTCCACCGCGGGCGTGGCGGCGGCAGCGGCGGCACTCGCGGCGCGACTCGCCGCGGCCCCGGTCGCCGCCGACTACGAGGACTCAGGCCCCGGCCGCGACTTCGCGCCCGGCCTGGCCGGCAAGTACACGACCTCCAACGCGGACGCCGATGCCGCCGACGAGGACTACTACGACACTTACGAACCGCCCAGGCTCCGCGCCGTCGGCGACTAGCCGGCCCGCTGACCCGCCGACGGCGCGAGCAGACCGCAAAGTTTGGTACTCTATCTCAGGTCCAAGGGGCTATAGCGCAGTCCGGTAGCGCACCTCGTTCGCATCGAGGGGGTCAGGGGTTCAAATCCCCTTAGCTCCACCCAGTTCCACCACCGGTCAAAGGCCAGTTCCGAGCTTGGAACTGGCCCTTTTGATGTCCCGGCAGCAGCAACCGGCAGCAACCGCAGCGCTCTCGGACGGTCAGTCTGGCTGCGGTACCAGGGAAGCGGACGTGATCCCGGCGATCGCGGTGAGTTCGTCGTTATCGGACGTGTCGCCGGAGACGCCAACGCAGCCGAGCACTACCCCCGCCTCATCCTTGACGAGCACGCCCCCGGGAACGGGCACCAGCCTGCCGCCGATGGCAGCCGCCGCCGAGGTGATGAAGTAGGGCTGCTGCTCGGCCCGGGCCATCAGGGAGCGTGAGCCCATGCCGAGCGCGAGCGCACCGTAGGCCTTGCCGTAGGCGATCTCGAAGCGGTTGTTGGACGCACCGTCCTCCCGCTCGACGCTGACGACATGACCTCCGGCGTCAAGCACCACGACGGTCAGCGGCTTCAGGCCACGCTCCTTGCCCGCTGCCCGCACAGCTGCGGTGATGACCTTGGCGGTCTCCAACCCAATGCTCACGCCGCTCCCTCCTGATACGCGGTGCCGCGCGACCGCTTGCCTCATCCTGCATTCCCGAGATGGTTAACCATCCATCGTGTATCGATATTGGTGCATCCCTCTTAAAAAATAAGTAACGAAACGGGAGAAATCTACGCCAATCATGGAACCCCAAGCGGCCCGCCGCAGTCATTACCGGTGAGACACAGCGGATTGCCCCCGTGACAGTCACGGGAGGCCCGCGAGGGAAGACTGGGGTCACATTTATGAAGGCTCGCGGCAAGATCTTCGCGGCCGCCTCGGTACCTGCTTTGGCGGCGGGCGTTGCCCTGACCGCCGGCGGGTCCGCGCACGCGGCCGCCCAGGACGCTCCGACCCCGATCGGCTACACGGTAGCTGCGGTCAGCGCCTATTCCGACAGCGTCAGCGGCATCACCGCCACTTTCGGCACGCCCGCTACTTCGGTCGTCGGGTCCACCGCCGTCCAGGTACCGACCGCCGCTGCCGACGCCATCCAGTTCGGCGCGACCGACAGCCTAGGCGCGGCGATCACGTGGTCGGCCACCGGCCTGCCGAGCGGGTTCGCCCTGACGAGCGCGGGTGTGCTGTCGCTCGCGGCGACCCCGGTGACGGCTCCTGTCTCATTCACGGTGAAGGCGACCCACGGTTCGGCCGTGGCGCTGGCGACCGTGGCCGTCAGCGTGGGCGCGAGTGCCACTCCTCCCGAGGACGGCGTCTCCGTCACGCCAGACACCGTCGTGCTCAACGCCCCGGTGAACGACCACGGCAAGGTCTTCTTCCCGGCGGTCCCGTCGTCGGGCGTGACCGAGACGCTGGGTAACGGCCCGGCCGGGGCCGCGTTCAGCAACGGCGTGCTCTCGGCGGGCACGGCGGTGCCCGGTGACTACAAGAGTGTGACGGTCACCGCAACGGATGCCGCCGGCGCCACCGCCGTCGAGACATTCGACGCCGTGGTCCGGCCGGTCTACGCGCCCGTGCCGCGCCTGTCGCGCGGCCACGCCGTGTACGTCAGCATCGCGCGCGAGAACGTGTACTACTGGCAGTCCGGCGCGCCCTCGTGGGACCACTTCACCATCGTCGGCCCCGGCGCGATCAACGGCCACCAGGGCTGGGTATACGGCCACCTGGGCCTGAACGCGGCCGTCTACGGCGGACTCGAAGGCCACCACGGGTACACGGTGTTCTACCAGCCGGTGACCGGCCCGGGCAGCACCACGCCAGTGCCTGGCTCGCACTGGGGCTACGTGTACTTCGTGAGCTAGCCGCCCCGGTAACCAACAGCTGGTCCGCGGCGCCCCGGTCGGTACCGACCGGGGCGCTGTCGCCTCTGCGGCTCCTGCCAGACGGGAACCGGTAGCCCGTTTCTCTCCCGCACTCATAGGGTTCAGCCATGACACGTCAGCTGTCCGCAGACATCGCCGTCCCTTCGCAGTGCTACCTGGCCGAAGGTCCCGTGTGGGACCCCGGCCCGCACCTGCTGCGCTGGGTGGACATCAACCCCGGGCACGTCCACGGGTTCGACCCGGCGACCGGCGCGCACACCCGGTTCGCGGCCGCCGGGGCGGACGGGCCCGCTGTCCCCCGCGCGGACGCCGTCCCGGTCGGCGCCGTCGGGCTGACGACCGCGGACGGCCTGGTCTTCGCCATGGTAGACGGGTTCGCGCTCGGGCCCGGCCAGCCCGCCGCCTCCGGCGACTACCCGCTGAGCCCCGTCGAGGGGTTCAGGGTCGACCGGTCCGTGATCCGGTTCAACGACGGCAAGCCGTCGCCGTGGGGCGACTTCTGGGCCGGGACCATGCCCTGGCGAAGAGGCGGGCCGGCCTGCGCCTTGTACAGGCTCTCGCCGGACGGGCAGGTGACGGAACTGTTCGGCGGGGTCGGCCTGTCCAACGGGCTTGACTGGTCCGACGACCGCACGCGCTTCTTCTACGCCGACAGCTTCAGCGGCGGCGTGGACGTCTTCACCTGCGACCCGGCGACCGGCGAACTCGGGGAGCGCAGCCGCTTCATCACCGTCGACAACGGCATCCCGGACGGCCTGACCCTCGACGCTGACGGCTGCCTATGGCTCGCCGTCTTCGGCACGGGCGAGGTCCGCCGCTATACCCCCGCCGGCGACCTCGACGCGGTGATCCGCCTTCCGGTCGACCAGCCCACCTCGATGACCTTCGGCGGCGACGACCTCGCCACCCTTTACATCACGACCGCCCGCGAGAACCTCACCGAGGCGGAGATAGCGCCTCAGCCGCACGCCGGGGACATCTTCGCCTGCACTCCGGGAACAACGGGCCGCCCCGCTAACCGCTACCTCGCCTTAGGGTGGTCGGCGGGCGGCGTGACGCCCTTGGTGTCGTAGATGGTCACGCCGCCGACGTTGACGCCCTTCAGGCCGATGTCGGCGAAGTTGTACATCCACTCCTCCGACCACGCCCGCTCGACGATGATCGCGCCGACCCCCGACGCCGCGATGTACTCCTCGAAGCCCAGCTTGCTGGCCGGGGTGAGGGAGTTCACGGCGGCGACCGGCGGCGGCAAGGCGTCGACCCGCGACAGGGACGCGTTGATGAAGCCGCCGTCAATGCGGAAGTAGAACCCCGTGTCGGCCTGAAAGAGCATGCCGGCGTTACCGCGGTGCGACACGATGACCACGATCTCGCCCGGCGTCAGGTAACGCCGGTAGAGGCCGTCGCTGATGAAAGCCGGCAGCGCGTTCACGGGCTGCAGTGACGGAATCGCCGGCGTCCAGTGCTTGGGCGGCGGCGGCACGACCACCTCGGCAAACGTTGGCAGGTCCGCGAAGATCGCCGCGAGCGCCACCACGGCCAGGGCCCAGCGCCCCGAACGCGCCAGCCAGCTCCGGTCCACCGTCGCGAGCCACAGCGCAAGCACCATCGCGAGCGCCAGGTAGCCGAAGAGGATGAGCCTGATGGGCTCGGCGCTGCGCAGGAACATCCCGTTCCACATATAGCCCCACGGCAGCGGGAAGAGCTGGTGTCCGTCGATGATCAGGTTGGGTCCGGCGGCGAACAGGACAACGACCACGAACCCGATGACGAGGAACCTGACCAAGCGGCGCGACCAGGCGAAGACCGCGAGCAGGACCAGGATCACCAGCAAGGGGAGACCAAGGTACGTGGTGGCCGACATGTCGTGGCCCGCGATGGCGGCCCACCACGTCATGCCGAGGAGCCGGTCATGCCGCGGCAGCACCAGCCCCGACAGGTCAAGCGAGAAGAACGGCTCCGGCCTGGTGAGCGTGCTCGGGTAGTTGCCGAGCGCGTAGAGCAGGTACGGCGCCGCCAGCACCATGGCGCCGAGGTAGGCGATGGCGGTGTGCCGGGCGAGCCGGAACACCTTAGGCCGCAGTTCCCGGCCGGCCAGTCCGAGGCCGAGCCCCAGAGCGGCGACCAGCATCAGCGACATGTCCGCGAAGTACTCGACGAAGGTGTAAAACTCCAGCGCGACGACGACGGCCGTCCAGATCACGTAGCCCCTGCGCCCGAGGGTCCCGTCCCACCACCGCACGACCAGGTAGACCAGGAGCGGCATCAGCAGGTTCACGGTGAGGTTCGGCTGGCCGGACACCTCGTGGTCAAGGGTGTAGACGTTGAAGGCGTAGACGATGCCGGCCGGCAGCGCCGCCCAGAACTTGCCGGTCAGCCGGCGTGCGGCGATGAAGGTCGCCCAGGCCGAGGCCGGCGGCGCGAGCAGCAGCGTCAGGTTGAACGACAGCGCCGGGCCGAACGCTGCCGTGAGCGGCGCCACGAGCAGGGCCGCCGAGGGGGAGGTGGTCGCCCAGGCCAGGTTGTTTCCCGCCGGCGCCCCGATCTGGTAGGTATACAGCGGGTTAAGGCCGTGGGAAACGGCATAGGTCCACCAGCGCCAGGCCCAGACGTAGAAGTTAGGATCTACCTCGACCTGTCCCACCGACGGCTGGTTCAGGTGGGTGATGAGCCCCTGCCCGAACCCGAGGATGAAGACGACCAGGTAGATGACGAATGCGATCAGTCCCTGCAGCACCGGACCGGGCGGGCGCCAACTGCGTCTCCGCACCCGGGAATCAGTGGCGTCCGCGGGTTCCCCCTCACGGATCACAGCCGTCGCCCACCGCACCACCTCGACTCTACCTTCCGTTGCTGGTCAGGCCGTCAATGGTCAGGGTCGCCGGGCGCGCAGGAACAGGCTGACCCCTGGCAGCGACTTGACCGGCAGGTACCGCTCCGCGGTGATGATCGCCTTGAGGCTAGTGTTGACCAGAGGGTTGACCTTGCCGAGGTCGCTGCCACTGGATGACTTGCGGCGCAGGCTGACCACCGGGCGCAGCAGCACGTTCCAGCTCCACATCTCCTCCACCACCAGGCCGCCCTTGACGATGACGTCGGCCAGCGTTTGCCTGGTGTACCGGCGGACGTGGCCGACAGCCGTGTCGTGCGCCGACCAGAGTGCCATGTCCGCGGGCACTGCGATCAGCGCGGTGCCGCCCGGCCGCAGCACCCGGGTTATCTCGGCCGCGGCGAGGTAGTCCTCTTCAATGTGCTCCAGGATGTCGAACGCGGTCACCAAGTCCATAGACCCGGTGCGTACCGGCAGTTCCCTAGCGTCCGCGCGGAGCACGTCGAGACCTCGTTCGCGCGCGATCTGCGCGGCCGTCGGCGCGAACTCAAGCGCCAACGGCTGCCAGCCGTGGCCGAGGAGCACTCGCGTGTTGCCGCCGCCGGCCGCGCCGATGTCCAGTGCGCGGCCGGGCGCGGGCAGGCGGCGCAGCTCCTTGCCCAGGAGGCTGCGGCGCTCCGCGTACCACCAGTGCCTGTCCTCGACCTCAACAAGTGTTCTCAACTCGGTTGCTTCCATGGCGCCTACTTCTACCACGTGCTACGAAAGGACACGCGGAGTTCGGGCTGCGTCCGGCGTGATCTTACCATTATGCTGCGCACCGTCCCTCACAGTAACCGAGTAATTACATATCGTGTAAACAGCGTCATCACACTACCCCCGATTAGTCGCGCTAGCGCGGGAACACGGAGAAACCAATGGACCCGGTGAAGTACTCCATCGTGATCCCGCTCTACAACGAAGAGGGGATCCTGCCGCTCCTCGTCGAGCGGCTGCAGGAGATCATGGCGAAGCTCGACGGCCCGGCCGAGGTCGTCATGGTGGACGACGGCAGCAGCGACCGCACGTACCCGCTCGCGCAGGCAGCCGCGGCCGGCGACCCGCGGTTCAAGCTGATCCAGTTCTCCAGGAACTTCGGCCACCAGGTGGCCATCACCGCCGGGATGGACGCCTCGTCCGGCGACGCCGTGATCATCATGGACGCCGACCTGCAAGACCCGCCCTACGTGATCCTGCAGATGATCGAGAAGTGGCGAGAGGGGTACGAGGTCGTCTACGGCCTGCGCCAGCACCGCGAGGGCGAGGGGCTGTTCAAGACGATGACCGCCTCGGCGTTCTACGGGCTGCTGCACCGCATCGCCGACATCGACACGCCGGTGGACGTGGGCGACTTCCGGCTTGTCGACCGCAAGGCGCTCAACGCGTTCCTCCAGATGCGGGAGAACAACCGGTACGTCAGGGGCATGTTCTCCTGGGTCGGCTTCCGCCAGGCGGCGGTGCCGTACATCAGGGAGGAACGCCAGGCCGGCTCGACCCACTACACGCTGCGCAAGATGGCCAAGCTCGCCTCCAACGGCATCCTCGGCTTCTCCACCGCTCCGCTGCGGCTCGCCCTCGGCTTGGGCGTGTTCCTGGCCTTCGCGTCGGTGGTCTACGGCCTGGTGGCGATCTCGCTCAAGCTGGCCGGCGAGGCGCTTGTCCCCGGGTACGCGTCGCTGCTCTGCGCCATCACGTTCCTCGCCGGGATCCAGCTGGCCGTGATGGGGATGGTCGGCCTGTACGTCGGCCGCATTTACGACGAGGCGCGGGCCCGGCCGCTTTACGTGGTGCGCGAGACGCACGGGCTGGACCACGCGGAAGCGCCGGCCGTCTGGCAGCCGAACGCCATGCAGCCGCGCAACGGGTACGGGCCTACGGTATCCAGGCGGTGAGGCGACGCCGCGCCGGCTCGCGGGCCCGGCCGGGCGCTGCCTCCGGTTAGCTGGCAGCGCCGCCGGAGCCGGTGTCATATATGGTCACACCGCCCACCGTCGTGCCGCGCAAGCCAAGGTCGCCGAAGATGTACATCCACTTTTCCGACCACGCCCGCTCGACGATGATGGCGCCCACTCCGGCCTGATGAACGAAGCGGGAGAACGCGCGCTCCCTGGCCGGGCTCGGGTCGCTGAGCTGCGCGACGGGCAGTGGCAGGGCATTGCCGCCGTTCAGTGACGCGTTGATGAAGCCGCCCGCGTTCCTGAAGTAAAAGTCCGTGTCGGCCTGGAACAACATCCCGGCGTTCCCGCGGTGGGAGAGGACCACCACGGTCTCGCCCGGCTTCAGGTAGCGCCGGTACAGGCCATCGGTGATAAAGGCCGGCAACGCGTTGGTGGCCTGCAGCGACGGCACCGCCGGCGTATGGGCCCGCACGGGCGGGCCCACCACCTCGGCGAACGTGGGCAGGTTCGCGAAGATCGCCGCGAGCGCGAGCGCGGCCAGGCCCCAGCGCGCCGCGAGCAGCAGCCTGTTCCTGACTGGCGCCGCGAGCCAGAGGGCCAGGACGAGCGCCAGCACCAGGTAGCAGAAGAGGATGAACCGGTTGGCCTCGACGCTGCGCGCGATCGGCAGGTTCCACAGCCTGCTCCAGGGCAGGGTGAAGGCGTGCCTGCCGCCGATGACCAGGACGGGGCCGACGGAGAACACGATGGCGGCCGCGAACGTGACGACCAGGAGCCGGGTGAGCCTGCTCGACCAGGTGACGACCGCGAACGCGAGCAGCAGGACGAGCATCGGGATGCCGACGTAGACCGCGGCCGGGTTCCTGCTGCTCATGGCGGCGAGCGAAGGCAGCCCCCAGAGCCGGTCCTGCCGCGGCAGGACCAGCCCGAGCAGGTGCAGCGAGTACTGCGGCGAGTTCCGGTTCAGTCCGCGAGGCATGTTCAGCAGCTCGTCGAGCAGGTACGGCGACGCGAGCGCGACCGCGCCCGCATAGGCGATGGCAACGAGCCCGGCCAGCCGGGCCACGGTGCGCCGGGCCACGGGCCCGGCCACCGCGAAGCCGGCCACCAAGGCGACCAGGATCAGCAGGGTCTCGTCGAGGAAGCCCTCGGTGAAGGTGTAGAACTCCAGGGCGAGGGCGACCGCCAGCCAGATCACGAAGCCGGTTCGCCCCAGCGTCCCGTCCCACCACAGCACGACGAGGTACACCAGGAGCGGGAACAGCAAGGTCACCGAGACGTTCGGCTGGCCCGACACGTCATGTGCCAGTTCATAGATGTTGAACCCGTAGACGGCCCCGGCGAGCAGGGCGGGCCAGAACCGGCCGGTCAGGCGGCGCGCGGCGACGAAGGCCGCCCAGGCCGCGGTCGGCGGCGCGAGCAGCAGCGTCAGGTTAAATGACGCTATCGGGCCGAACGCGGCCGTGACCGGCCACACGAGCAGGGCCACCGAGGGCGTGGAGGTCGTCCACGCGGCCAGGTTGTACCCGGCCGGCGCCCCGATCTCATGCGAGTACAACGGGTTGATCCCGTGCGTTAGGGCATAGGGCCACCAGCGCCAGAACCAGATGAACAGGTTGGGGTCAACGTAGCCCTGCCCGACCTTGGGTTGGCCAAGGCCGCCGACCAGGGCAAGTCCGAAGCCCACGATGAAGACGGCGAGGTAGATCCCAAGCGCCAGCAGCCCTTGCAGCGCAGGACCGGGGGCGCGGGCCTCCGTTGCGGGCGGGGGCGGAGGCACGGCGGCGTCCGGCTCGGGACGACCCTCCGGTTCCTTGACGCTCGTATCGCCCGAGTGCCGCCCCCGGTGCTGATTCAGTAGCGTTTCCCAGCGCACGGGCGAGAGTCCTTATCTTCTGTCGACGAGCATGTGCATAAGTCCTGGCGCCGGGCCTCGACGTAGATGGTCCCGCCGGCCCGGGTGGCGACCTCGGCGACGGTCCCGGCCAGGGCGAGGGGTAGCGCGGCGACGGCAGCGGCGAGGGCGTACAGCCGGAAGGCGGGGCTCTGCGCCACCTGGCGCGCCGCACCGCGGCGGATGGCGTCGTAGAGGTCGGGATGACCTGGTAGCCACCCGACAATGCCGTGCAGCCAGCCGAACAGGACCTGGCCGCCGCGCAGGTAACTCACCCGCTCAACCCGGAACCCGAGGGCCTCGACCTGGGACAGCAGCGCCCCGGGGCTGAGGTGGAGCAGGTGGCGGGGCAAGTCGAGGGCGAGCCAGCGGTCACCGAATAGCCGCGCCTGGAGGCTCGCCGCGTTGGGCACGGCGACGACGAGTACCCCGCCGGGTACGACGAGGGCGGCCGCGTGCGCGAGCGCCCGGACGGGGCGGCGCAGGTGCTCGAGGGAGTGCCAGAAGATCACCGCGGACCACTGCCCGTCCATGTCCTCGAACTGGACGGCGCGCACGTGCGGGCTGGAGCCAGACGCGTAGGGATCGACCCCGGTCGCTTCCCGGCCGTGCCGCCGGAAGGCCTCGACCAGCGTCCCGTCGCCGGCGCCCACGTCCAGCACCGGCCCCGGCGGCAGGACCCGGTGCAGGCGACTGGCCAGCGTCGACCGGGTGCGCCTGAGCACCGCGTCGCCGATGCCGGAGAACCGGCCGCCCTCGGGCCGGTACCAGGGCGCATAGGCGGCGGCGAGTTGCTCATCGCTTGGCCACGGCGAGGTGGTGGCCACCTCGCAGGCCGAGCAACGGATGCGCCCGGCCCGGTGGTCGTCGCCGCTGCCGAACTGGTGCCCGCACCAGGCGCACTCCTGCGCGGGCGGACCGATGGTCCGTGAGTAGGCCACGGCGGGGCTGACCTGCCCGGCCGGACTGCTACCGCCTGCGCCCGGTGACGGGCGGGCTCCTGGTTCCACCAATGGCAAATAAATCAGCCCCTGACGAGCATCTGGCCCGGCCGGCCCGCGGCCCGGCTCAGGCTTACGACTTAGACGACAGCACTACGATGATCAGCCCGGACACGACAAGCAGCGATCCTGCCCAGGTCCAGATGTTCGCGCGCTCGTGCAGCACGAGGACGCTGGCGACCAGGATCACGATGTAACCGACGGCGTTGAACGGGTAGGCGACGTTCAGCGGCACCCGCGATAGCGCCCCCAGCCACGCCACGGCCGAGATGGCGAACACCGCCAGCCCGCCCGCCACCCACGGCGTGGTCGCCGCCGCCACCACCAGCGACCCGCCCGAGGCGTGCGCCCGCGCCGTGGCCAGCTGCATGCCGTGCTTCAGCATCAGCTGCCCGCCCGACGCCGCAACGACGGCGAAAATGACAAGGAGCAAGCTTCCGGCGGACAAATGAGGTCTCCCTCCACGATCTTCCCGCACGTCTGCGGCCTTCAGTTCAGGCGGATTCGGCATGCACCTTCGCCGCCATCTTCCCCGCCTCGAAGTCGAGGTACTCCGGACGCCGCTGGCCGTGCCGGCTGAGCCGGTAGTCCGCGCAGGTACGCAGCACACCGAGGCCGTACCGGATGCTCCGGCGCAAGTTGATCGACGAGGAGTCGGCCGCGTAACGCGTCGGGCAGGAAACCTCGCCGATCCTGGCACCCGCCACAATGGCCTGGGCGATGATCTGGTTATCGAACACGAAGTCATCCGAATTGCGCTCAATCGGCAGGCCGTCGAGCAGGGTGCTGCTGAATGCACGCAATCCAGTGTGGTATTCCGACAATTTCTGGTTAAGCGCTATGTTCTCAACGAACGTGAGGATCCTGTTCGAGACGAACTTGTAGCGGGGCATGCCGCGAGCGACCGCGTTCTGCGCAAGGATCCGCGAGCCGAGCACCATGTCGTACTCGCCGTAGGCGATCATCGCCGCCATCGCGGGAACGAGCAGCGGCGAGTACTGGTAGTCCGGGTGCACCATGACGATGACGTCCGCCCCGAGCTCAAGCGCCGAACGGTAGCACGTCTTCTGGTTCCCGCCGTACCCCTTGTTAACGTCGTGAACGATCGGAGTCAGGCCGAGCTTCCGGGCAAGCGAGACCGTCCCGTCTTTGCTGGCGTCATCGACGAGCACCACTTCATCAATTACATCGCGGTCAAGCTCGGCCACGGTGCGAGAAAGCGTCGCCTCCGCATTATAAGCGGGCAACACCACAGCAATCCGACGTTTGTTAATCACTCGGGCAGTATAGGTGATACCGGGTGCCCCGGTCGGCCACCTGGGATGATCCATTCCCGAACTAGATCTTTACCATATTTTCGAAAATTAGTTCGCTTGCCGCCGGATGCGCGGCATCCGGTGGCGCGCAGACGGCCGACGCGCAGCGGTCGAGCCAGGCCGTCGCGGCAGCGGAGACGGCCGACCGGAAGGGGCACGGGGGCTAGCGAAGCGCAGAGCCGTGCGGCAATTATGTCGATAAGCACCCGGCGGCAGTGGTGCCGCCGGGGCGGGCAGGGAGGCGACGGTGCCACACGTTCAGGCGAACAACATCGAGGTCTACTACGAGGTCCAGGGCGAGGGCGAGCCGCTAGTCCTCATTCCCTACCTGGCGGCCGACCAGGCGTGCTACGCGTTCCAGCTGGCCGACTACGCCAAACGTTTCACCTGCTACACGGTGGACCTGCGGGGTGCCGGGCTTTCAGACAAGCCGGAGGGCACCTACAGCACCGAGTTGTTCGCCGACGACGTCGCCGCGTTCATGCGCGCGGCCGGCATCCCGAGCGCTCATGTGTCCGGCCTCTCCCTCGGCGCCGCGACCGGCATGTGGCTGGCGGCGAAGCACCCGTCGCTAGTGCGGTCCCTCTCGCTGCACAGCGGCTGGACGGCGACGGACCCGTACCTCCGGGCTGTCGTCGAGAGCTGGCGGACCATGGCGAAGGCGCTCGACAGCACCGCCGACATGGTGATCCAGGGCATCTTCCCCTGGTGCTTCACCCCAGAGCTGTACGCGGCGAAGCCGGAGTACATCGACTCACTCGCCGCCTTCGTGCGCAGCCGCCCGATGCCGCCGGTCGACGCCTTCCTCCGCCAGTCGGACGCCGTGCTCGGGCACGACGTGACCGCCGCGCTCGGCCTCATCGAGGCGCCGACTCAGATCACCTTCGGGCAGTACGACGCGGTGACCTCGGTTCGCTTCGCGGGCCCGCTCACCGAGGCGATCAGCGGCTCGGAGCTCGTCATCTTCGAGGGCTGCTCGCACGCGCCGATCTACGAGAACGTCGCCGAGTTCAACGCGCGGACCATGGACTTCCTGATCCGGAACTCGTAACGCTCCGCCGGCCGACCGGGCCCGCGGCGGAGCTAACACCCGCGGGCCTGCCCAGCAAACCCGATGAGTTCCGACAGGTTCGGAACATGTCACACAGGCAGGCATAGACCAGCGTTAATCCGTAATACTTTTGTGAGGTTTTCGCGAAGCGGTTGAGACGACTCTGTTACCTTCACTAGCGTGTTTCCACAGTCTCCGATGGAGGCGCAAGTGAGTAAAGAACGGAGCGTGACAGCGTCGTGGCCAAGCGCCTTGAAAACCGAAAACGGGTGCGGCAGGCCGCGGTCCTGGTAACCGTGCTCGCGGCTGCGGGCGGCTTGGCCGTCTACTCGGGAGCTGAGGGCGCCGGGGCCGCGCCCGCGCCGACGATCAGCCAGGTACAGAAAGAGGTCAACGCCCTCCAGGGCAAGGTCGACAAGATCGGCCAGGAGTACGACGCGGCGGGGCAGCAACTCGCGGCCGCGAAGGCGCGGCTCGCGCAGGTGACCAAGCAGTCGGACACCGCGCAGCAGCAGTACAACCAGGCCAGCGCCACGCTCGCCGCGGTGGCCGTGACCCAGTACGAGAACTCCGGCCAGACGTCGATCATCGGCCTGCTCACCTCGGGTGACCCTTCCGCGGTGCTTAGCCAGGCCTCGCTGCTCCTCCAGGTCGAGGGCACGCACAACGAGCAAGCGAAGCAGTTCCTCAGCCTGGCCAACGAGCTGTCCACCATCAAGGAGCAGCGGCAGCGCACGGCCGACGGCGTCGCGCAGCTCGAGGCGCAGTACGCGGCGCAGAAGAAGTCGATGACCAAGCTGCTCGATACCCAGACGTCCCTGCTCGCGAACCTCACCGCGCAGCAGCAGGCCGCGGTGGCGGCGCAGACAGTCGGCGGCAGCACAACCTCGGCCACGGTCACGAGCACGCCGGTCGCCTACACCGGGCCTACGTCCAGCCAGGCCGACCAGGCGGTCGCCTTCGCCTACGCGCAGCTCGGCAAGCCGTACGTGTGGGGCGCCGCGGGCCCAGGTTCCTACGACTGCTCCGGGCTGGTCTCGGCCGCCTGGTCGTCGGCGGGCGTGTCCATCCCGCGGACCACCTACGACCAGTGGACGAGCCTGCCGCACATCCCGCTGTCCGATCTCCAGCCCGGTGACCTGATCCTGTACAACGGCGAGAGCCACGTCTCGATGTACGTCGGCGGCGGGTTCATCATCGATGCGCCGCACACCGGCGCGGTCGTGGAGAAGGTCTCAGAGTCCACGTCGTGGTACGCGGCCGGCGCGGACGGTGCCGTCCGACCGTAGCGGGAAGGTAGCTGGCTACGCCGCGGCGGTGAGGGAGCTGTCGAGGTAGATCACATCGGCCGCAACCCGGGCCAGGCCCGGTGACAGGCTGCCGCGGCGGCTCACCACGGTGATCCGGACGCCGCGGTCCGCGAGGCGGGCCGCCGCCCCGCCGAACCGGCCGTCACCCGACCCGATCACCACGTGGCTGAACCGGGTGGCGACGTTCTCGTGCTCAAGCACGTCGATGAGCTCGAGGTCGGCCCCGTCCCGGCCCGACCTGACCCGGTACCTGGCGTGCGGCCAGCCGAGGCCCGCATTCAGCAGGGCGAGGTGACTGGCTGCGAGCACCACCTGGTCGTCCGCACCGAACCTGAGGCAGGCGAGGTACTTGAGCTGCACCTCGCTGACCAGGGCGAGGCTGGGGAGCGCGGCGCCTGCCAGGTTCTCGATGTCAACCACGTGCAGCGCTCGTTCGGGGAACCGGAAGCTCGCCTTACGCAGCCGTCTGCTCGTCAGCCCTTCGGGACCAAGAACAGAATGGGAAAACTCCCCTGTGGCTGTCGCTGGCATGACGACACCTCCTTGGCGGTCCCCCTGTGCAGTTGGCAAATTCCCCGTGATGTAATTCGGTACCCAGGAATCCATGCGTCAACCGCATGGCTGCCATGGATACCCCGCATGGATGCGGGTACAGTCCTCGCCGTGAGCGTGGCTGCCGTACGTGATGATCTTGCCGCCGCACTTGAGGAAACCCTCAAGCTTGCCCGCAGGCTTGCTGAGGATGCGCGGGACGGCGACGTTGCTGTCGCGGAACTCGTCGCCCAGGCCCGCATGCTCGGC
>Ga0207664_10001213_pt1 | contig 17120 bp, 13 predicted proteins | sample LARL83metaG_FD_184349 | JGI IMG/M metagenome (GOLD analysis project Ga0207664, IMG submission 184349) | Corn, switchgrass and miscanthus rhizosphere microbial communities from Kellogg Biological Station, Michigan, USA - LAR L8-3 metaG... | ecosystem: Host-associated > Plants > Roots >... | reverse complement strand
CGCGTCGCGCACCGAGGTGCCCACCCAGTCGCGGGTCCAGTTGACCGCGTCGAAGTACTGCTTCATGCGGAAGATGTCGAGCACCGAGTCCAGCATGGCCGCAGTCTCGCGCGGTGCACCGGTGCCCGCCAGGGCCGTTGGTACCGCGTGGCAGAATGCCCGTCGGCCCGCCCACGGCGCGGCCTCGCGCTGCAGGAGGAGCCGAGTTGGAGGGCCACGCGGGCCACGCCGCCGCCGAGGTGCTGCGGCAGAGCGGCGTCGAGGTCGTCTTCACCCTGTCGGGCGGCCATCTCTTCCCGCTCTTCGACGGCCTGGTGGCCCGCGACATCCGCCTGCTCGACACCCGCCACGAGCAGACCGCGGCCTTCGCCGCCGAGGGCTGGGCCAAGGTCACCCGGCGCCCCGGCGTCTGCGCGCTCACCGCCGGCCCCGGCGTGACCAACGCGACCAGCGCGCTGGCCGGCGCCTCGCTGGCGGGGACGCCGATGCTGGCCATCGGCGGCCGCGCGCCGCAGATGCGCTGGGGCTCGGGCTCGCTGCAGGAGCTCGACCACCTGCCCATCGTGCGCTCGATCACCCGCGCGGCCATCACCGCCACCGCCGCCGGCACCCTGGCGGCCGACGTGCAGCGCGCGATGCTGGCGGCGGTGACACCGCACCGCGGACCGGCGTTCGTCGACGTGCCCCTCGACGTCTTCGCCTCGCCGGCGACGCCGCCCGCGCCCACCGGCGACGGCGCGGAGCCGCCGCAGGCCACGGCGCGCCCGGCGCCCGACCCCGACGCCTGCGCCGCCATCGCCGCCCTGCTGCGCGCGGCGCAGCGCCCGGTGGTTGTTGCCGGTTCTGACGTGTACTGGGATGGCGCGGAGACGTCATTGCAGCGCTTTGCCAAAGAGCTGCAGCTCCCGGTGTTCTGCAACGGCCTGGGCCGCGGCACCATCCCCGCCGACCACCCCTGCGCCTTCTCCCGCTCGCGCAGCACCGCGCTGCAGCGCGCCGACCTGGTCGTCGCCGTGGGCGCACCGCTCGACTTCCGCCTGCGCTTCGGCGACTTCTCCCCCGCGCGGGTGGTGCACATCGCCGACTCGCCGCAGCAGGTGGCGCAGCACGCCGACCTCGCCGCCGCCGCGAGCGGCGACATCGGCGCCGTCCTCGACGCCGTGCTCGACCGCGCCATCGGCGAGAGCGCACCCCCGCAGCGCACCGCCTGGCTGCAGGAGCTGCGCGACGACGAGCAGCGCCGCCGCCAGGCGGAGCAGCCCGAGCTGCACAGCGACGCCTCCCCCATCCTCCCCGCCCGCGTCTACGGCGAGCTGCTGCGCCGCCTCGACCGCGACGCGGTGGTCATCGGCGACGGCGGCGACTTCGTCTCCTACGCCGGCCGCTACGTCGACACCTTCACCCCCGGCTGCTTCCTCGACCCCGGTCCCTACGGCTGCCTGGGCACCGGCGCCGGCTACGCCATCGCCGCCCGCCTGGCCCACCCGCAGCGGCAGGTGGTGCTGCTGCTCGGCGACGGCGCCGCCGGCTTCTCGCTGATGGACTTCGACACCATGCTCCGCCACCGCCTGCCGGTTGTGGCCATCTGCGGCAACAACGGGATCTGGGGCCTGGAGAAGCACCCCATGCAGGCCTTCTTCGGCTACGACGTCGCCGCCGACCTGCGTCCGGGCACGCGCTACGACGAGGTGGTCCGCGCCCTGGGCGGCCACGGCGAGCTGGTCAGCGAGCCGGCGGAGCTCGGCCCGGCGCTGGACCGCGCGTTCGGCAGCGGGGTGCCCGCACTGGTCAACGTGCTCACCGACCCGCGGAACGCCTACCCGCGCTCCTCCAACCTGGCATGACCCTGCAGCCGGGACTGAGCGGCAGCTCACAGGCCACCGTCACGCACGCGGACACGGCGCGGGCGCTGGGCAGCGGCGACCTCGAGGTGCTGGGCACGCCGCGCCTGGTGGCGCTGCTCGAGCACGCCGCCGTGGTCGCGCTCGACGGCGAGCTCGACGAGGGCACCACGTCGGTGGGCGTGGCCGTGGACATCGAGCACCTCGCCCCCACGCCGGTCGGCGGCACGGTGCGGGCCGTTGCGACGCTCATGGACATCGAGGGCCACACCTTGCACTTCACCGTGCAGGCGCTCGACGACCGCGGTGAGGTGGCACGCGGCGAGCACCGCCGCGCCCTGGTCGACCGCCAGCGCTTCCTGCGGCGCGCCGCCGGCGGCTGACGGCCACCATACTGCATACCGCTGGTATCTGAGCGGACGCCAGTATCACCGTCGCCGGAGGAAGGAGCCATGTCGGTCAGCGCCGCACTGGGTGAGCTGCGCGAGGTACGGGTCACGGGCGCCACGCTGCGCTACCGCGAGGTGGGCGAGGGCCCTCCCCTGCTGTTCGTCCACGGCCTGCTGGTCAACGGCGACCTGTGGCGCAAGGTGGTGCCGCTGCTGAGCTCGCGCTTCCGCTGCGTCACTCCCGACCTGCCCCTGGGCGCGCACCAGCTCGCCGTCGACGACCGCGAGCAGCTCTCGCCACGTGCGGTGGCGCGCATGCTCAGCGACCTGGTCACCGCGCTGCGCCTCGACGGCGTCACCGTGGTGGCCAACGACACCGGCGGCGCCATCGCCCAGCTCCTGGTCACCGAGCATCCCGGCACCGTGTCGCGCCTGGTGCTGACCCCGTGCGACTGCTTCGAGAACTTCCTGCCGCCGGCGTTCAAGCCGCTGCAGGTGCTGGGCCGCTCGGCGGCCTTCTGGTGGCTGGCCGGGCAGGCGTTGCGCCCGCGCTTCCTGCTGCGTACGCCCATGGCCTTCGGCCTGCTGATGCACGGGGCGCCGCCGCGGGAGATCGCCGACTCCTGGCTGGGGCCGGTGCGGCGCAGCCGGGCCATCCGCCGCGACGTCGCCGCCTTCGTGCGCCGCATCGACTCGCGCGACACCGTGGCCGCCGGTGAGCGGCTGCACCAGTTCGGCGGCCCGGTGCTCATCGCCTGGTCGGAGGGCGGCGCAGGCTTCCCGCGCAGCTACGGCGTGCGCCTGGCCCAGGCCTTCGGCGCCAACGCTCGCCTGGAGGTGGTGGCCGGCAGCCGCACCTTCATCCCCGAGGACCGGCCGCAGGAGCTGGCCGCGCTCATCGCCGAATTTGCCACTCCTGGCAGCAACGCGCGGGCCGTGGCGGGGGCCGGCGGGGCTCAGCCCACCAGCGAGCCGGACACCACGGCGGCGCCGTCGAGCGAGCGCATGGCGCTGTCCATGGCCGGGTCGCAGCCGACCAGGGAGAGGAAGGCGTCGACCACCTCGGGGTCGAACTGGGTGGTGCGGTGGATGCGCAGCTCCTCGACCACCTCCTCGGGGCTGCGCGCCGGGGCGTAGCGGCGCCCGGTGGTCATCACGTCCACGGCGTCGGCGACGGCGACGATGCGCGCACCATGGGGGATCATGCGGCCCGCTAGGCGGGACGGATAGCCGGTGCCGTCGAAGCGCTCGTGGTGGTGGCGCACGATGGCGCGGGCCTCGCGCCACTGCTCGATGCCGTCCATCAGCGACGCGCCCAGCTCGGGGTGGCGGCGCACCACCTCCCATTCGTCGGCCGCCAGCGCCTCGGGCTTGCGCAGCACGGCGTCGGGGACGGCGATCTTGCCGATGTCGTGCAGGCAGGCGCCGAGCCGGATGTTCTTGCGATCCTCGGCGGAAACTCCGAGGGTCTCGGCGAGGCGGTCGGAGATGGCCACCAGGCGGCGGCAGTGGGCGTGGGTCTCCACGTCGCGCGCCTCGACCACGTCGGCCAGGAGCATGGTGAAGCGCTCCAGCAGCGGCACCACCAGGCGCAGCCGCATCGCCTCCTCGGCCAGCCGGCGCCGCTCCATGGCCCGGGCCACGACCACGCGCAGCGCCTCGCCGGTGAAGGGCTTGACCAGGTAGCCGATGGCCCCCGAGGCCATGGCCCGCACCGCCACGTCCAGCTCGGTGGAGCCGGTGACCATGATGCAGGGGATGTTGGGGTCCATCCGCGTGGCCACCGACACCAGGTCGAGGCCGGTCACCCCGGGAAGCCGGTAGTCGGTGACCACCACGTCGACGCCCGACCCCTGGGCCAGGGCGCTGACCGCCTCGCCGCCGGTGTGGGCCTCGACCACGTCGAAGCCGTCCCGCTCGAGGCACAGGCGCATGAACCTGCAGGTGACGACGTCGTCCTCGACGACCAGGATGGTGGCCATGCCGCACAACCGCCTGAATGTCCCGACCTTATAGTTGCGCCGTCAAGTATTCACAAATATTTACAGGACGGACGGCGGCCACCGTATCGTTACACCCCGGCCGGGATGACGCGTTTCGGCCGGAGTCGGCCAGTTCTCAGGCGGCCTGGGCGCGGCCCTCGGCGGCGGCCTTGAGCCGCTGCAGGGTGACCTCGATGGTGTCCTGGTTGCGCGAGGTCCGGTCGGCCCCCGGCGTGCCCAGCAGGAGCAGCATCCCCAGGGTCCTGATGACCGCGCCGCGGCGGTCCTCGGTGGACTCGGTCAGGGTGCAGCCGCCGTCGCGCGGGGTGATGCGGTAGCTCCAGCGCGACACCGGCAGCCCCAGGCTGTGCACGTCGAAGGTCAGCTCGCTGCCCGGCTCGGCGGTGACCACGGTGCCCTGGGTGCTCCAGCGGCGCTGGCCGATGCGGTTGTAGCCCTTGAACTTCGCGCCCGGTGCGGCCCCGGTGGCGCCGCCCTGCCAGGTGCAGCGGTAGCACTCGGGGCTCCAGCGGCCCATGGCGGGCAGGTCGCTGACCAGGGCGTACACCGCCTCGGGGCTGGCGTCGATGTCGATCGAGGCCTGTGGCATGGGGGTCCCTCCCGGCGGCCGGACGCGGCCGCATGACGAAGTGCGCATGGTACGGCCAAGCCGCTTGCCGCCGCCGCGCGCCGCTCAGCGGACGCTGCTCGCCGCCACCTCCACCATGCCCGGGCCGGCCACGCCGGCGCTGCCGCTGATGGCCGTGACCAGGGCGCAGCGCGACCCGTCGCAGTCGACCTGCCACCACTCGAGCTGGCCGCCGGGCAGCGTCAGCGGGGCGTCGACCCCGGCGGCGTGCAGCAGCGAGGACGACGACCACCAGCTCAGCGCCACCTCGCCCAGGCGGGGGTCGAGCGCCCCGGTCCCGGTCCAGGCCACCAGCGTGCCCTGGCCGGCGCCGGGAGCGTCGCCGGGCTCGGCGCCCCAGGCGGCGGCGCGCCATCCGGCGGGGAGCTGCACCCAGGGGCCGTCGCCGGCGCGGGCCCAGGCCATGCCGGCGGCCAGCCGCGGCGCCAGGGGCACGGGGACGGGCAGGCCGCCCAGTGCCTGGCAGACCAGGATGAGCTGGTCTGCGGGGCAGGCCTGCGCGGGGGACGGCGTCGGCGTCGGCGAGGCCGGCGGGCTGGGCAGGGGCTCCGGCAGCGGGATCTCGTCGGCGGGCACGAAGAACGGCGGCGGGGTGGGCAGCACCGGCGGCAGCGCGGCCACGGCGGGCGGGGACACCCGCGCCGCGGGCGCGCGGGTGGGCACCGGCGTGGGCGTGGCCGCGGCGACGGCCGGGGCGTGCGCCGGGGTGTGGCGCGACGCCGCCTGCGCCGGCGGCTGGGCCGTCGAGCTCTGCAGCACGGCGGCGAGCATCACCGCCGCGGCCGCGGCCAGGCCGGCGCCGCCGGTGAGCCGCACGGGGACGCGGAAGGTGTCGCGCTCGGGCAGGCCGGGCACGCTGACCACCTCCGGCTCGGCGCCGGTGTTGCTGCCATCCTCGTCGACAACTTCGACGAGGCCGGCGGCGGCGGGCAGCGCGGCGCCGGAGCGGCGCAGCGCGCCCTCGTCGGTGCCCAGGTAGCTGGCGATCACCTCGGGCAGCTCCAGCACCTCGCCGGTGGCGCCGTCGGCGATGACCCGGCCGGACTCCATGACCAGCACGCGCTCGGCGACGCGGCGCACCAGGGGCACGTCGTGCTCCACCACCAGCACGGTGGCGCCGGCCATGTCGCGCAGGCGCAGGATGACCTCGGCCAGCGCCTCGACCTCGCGCTGGGCGATGCCCGAGGCGGGCTCGTCGAGCAGGATCACCGAGGGGCGCAGCGCGTAGACGCAGGCCAGGTCGACGATGCGCCGGGTGCCGGTGGACAGGTCGGCGATGAAGGCGTCGGCCCACTGCTCCAGGCCGAAGGTCTCGATGATGTCGCCGGCGCGGATGCGCAGCGAGCGGTCGGCGCGCCGCGCCGCGGGCCAGCCGAGCAGCTCGGCGGTCATGCCCGGGTCGGGCTGGTCGCGCTGCAGGGCCATGACCACGGTGTCGCGCACCGACAGCGCGGGGAACAGCCGCGCGTCCTGGAAGGAGCGGCCGATGCCGGCGCGCGCGCGCAGCGACGCGGGCAGATGGGCGACGTCCTGGCCGCCGACGACGACCCGCCCGCTGTGCGGGATGGCGCCGCACACGGCGTCGAACATGGTGGTCTTGCCGGCACCGTTGGCGCCGATGACGCCCATGAGCTGCCCCGCCGGGACGGCGAAGGTGACACCGGCGACGGCGACCACGCCGCCGAAGCTGACCTGCAGGTCCTCGACGGAGAGCGCGGGAGTGAGCGAGGGCTTCATGCCTGGGCCACCGCGCCGAGGAACACCGAGCGAACCAGGTCGGGGCGCTGCAGCAGCGCCGCCGGCGCACCGGAGAAGCGCACCCTGCCCTTCTCCATGAAGTGCGCGCGCTCGCAGAGCAGCGCGGCGATGTTGACCGACTGCTCGACCAGCACCATGGTCATGCCGCGGCCGCGGAGGTCGCGAACGATGCCGATCAGCTCCTCGACCACGCGCGGCGAGAGGCCGAGGGTCAGCTCGTCGATGAGCAGGATGCGCGGCTGGCACACCAGCCCCTGGGCCAGGCCCAGCATCTGCCGCTCGCCGCCGCTGAGCACCGCCGCCGGCTGCTCGATGCGACGCTGCAGTGCGGGGAACAGCTCCAGCGCGCTGTCGACGGCGTCGCGCGACGCCTGCTTCTCCTTGCGATGGATCCACGTTGCCAGGCGCAGGTTCTCGCGCACGCTGAGGTTGCCGAACACCGCGCGCCCGCCGGGGACGAGGATGACGCCGCGTCGCGCGATCTGCTCCGGCTGCATGCCGGTGACGTCGTCGCCGTCGTGGAACACGGCGCCGCGGCGCGGCGACTCCAGGCCGGCGATGACCTTGAGCAACGTCGACTTGCCAGCCCCGTTGGTGCCCAGCAGCGCCAGCGTCTCACCGGGGAGCACGTCGATCGAGGCGCCGAAGAGCACCTGGTTGCCGTCGTAGGCGAACTCCACGCCGAGGGTCTCCAGCACCGGCGCGGTGCCGCCGGCGCGCGCGGCGTCGCGGCGGCCGACGATGACCATCTCGCGCGCCGCGGCGACGGCGTCCTCGAACGCGGTGCCCATGGCGCCGACCAGGAGCAGGCCGCCGGCGGCGAGGATGACGCCGGCCAGCGCCAGGCCGGCGCGGTCGCCGTGTCCCGACGTCGTCGCCGCGATCAGCTCGGTGCCCACCAGCGTGCCCAATCCCAGGGCGAACTCCGACCCGGCCAGGCCGGTGCTGCGGATGCGCGGCGGGCACACCATGGCCAGCACCTGGGTGAACGGCGCGTAGTAGATCCCGCCCAGCCCGCTGGCGACCACCGCGGCGACCACCGACAGGGCCAGGTTGTGCGCCACCGCCGAGGCCAGCACGGTGACCGAGGCGGCGGTGATCGAGGCGCCGGCGTAGAACATCTGCCCGCGCACCGTGGTGCTGTTGAGCCGCTGGCCGAGCACGCCGCCCGCGGCCAGGCCGGCGAGCAACGTCACGCCCGACGCGGTGGCGATGGCGCCGCGCCCCAGGTCGCCGATACCGAAGACGTCCTTGAAGAACAGCGGGTACAGCGTCAGCAATGGGATGTAGCCGCCGCCGAGGACGAAGGACGCGATCCACACGCGGCGCAGGGTGCGGTTGAGCCACAGCCGGCGCACCGCGTCACCGAAGCGCACGCTGCGCGCGTCGTCGGACACGCCCTCGAAGCTGCCCCGGCGCGGCTCGCGCAGCATGCCGGTGAGGTACGCCGCGGCGAAGCAGGGAACGCCGACGACGACCACGGCGACGCGCCAGTTGGCCACCTGGGCGATGACGCCGGCGAGGATGCCGCCGGCGATCAGCCCCAGCGGCTGGCCGATGCGGTGCACGGCGAAGGCGCGGGGACGGATGCGCTGCGGGTACCAGTCGGCGATGAGCGACTGCTGGATGGGCAGGTTGGACACCTCGCCGATGCCGGTGCACAGCCGCGCCAGCACGTAGACGCCGGCCACCGGCGCCAGCGCCGCGCCGACCACGGCGAGGCCCAGCGCGATGGCCAGGACGACGACGATGTCCAGCCGCGCCAGGCGGTCACCGAGGAAGCCGACCGGCAGCGACGCGCAGGTGGCCAGGAACCCCGCGCCGCCGGAGATGGCCAGGATGGCGCCGGTGCTGAAGCCGAAGGTGTCGCGCACGTCGGGGGCGATGACGCCGGTCGCCTGCGAGTCGGCGAAGGCCAGCAGGACGATGGCGAAGAGGGCCAGCAGCGGCAGCACCGGCTGGCCCTCCTCGCCCAGCAGCAGGCGCGACATCGAGGTGTGCCGCAGTGCGCGCAACGACGCGACGGCGTTCACGACACCGCCTCCGCGGCGGTGGCGTCCGCGGGCGACAGCGCCGGCGCACCGGGCGCGCGTTCGCGCCGGCGCACGATGGCGCGGACGATGGCGGCGCGCGCGTCGTAGACCACCTGGCCGATGCCGCCCGGCGCGGCGTAGAGCAGCAGCAGGATGCCGACGCCGGTGGCCAGCAGGTCGAGCCCCTGCAGGTTGAGGTCGTTGGCCAATGACTGGATGCCGATGATCAGCCCCGCGCCCAGCGTCGCGCCCACCGGCGAGCCCAGGCCGCCGAACACCACGATGGCGAACAGAGAGATGCTCACAACCGGCAGGAACGCCTTGGTCGCCCCCGCGCCGGCGCCGAGGGCGTTGACCTGGAAGGCGAACAGCCCGCCGGCCAGCGCGGCGATGAAGCCGCTCAGTCCGAAGGCGGCCAGCTTGACGCGCAGCGGCGAGAAGCCGAACGCCGCGCCGCCGGTCTCGTTGTCGCGCATGGCCAGGAGCACACGCCCGCGCCGGCTGCGGCGGAAGTTGACCACGGCGAGGAAGCTCAGGGCGAACACCGCCAGGCAGACGTAGTAGTAGACGCGGTCGTCGAAGCCGTTGAAGCGGCCGAAGATGCTCGGCCGGTCGATGAACGGCGGCAGCCTGACCAGGTCGAGCTGGAACAGCGCGCTGTCGGCGGCGACGGCGAAGCCGAGGGTGACCACGGCGAGCATGTAGCCGCCGATGCGCAGCGCGGGCAGCGCCACCAGCATGCACATCACCGCGCCCACCAGGCCGCCGAACACCAGGGCGACGAAGAAGTCCTGCCCCACCGCGTGCCCCTGCAGGGCCAGGTGGAAGCGCGCCGCGGCGAAGGCGCCGCAGCCGGCGAAGGCCCACTGGCCCAGGGATATCTGCCCGGCGAAACCCGAGAGCACCACCAGCGACAGGCCCACCATGCCCTCGATGAGGAAGGTCTGCGCCTGCTCCAGCACGCTGCCGTGCAGCAGCACCGGCAGCAGGAGCAGCGCCAGTCCCATGAGCAGGCCCGGGCCCCAGCGCAGCGCGCGGATCTCCGGCCACGCGTGCAGCCGCTGCGGGATGGGGCGCACCTCGCGCAGCATGGCGAACGCCGACCGCCCCGCGTCGGCGCGGCGGCCGCGCGCCGAGCCGCGCACCAGCAGGGCGACGACGATGACGCCGAACAGGGTCAGGTCGACGATGCTGTTGCTGCCGGTGAGGAAGAAGATGCCCTGGTCGGCGACGCCCACGGCCAGCGCCGCGGCGAAGGTCACGCCGAGGTTCTCGAAGCGCGCGATGGCCGCCGGCGCGAGGATGCGCAGCAGCACGCCGGGACCGGGGAGCTGGCCGAAGGCGAAGCCCTCGACGTGGGCCAGCAGCAGCGCGGCGAAGCCGGACACGGTGCCGGCCATGACCCACACCAGCGTGGACAGCTTCTTGACCGGGATGCCCATGGAGCGCGCCCGCGCGCTGTCCTCCGCCGCGGCGCGGATCGCCGAGCCCAGCATGGTGTTGCGCAGGAAGAGGAACAGGGCCACGGCGAGCACCGGCGACACCGCAAGGGCGAGGATGGCCGAGCCGTCGAAGGTGGCCACGCCGACGCTGAAGCTGGCGCTGATCGGCGCGGGCACGGCAATCAGGGTGGAGAGCTGGTTGCCGAACCAGCTGGGCATGAGCAGCTGGATGGCGGCGAGGATCTGGGCCACGCCGATGGTGGCCACGGTGAGCACCAGGCGCGGCGCGTTGAAGAAGACGCGCACCACGCAGCGCTCGATGAGCAGCGAGGCCAGCGCCGCGGTGACCAGGGCGATGGCGAACGAGGGAAGCACCGGCCAGTTACGCACCAGGATCAGCTCGGCGGCGAGCACCGCGGTGACGCCCCCGATCTCCGCCTGGGCGAAGTTGATCACCCGGTTGGTGCGGTAGATCAGCACCAGGCCCAGCGACGACAGGCCGTTGAGCGAGCCGAAGACCAGGCCGAGGATGACGATCTCGGCGGGCAGTCGCGGCGCGTGGATGACCAGCGCCCAGGCGAAGAACATCAGCGCACCGGCGGCGACCAGCAGGTAGCCGCTGTCCACCGGCACGCGCGCGGCGGTGGCCTCCACCCAGGCCGCGCGGCGGCTCAGGCTGGCGGTGAGCGCGGCGACGGGGCCGAGTCGCGGCGGTGCGGGAGTCAGCGCGGCGCTCACTGGGTGCGGATGCCCCAGGAGCTCTGGCGCCCCCAGCCGATGCTGGGGTCCAGCGGCCGCCACGTGCCGTGCGGGTTGCCGCCCTTGTACTGCGTGGCGAAGGGGCTGTCGTGGTTGGAGTCCCAGTGCACCAGCTCGTAGTCCTTCCAGGGCGCGAACTGGCCGTTGGCGTACGACGGGCCGACGCCGGCCATGGGGTCGTCGTGCCGCGTGTCACCGAAGGCGGCGCAGGGCGAGCAGTGGGCGACGATGGCGTCGTACCCGTTCTGCGGCGTCAGGTCGGGACCCGCCATCACCAGCATGGTGCCCAGGACCTTGAGCGACTCGTACCAGAGGATGAAGTCGGTGGGCGGCGTCGCGTTGCCCTGCGAGCTGCACCACGCCCTGCCCGCGGCGGTGTCGCACCAACTCTGCGTCGACTGGTCGTAGGCGTTGGTCTCGGCGGCGGCGAAGGCGTTGCGCCAGGCGTTGGGGAAGGCGTCGACGGTGGCGGTGCCGTCGAGATAGCCGAAGTCGGAGACCACGTACTCGGGCCCCCAGTTGGTGCCGCTGGCTTCGGACACGCCCTCCAGGGCGGCGATGGCGTCGCAGATGCAGACCACGGTGGTGACCCCGGCCGACTTCTGCTGGAACTCGATGTTGGCCGCCTGCTGCGCCGCGGTGGAGATGTCCTTCTGGTACTCCTCGTGGCCGGCGGGGTCGACGGCCATGGTGCCGCCGCAGGCCTTGATGTTGCGCACCATCTCGTCGCCCAGCGCGTTCTCCTGCGGCTCGTCGATGTTGACCACCGAGAACACCCGCGGCTTGTTGGCGGTGGTCGAGTCGCCGGTGGCGCTGCTCAGCCTGCCCACCATCTCGTGGCAGACCAGGTCGGTCATGTGCGCCACCGCGGTGTCGCCGCCGACCAGGCTGCTCCAGGCGTAGGGCGCGGTCTGCGCGTTGGCGTAGTACGAGTCGGTGTTCCAGGTGTTCTCCACCGAGATGACGTGGTACTGCGCCAGCACCTGCTGGATGACGTCGCTCGAGCCCTCGCTGCTGCAGGTCACACAGCCGCCGACGGCGGCGAAGTTGCCGTCCTCGTACATCTGCTGCGCCGCCTGGCGGTTGACCGCGTCGCAGAAGGGGCCGCCGTCGTTGGGGTAGGCCGTGGCCACCAGGTCGCGGCCGTAGAAGCCGTGCGGGCCGAGCCGGCCGGCGTACTGCGGCCAGATGTCCTTGGCGTGCGCGTTGAACCAGGGCACCAGCAGGCCCATCGACTTCTGCGGGTCGGGGTTGACGCCGAGCGCCTTGAGGAAGGGCACGATGTTCTGGTCGCCGGAGCACTCGTTGTAGTTCTGCGCCCAGTGGTACGCGATCTTGATCTGGGTGCAGGTGACGCCCAGGTAGGTGTGGCAGGCGGGGTTGTCGGTCGGCGCCGCGCCGCCACCTCCGCCGCCGGCACCACCGCTGGCGGCGGCGGCAGCCGCACTGGCCGACGCGGCGGCGGCAGCAGCAGCGGCGGCACTGGCCGACGCCGACGCGGACGCGCTGCTCTGCGCCGAGGGACCGCCGGCGCCGGCGCCGCCCGACAACCCGCTCCCGCCCGGGCCGCGCAGCGCGGTGGCCCCGCCGCGGCTTCCCGCCGGGCTGGTCGTGGGCAGCGATGGCAGGAACGCCGCCACCGCGACCAGGCTCACGATGGCCGCCGTCACCGGTGCCGCCCGCCGCCACCCGTGGCGCAGCAGCGGCGACACCAAGGTCTGGACCCTGTCGCTCATTCCCAACTCCAACCGTGAATGCCGCGCGCCGGACTCACGCGAGCCCGGCCCGGCCGGCTACTCCCGCATCAGCGCCTGCACTCCGAGCAGGCTGGCCACCACCTCCAGCAGCACCGGCAGGATCTCCGGCAGCCGCTGGGTCGCGTCGCGGCGCACGTAGTCCGCGACCAGCTCGGTCACCGCGCCGACCGCGGCGACGAACATCTCGTCGGGAAGCTCCCGGATGCCCCGGTGCTGGGCGCGCACGTCCTCGTGCCACTCGCGCAGCAGGCCGGCGTAGAGCCGGTGCATCTGCAGGCGCGTCTCCAGCGCCCGCGGCCCGGCGGCGAAGATCTCCAGGATGAAGGTGCGCGCGTAGGCGGGCTCGCCGGCGAGCACGTCGAGGTAGACCTGCAGGGCGGCGCGCAGCCGCTGGGTGGCGTCGCGCGGCGCCCGGCCGGCGCCGGAGACGTGCTCCCAGTGCACTCGCGCACCGGCCTCGTAGGCGGCCAGGAAGCAGTCCTCCTTGTCGGCGAACTGCTCGTAGAAGGTGGCCCGGGACACCCCGGCGCGGGCGGTGACGTCGGCCACGGTGGTGCCGGCGTAGCCCTTCTCGGCCACCGCGGCGACCACGGCTTCGAGCAGGCGGCTGCGCTGCGAGAGCAGGACCACGTCGCGGGCGAGGCGGTGGTGGCCGCGCGGCAGGGTGCGCGGCAGGCGCAGCGGCTCGGCCACCGCGCCGGCCATCGCCGGTGCCAGCGCCAGCTCAGCGCGTGCTTGCCGCTTCATGAATGGAGCCGTACATTAGCGGACGCTCATGTCTCCCACAAGGCTCGAAGACTGCCCGACCCTGCCCGGCGTTGCGCCCGCCCGCGGTGCCGCCGACCCCTCGCCGGCCGCCGGCCGGTGAACGTCTGCTCCCTCGCCGACGCCGCCTTCGCCCGCAACGGCGACTACGAGTCCCTCTGGTTCGAGGGGCGCTGGTACCGCTCCGGCTGGCTGCACGCCGCGGTCACCGCGGTGGCCACCGGGCTGCGCGACCTGGGCGTGCAGCCGGGCGACCGCATCGTGGTCACCATGCTCAACTGCCCCGAGGTGGGCATCACCTACAACGCCGCGTGGCGGGCCGGCGCCAGCGTGGTGCCGGTGCTGTTCCTGCTCACCGCCGAGGAGCTGGCCCACATCCTGCGCGACTCCGAGGCGGTGGCCGTGGTCACCACGCCCGAGCTGCTGCCCAAGGTGCAGCAGGCGGTGGCCCAGGCGCCGTCGGTGCGCCACGTGCTCTGCGTCGGCGGCGCGCCGGCCGAGGGCGTGGTCGACTTCGCCCGGCTCATGGACGCCGAGCCGATGCGCACGCCGCACGACGCGGCCGAGCGCGACGTCGCCGTGATCCTCTACACCTCGGGGACCACCGGCAGTCCCAAGGGAGTGCTGCTGTCGCACGGCAACCTGGTGGCCATGGCCCACAACGCCCACGCCGCCACCGACCTGGGCGACGGCAACGTGGGCCTGGGGGCGCTGCCCCTGTCGCACTCGTACGGCATCACCACCACGCTGAGCAGCACCTTCAACCGCGGCACCGCGGCCATGCTGCGCTGGTTCGACGCCGGCGAGACGCTGCGCCTGATCGAGGAGTTCAACGTCACCGTCACCGCGCTGGTGCCGACCATGCTGGTCTACCTGCTCGACCACCCCGACGCGGCGACGCGCGACACCTCCAGCCTGCGCTGGGTGGTCAGCGGCGGCGCCGCCCTGCCCGTCGAGGTGCAGCGGGACTTCGAGCAGCGCTTCGGCTGCACCGTGCTGCAGGGCTACGGGCTGTCGGAGTCCTCGGCGCAGTGCGCGGTCAACCCCAAGGACGCGCCGCGCATCGGCTCGGTGGGGCGGCCGGTGCCCGGCGTCAGCGTGCGCATCGTCGACGACGAGGGCGCCGAGGTGCCGCGCGGCGAGCTGGGAGAAATTGTCATCAGCGGCCCCAACGTGATGCTCGGCTACCGCAACATGCCCGAGCAGACGGCGCAGGTGCTGCGCGACGGCTGGCTGCACAGCGGCGACGTCGGCCGCGTGGACGAAGACGGCTACCTCTACGTCGTCGAGCGCAAGAAGGACCTGATCATCCGCGGCGGCTTCAACGTCCTGCCCCGCGACGTCGAGGAGGTGCTGCACCAGCACCCCGCGGTCGCCCAGGCGGCGGTGATCGGCGTGCCCGACCGGCGCATGGGCGAGCAGGTGCGCGCCTACGTGGAGCTCAAGAGCGGCGCCGCGGCCACGCCCGACGAGCTGATGGCTTACTGCCGGCAGCACCTGGCCGCGTACAAGACGCCGTCGGCGATCGAGCTGCTGCCCTCGCTGCCGCTCAACGCGATCGGCAAGGTGCTCAAGCGCGAGCTGCGCGCCATGGTCGCCACCCCCGGCGCGGCGGAGTAGCCGCGGCGGTCAGCCGGCGCGCCGGCCCAGTGCGCGCGGGTCGAGGATGACGATGGCGCGGCGGTGCGTGGTCACCCAGCCGCGCGCCCGCAGCGCGCGCAGCGCCTTGTTGACCGCCTCGCGCGACGACGCCGTCCACGCCGCCAGCTCCTGCTGTGACAGCGGCAGGCCGATGCGCACGCTGCCGTCCTCGAGCTGCTCGCCGTGCTCCTTGGCCAGCTCCAGCAGCAGTCGCGCCACGCGGCCGACGGTGTCCCAGGCGGCGAACTCGACGCGCTTGCGGTCGGACTCGCGCAGGCGGCGCGAGAGCGTGCGCAGCAGGGCCATGGCGGCGTCGGGATGCGAGCGCAGGAAGTCGCGGAAGGCGGCGACGGACACCGACACCGCGTCGACGTCGTCGATGGCGGTCACCGTGGCCACGCGCGGCTCGCCGTCGATGGCCGAGAGCTCGCCGAGCATCGAGCCGGCGCCGCGCACCGCCAGCAGCACCTCGCGGCCGTCGGCGGTCTCGTAGCTGACCTTGACCCGCCCCTTCTCCAGCAGCAGCACGTCCTCGGGGTCGCTGCCCTCGAGCACCAGGATGCCGCCCCGCGAGTAGCTGCGCCGGCGGCCGCGCGCGCGCAGGTCGTCGATGTCCTCGTCGGTGAGGTAGGTGTCCGAGCTCGGCGCGGGGGGCGGCGGCGGCACGGCAGGAAACCCTACGACGCGGCGGGCCCGCGGCGCCTCACGCCGGTGTGGCCGGCCGGGGCTGCCGCCTGCGCGCCTGCTCGCGGATCTGCGCCGCCACCTGGGGCATGCCGGCGAGCACGGTGGCGAAGCCGCGCGCATCGAAGACGTACAGGCCCATGCGCTCGCGCGCGACCACCGTGGCCCGGCGCACCGGACGCCCCCGCTCCAGCAGGGCCAGCTCACCGAAGAAGTCGCCCCGGCCCAGCTCGCCGACCGCAGCGCCGTCGACCAGCACGTCGGCGACGCCCTCGACGACCAGGAAGAACTCCAGCCCGGTCCGGCCCTCGGTGGTCAGCACCGTGCCCGCCGGCTCGGTGATCCAGTCGCACAGCCCCGCCAGGCGTTCCAACTCGCGGTTCGAGCAGCCGTCGAGCAGCGGGTGCGCGCGCAGCGCCTCGACCTTGCTGTCGCCCCGACCCATGGCTCCTTCCTCCTCGCCGGCTGACGATGCCCGCACTGTGACGCGCCCGGGGCCCTGGCGTCTGTGACCTGGTTCACACTCGCCACCACCGGCGAATCGTTGCCGCTGTGACGCCGCGGTTGCGACGGGCTCACCGGTACGCCACGGCCCGATCGGGGAGGGGAACCGGGTGCGACACTCTGCGGCGTCGGCTCCCGACAAACGCAAATCCTCCGAGAGGAGGAGACGCAAAGCCACGGGTCTCCACCGGAAAGCGTTCCGCGAGACAGCCGGGCTACCGAAGGAGTCCACCGCGGGGCCGACCTGGAGAACCCCCACATGCTCCCTGGTCGCCGTCCCCGTCGTTTGCCTGCGCGCGCCTCCGCGCCCGCTCCGTCGAACGCCTGGACACGCCGTCGCGTCGTTCTCGGCGCCGCCGCCGCCCTGCTGGCCGGGGCCGGCGCGGTGGCCACCGGCGGCCCGCGCACGGTGCACGCCAACGCCACCTTCGACCAGGTGCTCTTCGGCCTGATCAACCAGGACCGCGCCGCCGCCGGCCTGCCGGCGCTGCGCTGGAACACCCAGCTCGGCTCGATCGGCGAGAACGCCAACTACGGCGGCTGCGGCTTCACCGTCGCCGGCCGGTCCCAGGACATGATCAACCGCAACTACTTCTCGCACACCATCTGCGGCACGCAGAACGTGTTCAACGTGATGTCGGCGGACGGCGTGGGCTACCGCTCGGCGGGCGAGAACATCGGCTGGGAGAGCGGCTACACCGATCCCACCCAGGCGGCGCAGTACCTCAACCAGCAGTTCATGAACAGCACCGATCACCGCGCCAACATCCTCAACCCCAACTACACCGACGTCGGCGTGGGCTCGTGGTCGACCGCCCCGGGACAGTCGTGGACCGGCGCCGGCGGCGCGCTGAGCAACGTGTTCATGGCCAGCGAGGAGTTCGCCCAGCTGCCCACCGCGTCGACCAGCACCAGC
>Ga0207664_10001212_pt1 | contig 17120 bp, 26 predicted proteins | sample LARL83metaG_FD_184349 | JGI IMG/M metagenome (GOLD analysis project Ga0207664, IMG submission 184349) | Corn, switchgrass and miscanthus rhizosphere microbial communities from Kellogg Biological Station, Michigan, USA - LAR L8-3 metaG... | ecosystem: Host-associated > Plants > Roots >... | reverse complement strand
GCAAGCGTGTCGAGCACGTCGAGTTTAGTAACGACGAGCCAGTTGGTGCCGTTGATCATCCCGGAATAGCGGAGCAGTGGCAGGTCGAGCCACCCGGTACGGCGGGGACGTCCGGTCACAGCACCATATTCGTTGCCGCGCTTGCGCAGGCTGTCACCGACCTCGCCCTTGTCTTCGCTGGGGAATGGTCCTTCGCCAACTCGGGTGCAATAGGCCTTCGTGATGCCGATGACCGAGGTGATGGCATTCGGCGCTACGCCGGTGCCAATCACGGCGCCACCCGAAGTTGCGCTGGAAGACGTCACGAACGGATAGGTTCCGTGATCGATGTCGAGCATAGTTCCCTGCGCGCCTTCGAACAGGATCGACTCCCCGCCTTTCAGCGCCTGATTTAGAAGAACCGCCGTGTCGCACACAAACGGGGCGACTTTCTCCGCCGCCTGCGCATATTCGGTGTACATCTTGTCGGCGTCGAGCGGTTCGGAGTTGAAGAGCGCATGCGCGATCATGTTCTTTTCGCGGACGGCGTTCTCGATGTGCTTCTTTAGCAGTTGGAGGTCAAGGAGATCGGCGACGCGCAGGCCACGACGGCCCATTTTGTCTTCGTAGGCGGGACCGATCCCGCGGGAAGTAGTGCCGATCTTCACGCGTCCAGGCGCATTCTCGGCGGCCAGTTCGATCATGCGGTGGTAGGGCAGGATCACGTGTGCGCGGTTGGAAACGAAAAGGTGGCCGTCGACTTTCACGCCCGCATCGCGCAATGCGCCAACTTCCTTCAGAAAAGCGAGCGGATCGAGGACGACACCATTGCCAATGACGCTGCGGCATCCGGCGCGCAGGACGCCGCAAGGAACAAGCTGGAGAACAAACTTCTTGCCCTTGATGATGACGGTGTGGCCGGCGTTGTGTCCGCCAGCGTAGCGGGCCACGACGGTAAAGTTCTCCGACAACACGTCAACGATCTTGCCTTTGCCCTCGTCGCCCCACTGGGCGCCAACGATCACCGCGGTCTTGCCTTTTTTCACGTCCAACTCCGTTCAGGGAAATATCAAGCAGGCAGATTCGCTGCGCTGCGCCCGGGGTCGCACACTCCTCGCCCGCGGGAAGGCCGGAACAAAAAATTCTAGGGATAAATAGCGGAGAAGTTGTGTACGAGTTATTTTATCGTGCTACGTGGGGAATGGCAACGCGAGGGGGACGCCCGTCCGGCGGGCATTTTCTCGGGTAAGATGACATTGAGACCGCTCGTCGAGGAGGCTCTGATGAAGAAGGTTTTTCACTTCGACGCTCCGCGTGAAAAATATCATTGCGACGCAGCTATCCTGTGGTGCTTCGACAACCGCTTTGAGCTGGGGTTTCGAAAGTTCTTGAAGCGTATCGGCGTAATGAATTCCGATCCCATCAAGATTGCCGGGGGAGCAAAGTGCATGGCGTCGCCCGAGCATGAATCGGACCGCGAGTTTGTGCTGGATCAGATTCGGAAGTCGATGAAGTTGCATGGCACACGGCGGGTCATTTTGATGGTGCATTCGGATTGCGGCGCTTACGGCGGACTTGCGGGAGCCTTTGGCGGCGATGCGGCGGCCGAGGCCGAACACCACGAACGCGAACTCCAGCGCGCAGCGGATAATCTGCGGGCGGCAATCCCGGGCATCAAAGTGCAGGGATACTTCGTGGATTTTAACGGCATCTGGGACGCGGAAATTGGAGGGGGAGAGAAAATCCCCGCGGCAGCCTGATGCCGAAGTTCGAAAAACACATTTTCGTTTGCGGGAACCAGCGCCCAGCAGGCCATCCGCGGGGATGCTGCGATCCCAAGGCTGAGGCTCGGCTGCAAAAACTGTTTAAACAGAAGTTGGCTGAGCGCGGATTGAAAGGCAAAGTGCGTGCCAACCAGGCCGGATGCCTTGATCAATGCGAGCACGGGCCGAATATTGTGGTGTACCCGGACGCGATCTGGTATGGACACGTTACTGAAGCCGACGTGGACGAGATCATCGAATCGCATATTGTCGGCGGGAGGCCGGTCGAGCGTCTCAGGCTGGCGGATTCGTGCCTCAACACGGATTCCTGCGAGCACCGCAAGCCGAAACCTTAGGCCGCTTTACTTTTTTCGCCACGCCCCTTAACTTTTTTCCATGCCCGCTTACTTTACTCCGGAACTCTTCCGTTTTCTTGCCCGCCTCAAGCGCAACAACAATCGCGACTGGTTTCTTGCGCACAAAGATGAATTCGAGACTCATGTACGGCAGCCAGCCCTGAGATTCATCACGGACTTCGCCGGGCCGTTGTACGCAATCACGCCGTACCTGGTCGCCGATGCGCGGCCGTCGCGGGGTTCGATGTTTCGCATCTACCGTGACACGCGTTTTTCTAGTGACAAGCGTCCCTACAAAACGCATATCGCCATGCGCTTTTCCCATCGGGGCAAAGACGTTCACTCTCCCGGGTTTTATCTGCATCTGGAGGCTGGGGGATGTTTTGCCGCGTCGGGTCTGTGGCATCCGGAGCCGCCAACTTTGCTGAGAGTGCGGAATGCGATCGTGTCGCGACCCAAGGAATGGCGCGCCGTCAGAAAACTTCTGAACCGGGACGACGCCAGCAAGCTCTCGCGTCCGCCGCGTGGCTTTCCCGCCGACCACGAATTCGTCGACGACCTCAAACTCCGCGATCTGGGAAGCGCGGTTGAGTTCTCCGACGAGCAGGTGTTCAGTCCAAAGTTTATGGCGACGCTCGGGACCAGTTGCCGCAAGATGTCTCCTTTAGCCGCGTTTCTGAGTAGTGCGCTTGGGCTGGAGTTCTAGAGGCAGAATGACTGGTAGGCGCGGCAGGAATCGAACCTGCAACCGCCGGATTAGAAATCCGATGCTCTATCCGTTTGAGCTACGCGCCCGCGTTGAATCTAATGCACTTGCTTTGTTGCTTGTGACTGCGCCATCTGGTTTTGTGCGGCTTTTGTGCGGTTTTCCGCTTGGAACGCTTCCAGCCGTTGCTGACTTCGCAGCTTGTCCTCTCGCGTCGTAATTGCATAGCGGCGAAACATCGCGGAGGTTTCCCAGCCCATCTCTGCCATGATATCCGACTCCTGGGTTCCTGACGCGCGTTTATCTCTCGCGGAGGTTCGTCGAAAACTGTGGAACAATTTGACACCGGCGGCCTTCGCAATACGTCGCCACGGATACCGGAATCCGTCCTCGTCGAATGAGAACACGGGAGCGTTCTGTTCGCGGTTGGCGAGCAGCGGGTGGACGATTAGCTTAAGGTTTTCCGTGAGCACTCCTTCCCGCGGTTGGCCATTCTTCGAAGTTTCAATTCGCACGGTGCCCGCCAGCAGATCAAAATCACTAACGCGAAGCCCGAGCAGTTCACCGCGGCGCCATCCGAGCGCATACGCCAGTTCTACGAATGCGCGGTACTCATGGCCTTCCGCGGATGCAGCCGCGCGGATCGTATCAACCTGTTCGGGAGTGAAAAACTCAAGGCGAGCGTTGTCCTCTTTATCGAGTTTGAAGATGGGAACACGCCCGACCTTCGGCGGGTCGCTGGCGGCCGCTAGTTTGTACGCGCGACGAATAACCTGTAGCTCGCGGTTCACTGTCGCGACAGCGGGCTTGTCGTCTTCGGCGAATCGCGAGGCTTTGTACTGATTCAGCATCGAGGTAGTAAGCGCGAAGGCTGGAATATGCTCGAATGTGCTTTTGAGATGCAACTCCCAGCGCGCCTTCGTATCGGCCGCGAAGTTCGTCTTCCGACGAGCTTCGTAGTCCTTCCGAAGATCCTCTATTAGCGTGCCGATTGTCACTTTCCGGTCGCGCGGCTCTATCCAGGTATCGGATTGCGCTTTTGCCAGCTCGCGGCGCAGCATCTTGCGGGCTTCGGATTTCTTGTGAGTCTTAGCGGACATTCGAACGTCCTGGCCGAATCGGTTAAAACGAAGCCAGTAAGAACCGCCGTCGAGTGAACCTTCTACTGTGCTACCTCGCCAATAGATTTTGCCTTCAGTATCGCGCATGATGTACCCCCATGTGCAGGATAAATCCGATGCTGTACGTACGGAATAGCACCGACGTTTGGTTACCAGTGGTTACCAGAAAAATGCTTCCCTCCGACTGCAAAAGTTTGTCCCGATGCCAGAGTTAACCCTTTTAAATCCGAGGTCACTCGTGGCATCTGGCGTGCTTTCTTAAGGGCAGACTGCACCGCCTAGGGTTGATCGAAAGGCCGTGGGCGGCCAAAAGTGATTCGCTGTAACGCTGAAAGTTTTTAGGATAGGGGAGCTGGCAAACAGCTTTGCGGATGAAATAGTGGCCGCACAACGTCTCTCTAAGAGACGGACGCCCACAACACCGGCGTGTAGATGGGGCAAGCATAAATCGGCCAAGAGCCGCCTTGTTCCATAGACCCACGACCCAGCGTGAATCTCCTGAGCAGCCAGGAGATTCGTGTGTCCGATTCACTCTCAGATCACCTTTCAAAGTTAGATCATTGCCTTCAGGCGCCAGAACTGGCGCGCATCTTAGGCGTCCACAAAATCACTGTCTACAAACTCGCCGCGGCCGGTGAGATTCCGTCTTTCAAAATCGCGTCATCTGTCCGCTTCGATCCCCGAGCAATTGCACGGTGGATTCGTGAGAAGGCGGTGACGCATGCTTAGCCAAAGCGACATCACCAAAACCGCCCCGTGGAAAAGCTGTGTCATCCGTACACGGATTTATTTCGACAACAAAGGATGTCGTGAGAGCCTCACCCGCAATCACAACGAGGCTCTGTATCACGCCAACCTGAATTGGCATCGCGAGTGTCAGGGTGAGGTTACCGCGAACCACCAATCCAATCCTCTCCGTCAGTACTACGACGAGGGAATGCGAATCACGGGCAGCAAGGATGCCTTGGGGTTTCGCTTTAACAACGTGAAGGAGATGCAAACAGCTGCCGCCGAACTTGAGCAGCAACCAGAGCCGATCTCCCAACTCTGCGCCCTTCGGCTGCACCTGGCCTGCACAGGCTGGGATAGAGATAAGGTCGCCGAGTACCTAGGTCTCAGTCGGCGGCAGCTACGCCGTCTTGACCAGCGCGTCGAGAAAGTTTGCGAGATGCACGAACCGCGGAACCGCTTCTATCAGGTACCGCTCACTAGGAAGCGCAAGCCGCGGGCAGGCTGGGCACTGGAGATCCTGCAACGGTTCCTCAAATTAAAAACTGAGGTAAAGGCTGCAAATTCAAGGGCTTAGACGAAATAGTTGTCAAAACTGGTATATGGGGGAGAAGAGCATATGGAAAAACCGAACTGGCAGATTGTGATTGAACCGAACGGTCAGGGCTTCGTTGTGGACGTTGCCGTTTACGACAAGTCGGCACGGAAGCAAACCGACCGGATTTTAGACGCCTTGGAACCAATCCTCGCCGCGCCCAAGAGGTAGCACGCGCTAAGGCCGTCGCGAAGAACACGGCCAAAACAAAAGCCGCAAGGGGCAAACGAACAAACGCACCAAACACCGAAACGAAATGAGGAAGAAATGGAAGCACTATTTGGGTATGAGAACGCAACACTGACAGACGTGGAATTTATTGTTGAGCGGATCGAAGCCCTGAGAAAGTACCAAACCGAAACAGGCTTCCGGACCACCCGCTCTCAAACCTCTATCCTAGGCAAGCTCCAACCGGAAGTTCTGGCCGAAGTGGTGGTCAAGCTCCAGGGGGCCCAATGAAGGCGGCCGAGAAGTGGATTCCCTGCACCGCCACGTTCCCAGACTACGAGATTTGCCTTGGCCCGACGATCGCCGTTAAGCGGAACCGCGGCATCAGGGGTTCATACAAAGGAAAGATAGTCTCGATTCAGCATTACAAAGGACAGTTCTGGGCCACACTGTACGACCGGTTCGGAAAGGCCAAGCGTGTCAACATCCTCGACATGGCAGGCTGGGCATCGGCAGCAGAGTGGAAACGCAAGGGCGGCAAGTCGAAGCCCAAGGCGGCCACGCTCGACGAGCCGAAGCCTGAGCGGAAGTGGATAGCGGCATCTCAACCGTCAGCCCCAACACCCCTGCCACCCACTAGGGAGCAGATCCGGGCTTGGATGCTCGATGTCCAGGGAGATGAATTCATGCTCGACCACATCAAACACCGAAAACTGGCGGAGTATAAGAAGATGCTGGCGGACGCTGGAGAACCGGGCGTCCCGACAGATGCTGTAACTCCAACACCGCCCACATCGGAAAGCCCCATAAACACTGAGGCAAAATGATGGCTAGTGTTAGAGTTCGAGAAATAGCCGCATAAACATTGACTGTCTGCCTTCGGGAACTATCACTATTACATGTAATGTAATGAGTATGGATGCCCTCCTATCCAGTCGGGCACCATACAAGAACCAAACCAAAAGGGATGGCACCGCCTAGTAGGTGCCGCCCCTCCCTAGCCGCGGTCCCTTATCTAATCGGCTTTACGCCAACGGTTATGGTCGCCGAGAGTCGAGCACCGCCAACGCGCCCAAATAGAACTTGCGTTGTGACTCCGCGATTGGCGATGGGAGATTCTCCCGACCCCTTAATCAAGTCCGGGGCCGAAGATAGTACTTTCTTGAGTTCCTCAACCAGCGCCTTGTCTGGTCCGTCTACGAGAATGCCAAAGGAAACTGAGCCAGCGGGCTGCATGGTAAGACGGTTGTCTTGGATAGGAATTTTAGATTTGGATAGCGCGTCGAACACTTGCGTCGCGAGGACCAATCCCTCAGTGTCGTTTGCGTATGACCTTATTTCAACAACGGGGTTAGAAAAGCCTGTAAGTGCCGCCAGAGTCCTTGACTGTTTTTCGCTCAAGCGGCGGGGAGCAATCGCAGCTTCCAGTGCGAGATTTTTTTGTGTTAGATCAGCAGATTCCTTCTCTAACCTACTTGCGCGCTCGTTGGCCTGAGCCGCACCTCGGTTCGATTCAGAAATTCTGAGGTCGGCATCCGTTTTGTAACGGGAAAGTTCCACGTCCTGTAAGCCGGCCAGTCGGGTTCCGGTAAACCAGGAGGCGACCACGAATGCGGCGGCGAGCAGGCCCAACACGGCAGCGCAGGCCAACACCACGGTGTTGATCCGACCCACGCTTTCAACGGAGTTCCACCAGGGCGCCATTAAAGAATCGCCGTCTCCAGCCTGCCTTTGTGGTTTGTATCGTACTTGCACTTGGCCGCACGTTCAAGGTCGTTGAAACGCCATTTTTCACTCTGAGACCGTCTTCCGTCTTGGATTGGCAATCCGACGCTACCCGTAAACACCTTTAGAATGTGCTTGATACGCTGATTTGTGCGGACTTTGTGCGGGTAAAAACGCCCATCTTGAGGCCGGTTTGAGCGCATCTTGAGGCCATCTTGAGGACCCGAGCCCCCATGCTCAACATGGCCTCAAGTTTGGAAGCCGTTGACCCCGTGGGACTTGCAAGCACGTTCCAGGCGGGCCAGCCGGTCGGGCGGGCACCTCTTTTTCCCAGGAGTTCGAGGCGTCGTGGTGTCCGCCAACCCCTTCCCAGCCGGCCGGCACGGCCAAGCCCTAGCAACGAGTTTTGAACACGAACAGGAGACGAAACAGTGAGGTATCAATACCGCTTTACCAAAGACGAGAAACGCCAACTGGCCGCCGCTAACCGCGTCATAGACAACCCAGCCGCCCCGCCGCGGGAGGTCAACGCCGCGCTTCGACACATCCAGCGGATCCAGGACGTGGCAGAGAGCCGAGCTTTTGACGGCGCCGTATCCTCCGCCGAGCCCGAGCCATCCGTGGCCGACTTGGTATCTGCCCTTGAAAAAGCCGAAAAACAGCCCTCGCAAGTGCAACAAAACAAAGGGGCGGAAAACGCCCCAGACCCGATAAACGCCGTCCTAGCCCCGCCTGAGCCCGCCAAGGCATCGGAGGTCATTCCAGAGCCCCAAGGCCCTCCTGTGGCGTTTTGCGGCTTTTGTTCGACGGCCGGCAACTGGAACACCGCATCGGGCGGCGTCATTTTGTGCCCTACCTGCTTTGCAAAGGTCTGTGCCGCCGATATGCGGGCGGCCTCTGCCGCCTCTTTGGCCCGCCAGGATCGGGGCTGGCTTTACGAGAAGGGCATTGACCCAAACATCAACGACCTTGGCACCGTCCGCGGGATGAGTAGCGACTACCGGAACAGCGTCGAGATATGGCGAACGCAAGCCCTTGAGGACGCCGATCGCCGAGACCGCGAAGCCGCCGAACAGTCCCAGGCAGAAGCCCAATACAACCGAGTCCGCGCCGACTTCATTCAGCGAGGCGGCAAACTTTAAAAGGAGAACCAATGAAAGCCACAGAACCGTTTTGTGATTGTCAAGGATGCAAAGACCGAACCCAGGAACGACTCCGCACCGCCGACCCCAGCGCCTTGAGACATATGATAGGCGCCCTCAAAGCCCACCTGGCCGATATGGATAAGCGAGAGAAAGAGGCGAACCGTGGTTCTTAATCCCATCACCTTGGCGGACGTTGAGGCCTTCCTATCCCAGAAGAAGCCCAAGCCCGAACCCACTGTGCCGACACTCCGCTTTGACCTACCGCCGCTCACCGACGCCGACATTGTGAAATCCGTTAGCGGCGAGGGCGGGCCCTGGCGGAGTCTCCAGGACGTTTACCGAGAGAGCATCGAGGAAAAACGCGCCAAGAAACTCTCCGACCTCTTCGACATGACGCCAATTCCACCGCCAGATTTCGAGTCGGAGGACTTATGACCCGCCCTTTTTTTCACAGCCCGCCGACACGGTGGTCAGAGGCTTACAAAGAATGGCTTGCTTACTCGGAAGCCAACAACGAGGAAAGGAAGAGTGGATGGAAAAAATTAAGCACCCTGGCAGTCGTCCTCTCCGGCGAAACCGAATCGGCATTCTTGCCGAAGTGAAGACGTGCCAACGTGCCGCCGTCTACTACTCCGACGGTGATTGGAAGAACACCACCACCACCGTCAAGCTAATCAAGGAACGCTAACACTTTTGTACGTACATTCGCGGTATCGTCCGCTCAAAACGATTGCAGTTAAGGAGCCGCACTATGAGAGTCACTTTGTCCGAAAGACAGTTCAGTGAACAGATACGCCAGCTCGAAGGACTAGGGCCGGAAGTCACAGTAGAGGAGATTCAACACCGCATTGACAAGTACGCCCGCCGACTGTTTGACCATTTGCGGGGCTTCGGAATCCAAATGTTGCAGCACGGGTTCAATGTGAGTGGCACTCTTTGCACAATGTCCGCGTCACTGAAGCAATCGTGGGATGAAGAGAGCGTGCAAATGCGAATCAACGGGCTGGCAATGCTGGCGCCCGTATCGGTCTCTCTGGACCAGCCCGACTTGTCCGCCTTCGTCACCAATCCCGTCATGTTGGCCAGCATGATTGACAACTGGGGCGCCTTCGAGGCATCCCTGCAACGAATCCTTTTACACGAAGTCCGCCCCGCCCTTGAGAACACCGCCCGGCAACTTATGTCCGTCCCCACAGCACCTCCGTCCAACGACTTCGAGCAGGAGGTTTTTAACCTGGAGTACGAGGCTTTCCTGGCGGCGAGTGGAAAGAAAGACCCGCTGGCAAAGCACAACGCCATAGAGGAATTCAACCGGCGAGAAGCGGAGCAATTCGCCGCCCAGCAACAGGCCGCCAAGGATGCGATCTGGAATCCTCAAGATTGACTTTCCCGTGCCTCCTTCACGGGAACGCAGTGCTGAGTGTCACTGCGAGGGGCGGTGAATTGCGTAGTCACCGCCTCACAAGTTTCTCCATGCCGAATGAGGGCGGAGGTCAGTTGTAAAAATCACAACGTCGGCAATGCCGATTAGAAAAGAGCAACACAATGGGTTACAAAAAAGCAGCAACGCACCACAGAGATGAAATTTCGGGCTTGCATGTCCACAACGATGTTCCGGATGGTGAGCACAGTGTGAACGAGCTGAGAGCCCGCAACGATGCCCGTCAAGCCGGCATCAATGAAGCCACAAAGCAGGACTGGCCAGCCAATATGACCTCATCCAACCCCGAGCACAGCGACCCGAGTTTGGGCAATGCGTTTTCGAGACTGCCGCGGCCGAGTGACGCAGTAGTGGGAAGCCTCGACACTTACGGAGGCGGACAGACGGCCACGCACAAGGTAGGCGGGCCGGCACAAAGGAACCAACCGCCGGTCAAGGGCATCCAGCCCGCAACGAAGAGCCGCGGCTAAAAGCGAAAGGCCCAGAGTTCCACGCTCTGGGCCTTCACTTCCTCAGGAGAATAAGCATGCAATTATTCGAAGTTCCGAAGACTGCGGTTATAGGTTTTTTCATTATGGTATCGGTCTTTGCCGCAAGAAAAATTACATACCAGCTTTACAGTTGGTTCCCCAACGTCGGGCGGGTGTATCAATTTATTCGGCAGAGAGAATTTAAGTTCTATTGGAGACGCCGAGCTGATTTCTCTGTTGTGCAACTTCTGAGGCTGTACGTGCTTCGGATAGTGACTCGCCTCGATGAATGCCTCCCCGTCATCGATTGTGAGCGGCAAGCCGCCAAGGCTCAGAACTTTCACGACAGCCTCGTTAACAGCAAGATTCGAGGTTGGCACTATCGATACATCAACCCGAAAGCGTGGCCTGTCCTTCTCTTTAGACGTTGCAAGACTGTGCTGCTCGCGTTTTTCCTTCCTCAAAAGAATAAGGTAGTCAATAAGCTTGAGGCCCGAACCGCCCGTAATAGACCCTAATGCGAACGATATCCAATTGAAGTCCATCGATTCCCCAATAGCGCACTTGTGCAGCTTTTGTGCAGAACTCCGACTAACTAGGGCTAACTATACCGGATAATCCTCGTTGAAAAATAAGGGGCTTAGAAATAACTCCAAGCCCCTCAATACCCCGTTTTTCGATTAGAAATCCGATGCTCTATCCGTTTGAGCTACGCGCCCGCGCTTTTATCATACTAAGGTATCCTCGCTCCCTCAAAGCTCACTGAAGCCTTGCGAAGGTTTAACATACTGCGATGCCGATCACGATTTCTCAAGCGGAACAGGCCCGACGCAACATTGCGGCGCTCGCTGTGCGAACGCCGCTGGTGCGCTGTAACATCGACGATCCTGCGGGTTTGTACCTGAAACTGGAAAATCTGCAGCCGATTGGGTCGTTCAAAATTCGTGGAGCCGCCAACGTTACCGCGCTCACACCGCGCGCGGAGTTGGATCGTGGAGTGCTCACCGCATCGGCGGGCAACATGGCGCAAGGCGTCGCGTTCTGTGCACGACGTCTCGGTATTCCCGCGACGATCATCGCTCCCGACACTGCTCCGGCAACTAAGACTCTCGCCGTGGAACGGATGGGCGGACGCGTGATCAAGGTTCCGTTCGCCGAGTGGTGGAAGACCTTCGAGACGCGGTCCTATCCAGGTGTGAACGCAACGTTCATTCATGCCTTTAACGATCCGCACGTGATGGCGGGTAATGGCACGATCGCGCTGGAACTGCTCGAAGACTTGCCGGACCTGGAGGCGGTCGTGATTCCGTGGGGCGGAGGAGGTTTGTCGTGCGGCATTGCGGCGGTATTGCGGGCACTCGTTCCTAAGGTGCGCATCTATGCCGCCGAGATCGAAACTGCGGCGCCGTTGGCAGCGTCGCTCGCGGCAGGAGAACCGCGAACCGTCGAATACCAGCCGTCGTTCGTGGATGGCATCGGGAGCAAAATGGTATTCGCAAACATGTTCGAAGATGCGCGGATGCTTCTCGACGGCTCGTTGGTAGTGACACTCAAGGAAGCCGCACACGCTTTGAAACTGGTAGCCGAGCGAAACCGCATCATTGTCGAGGGTGCGGCTGCTTGCGCGGTGGCGGCTGCTCTGTCGGGACGCGCCGGGTCCGGCAAAGTTGTCGCGATCGTATCGGGCGGGAATATTGATCTCGATAAGTTCGGCGCCATCGTTGGGCAGAGCTGACAAGACTGATCTCACAGCCGCGCGGATGCGTCGCACTCGATAATGTTTTCCTATTATTGATCTGCTCATCGGCGCCCCTATAATCGTGCGCACTTCTGTTGGGGTTCGATTGGTCTAGACCGCTGTTGGAGTCGTGCGTCTGGATTGGGCCAAAGAAGTGGAAGGTGCGCAACGCATGAGTTTCAGGCTGGGTCCGCGGGTCCGAAAGATTTTGTTAACAGTTCTCGTTGCGGTGGCTGTCGTCTACGCCACTTTCGGAATCTTCATGTGGCACACGATGCGCAAGCCGCCGGAAGATTTTGCGCGCGTCATGGCGAAGATGCCGGGACCGGTCGTTTTCCTTCTCTTCCCTTTCGAGACTTTTTGGATGCATGCTCGCGCTGGCACGCTGCAAGTCGGCGACGCCGCCCCGGACTTCTCGCTGCAGAAGCTGGACCACACGGGATCGGTTCAACTCTCCGCGATGGTCAAGCAGCAGCCAGTGGTTCTGGTTTTTGGCAGCTACACTTGACCTCCGTTTCGGCGGGAGGCTCCCGCCCTGAACAAACTCTACGAGCAATACGGAAATCGCGTCGCGTTTCTGGTCGTGTACATCACTGAGGCGCATCCGAGCGACGTATGGCAGATGGAAAGCAACGTCAAAGAAAAAGTAGTCTTCGCCAGCCCGAAGAGTGAAGAAGAACGCGCCTTCGTCGCGGGAGCGTGCGTGCGGAAACTGGGCATCAAATTTCCTGCCGTGCTCGACGAGTTTGGCAACTCGACCGAACAGGCCTACACCGGCTGGCCCGATCGCATTTATCTAATCGACGGACAGGGCAAGGTCGCCTATAAAAGCAAGCCAGGCCCCTTCGGCTTTAAACCAGATTTGCTGGCTGCGGCGCTGGCACGAGTGAGCGTGACCCAAGCCAAACAGTAGAGCGAGCACCCGAGGCAGGTAGATTTTCACTTCCAGGTATTGGTCGGGAGAGGCTACGGGCTCTTTTGGAATTATGCGTCGTCGTAGTGTCGAAGGTTGGACTCAAACGCTTCCAGTTCAATATCAACCCGATCGAGCATCTCGTTGAGTTGTTGCCGGTTCTGAACTGCCGGTGAAGAGCCGAGCCAACGGACGATCACATCCCGTTGCCACTGAAGTTCCATCAACTTCTGCAGCGCCTTATGAGGTTCTCTTGATGATTCGGTAGCCATATCTATCCGCTTTCGGCCTGAAGACCTCACGTGACAACACTTTCGTTCACTGAAACGACGCGACCATTATGTCGGTGTACGGGACGGCACACCTGGTTACGCTCGCTTAAACATGCGATAACCCGAGAGCAGGATCAGCGACCCTACGATCGCAATGAAGAAACTTCGGAAATTGAAGCCGCTTACGGTCCCCATTCCCAGCAAGTCGGCAATAAATCCACCGATGATCGCTCCGGCGATCCCAATCAGGATAGTGACGATCCATCCGCCGGGATCCTTGCCGGGCATTATGAGTTTGGCGAGAGCTCCCGCGATCAAACCGAAGAGAACCCACGAAAGAATCCCCATTGCTCCCTCCTCGAGTCTTGGTCTTTGGAGGAATGATCAGGCGGGCCTATAAGTCGCACAACTCGGAATATCCCCAGTTTGCCGCAAAAAATATACGAGCATGAGATTGCTCAACCGAGGATTGGATTGTTCAGATTGAAGGGGAGAGTCTCATTGTAAGGCGGCGTGCGAGTCAAATCTCACTGCGAATCGACAGATGAATGTTCGGCACACATTTGTCTAAAAATCTCGCTGTCTTCTTTGTTGGAAAAGTAATTTAGTGGGAATCCGCAGAGAATATCAACCTCATAACATTGTTTCGTTAGTTGGCTGCAGAGTTGCTCGATCTTCAGGGCGGCATCTGCTTTGCCCTGCGCCCACAAGGTCGACGCGCATTCTCCGCAGATTGCCACTAGAGGCCGCTCCTTTCGAGTCGCCTTGGCCGCACAAGAAAGCAAATCGCGCACCAAAGCCATAAATCGGCCTGGGTCGGGAGAATCGTTCACCATGACTCTGGATAGGACCTCGGAAACATCGAGGGATTGGTAACTCCCTTTTTCGATGGCAGCGCCTGCGTCGAATCCATGTCCCTGCAGTTGCTGGACGATTCTGCTCCTATGAGTCTCGGTAGCAACCACGATAGCCGCATTGCCGCTCCTCAAAGCAGGTTCTATGAAGCGGGCGAAGCCCGCCACAAAGGAAGCATCGTCTGAATAAAATTGAACCTCGTGGCCACGTGCGAGCCTGGCTCGGGCGGGTTCTGATGCAGAGCCTAGTGACGTGAGGCCAGGGCTCCTCCTCAGGCGCTCGCTGATAAACTCGTTTCCCTGAAGAACCGCCTCGACAGCAGCCAACAGCTCAAATCCGGCATTTGCTTTGAAGACATAGCCTCGAGCCCCCAAGTTGAACGCTTCCTCCACTGCAGCGGCATAGGATTCCTGCGTGAGAAAAAGTATTTTCGATTCAGGAGAAATTTTCCGAATGCGCCGAGCGGCATCGATTCCGTTCAGACCAGGAAGCCCGATGTCGAGGATAATCAGGTCAGGCCGCAGCTCCTCGGCTTTCTGTACCGCCTCCAAGCCATCTGACACCTCGGATACTACTTGCAAATCTGCCCTCTTTTGAAGGGTTGCGGTGATCAACCGCCGAAAAGGCTCGAAATCCTCCACTACCAAAACACGGATCATTGACACCAATCCACCACCCTTTTCTTCGCCGTATGGAGTTTAGTTGGAGAACACAAACCGTACCGTAGTGCATCACACGCTTAGAACGCAGCGATCAAGTGCTCGCCAACCTCTCGCAGAAAACCTGAGTCATTCGCGGTGGGAAAACCAGAAAAACTCTGCGACCTTAAGGAGGCGAAATTTGTACTGATGCCGTCCAGTTCCGGAAACACATTGAGCCTAGACTCGTCAGCCGAGAAACAAAATGGCCCAAGTGGGCCTAAGGCAGGCACTCAAGTGCTTCCGCTCAAGATCTGCTTATGAAAGACTCTCCAAGTCGTTCCTTCCAAAGAACTGCGTCTGAACAGTCGGGGAGAGGTAAAGCCCCAAGAGTAGCCCACGAGAAACGCTTCCTTAGGGCACCGGCTTGCAGGCCGTTGGCTTGAAATTAGGGTAAGACCGCAGCGTAGTGCTGCGGAAGAAAAATCGTCGGCCATCGCGAAGTTTTTCTCCAGAACTGAGAGTTTCCACAGTGTTCCATCGGCAACAACAAAGCGACACTATCGTTCTTACAGTTCGAAGCGCTTTCTGTTCACTAGGAGATGCATGAGTGCCGTAGCGAAGATCGGAGCACGCCCATTCGCCGTCGCGACGGTTCTTGTTGTTGGCAATGACCCCGAGGTTGAGGCTCTCCTGCTCCGCATTCTTGATCCGGGATCATGGGCGATTCAGCGAGCGGCCGACAACGCCGCAGCCTTTCTCCTGGCACAGAAGAAGGGTTTCGATCTAATTCTGACTAGCCAGAAGACTTCCGGTCGAGAAGACATCGAACTTCTTCGGAAGATCAGGCGCGTGCGCCCTCATACTCGACTGATCATCTTGACCGATGAGAGCACGCCGTCGGACGTGATCGCGTCGATGCGGGAACGGGCGTTCAGCTATTTCTCGAAGCCGTTCTCCATGAACGCCTTAGCTGCGATGATTCGGATGGCTGTCGAAGAGCCCTGTTGGGATGACGGCATTGACGTTCTCTCCGCAACACCAGAATGGATCCGCATCCTTGTGCGCTGCGACATGAAGACGGCGGACAGAGTGGTGCAGTTCATGGACGAGATCGCCGAACTACCGAATCCCGAGAGACATCAAGTTGGTATGGCGTTCCGCGAGATGCTTATGAACGCCATCGAGCATGGCGGGAAGTTCGATCCCACGCAGAACATCGAGATCGGGTACGTTCGCGCCCGTCATATGGTCACGTGCCGGATCACTGACCCGGGTGATGGGTTTTCGTTGGATGAAATTCCTCATGCCGCGGTGGCTAATCCAACTGACGACCCAGTCCGCCACATCGACTATCGCCAGACCCATGGCATGCGGCCGGGTGGGTTCGGAGTTTTGATGGCGCAGAAACTCGTTGACGAACTCATCTACAGCCAGGATGGGAACGACGTGCTGCTCGTCAAGTATATCGGCATCGACGCGACGCAGAAGGCTTAAAGTCCGGAGAATGGATGGTCTTGCCCTTGAATGAAAAGGCAGGGCGGGAGCAATTGGATTTTTCTGGACATGGGCAAAGCGGCAAGTCGCGCATTTGCAAGAAGTTAATGGTGGGCGCTATATAGGATTCGAATTTTGGGGTAGACGTAGTTTCAATAACATAGAAAACACGGCGGGCACCGTAAAAGCGATGGAAGACAATAGAAAACAGTGCCATCGGATCACAAACGAATCACGGCTGAGCGATCGTCTGAGAAGTGCTCACGAAGTTGCCGAGACTAGGATTCCAGGAGCGCCCGTAACGTGTGAGCGTATCTGCGGCTCGACGTTACCACCGTTCCTTCTGCCAGTACGATGTCGTAAACCCCATCGAACATCGGACGAATCTCGCTAATCCGGGATCCATTCACGATGGCCGATTTCCGCACGCGGATGAAGTGGTGTGGCGCCAGCTTCTCTTCCAGGTGTGCCAGGGTTTCCCGCAACAGGTGACTGTCGCTGGCGGTGTGTATGCAGGCATAGTTTCCGGCGGCTTCGATCCACAAAACGTGGGAAACGGGAACAAAGAAAATACGCTTCTTGTCCTTTACCACAAAGCGTTTCAGCGGGCGAAGACTCCGGAGGGATTGGAGCAGTGGTTCGAGACCTCGATTTGCTGTCCCGCGCTGTTCGACGACCTGGAGTGCGTGAATCAGGGCCTTGGCAAATCGCTCCTTATCATACGGCTTCAACAGATAGTCAACAGCGTGGACTTCGAATGCGCGAATGGCATGCGCATCGTGAGCCGTGACGAAGACATAAACGGGAGCGGGGCTGACCGATGGCTCCACATTTTCGATGACTCCAAAACCATCCAGATCCGGCATCTGCACATCGAGAAAAACGATGTCGGGATGAAGTTCGTTGATCTGCTCCACCGCACTGATTCCGTTCGCCGCCTCGCCCACAACTTCAATGTCGTTGTGTTTGGCCAGATAGCGACGGATACCGCGCCGGGCGATCGGTTCGT